>OFDO01000048.1_pt1 | contig 11217 bp, 12 predicted proteins | sample 1521021 | NCBI WGS metagenome assembly OFDO01 (sample SAMEA3696448, study PRJEB22514) | metagenome | biome: water; feature: marine; material: hydrothermal vent | place: Pacific Ocean | collected 2014-08-15 | depth 1539 m | reverse complement strand
AGACAGTTGCTGAAAAAGTCATCTAATGCTTTCTGTGCAGTTGACCCTATGCCTAGATCAGGCCTGCCACTTACCCAAAGATTAAAAGTAGGGATAAATTAGGGATATCTTCAATGAAAAAGTAGGGATAAAAATAGGGAAAGTTCACAGAAAAAGTAAGGATTTTTAAGGTTGTTAAATGCAATGTTTGCAGCAATATGCTTGTTTGGTCTGGGTTCAGGACATGCACACGAGTCTAACAACATTACAGTCTTCAGAGTAATCTGAACATTTAAATAAATTCAGTGCTAGTTATTGTTCATTTGTAACCCTGTTTTGTTTGATTACAATTGATAATGTATGTACTCACTATTTAATGGCCTTACCACCATTGATCTAAATTGGGTGATGTTCAGTTAGCTTTCTTCAATTGGAACAGTTGGCTAAAGACATTTTTCCAGTAGTGGTAGGTAGGTAGTCTTGTCTGTGGCCTGCTCGTAAAAGTACCATTTCTCAGGTATATCTTCATGTGTATATGCTATCCACTCTTCCAATGCGGAATCCACCTTTATGTTGGTTAGAATATGAGGAACAGCTGCAATGAGTTTCTTCAGTCGTCTTATTGTTCCATGTTGGTGTTGCATCAATGGATGTAAAATCTCAGATGTTTCAGGATATCATCATCAATGGGCAAGTGGCTGATCAGATACCTGGAGATGGTGACATAACATTCTCTCATCGTCTTGATCTCTAGCTCCGGTGGCATCTTTTTTGAAGCAGCAGTGCCACGTTTTACCTCAGAATTGGGAAGTTGGTTATCCCCCTTCTTATAATCAAACGCTTTAATCTTTTTGTTGAGCATATCTGCCTTTAGCTATCTACCAAACACCTTCCTAACCAAATAACAGCATTAATTGTGGAAAATATGAACAACAGGGCCTTCAGTCTGGAATAACTTTAGGAAAGGTGCAAAGATATTGGCCAGTGATGCTACAAATTTAAGCTTGGTGAATGTGTTCTTGTCTTTCAAGCATGCACATATTCTGCAGTAATTATCATTCTTCTCGTGCTCCTTTGATAGTAGGTGTTTCAAGAAGTAGTCACAGACTGCAGCATAATGCCTGATGACTCTTTCTGTAGCAGGACCAAGAGTTAGCCACCGAGACTGAACATGTCGAATGAAATACTTTTCCTTCAGTTCCATCTCTTGAAGGACTTCTAGGAAATCCTCCTGCTTACAGGATGACTGCTTGAACCAATAAAACAAGTCTAGGCAGAGTTGGTCCACTTCACTTCCATATTCTTTAAGCCCAAAATGAAAGGCACTATGAGCAACATGAAGGCTGCAGGGGATAAAAGGAAGGAGGCCATGAAGATCCTCTGCCTTCAAATGCTCATCAATGATCTTCCACACAACTTTTTTGACATTTGGTCCAACAGACGACAGACTCAAGAGTTTTCCAAGATCAATCTTGTAGTCTGGCTGGTTCAGGGTATCAAGTAATGCACGAGCAACATCAACAGCTTTGGCATGATTGAAAAATGAAGCTGACAGGAAATGCACTACAATCTCCTTTCGGGAGTGTGACCAGTATCATACAATTACATCCATTTGCTTCTTCATCGGTTGTGTTCTCATCATATTGGATTGTGAAACAAGTTCCACTTTCATTAATGTCCTCGACTAACCTTTTTTTGAAATATGGACCTAACCCATCAGATATAAGATATGTAGCCTTTGTTCTGCTTAGGGAAAAATTTGACCAGGAAACATTGTTCTAAAGATATCACTGATACCATCACTGGAAGAAAATAAACAATCTTCTACACACATTTTAATCATCCACAAAATCTCAGTTTTGTAAATCTTCATCTCAGAATGCCACAAGTGTATTGGTAGTTTTAGAGGTAGACGGTGAACTGCTGACACTAATATTTTCTGTCCTTTCTTACTCTTTTGAAGAACAATATGTTTAGCTCCCTTTGCCAGAATTACTGCAGGAGAATCTTTTGTTGCACACCAAACACAGTGTTTTGTAAGGATCTGTCAGATCTGGTTCACACCATGTAGCCAAGAGGTTTCCTTGAGAGCCTTTCTCCGACAACCATCTTTCTTGGAAATTGGTATTTCCATGAGGCATGGCTATTTAAACAGTTTAGTTCATATAAATATTTATATAACCTATTTGGTAACTAGTAGACTACATATAAGTGGATACACTGGTACACAGGAGCTGAAATAAAAACAATTTAAACTTGTGTGAACATGCAAACAAAGATATCTGAGTATAGTGTACCATTTCCTCAATTTGTCCAAGAAAAGGGTTCACTGATACACTGAGGTATCTAGTTTACATATGCTACCCATTTTCATGCTGAATGAAAAGGAGGAAATTCCCTCAGTTATATCTTCGTTGGGAATCGCAATGATTGATAATAAAATGAAGAGAAATACTCACCCAAAATTGACTCCATGATGTGTTGTGGTCAATGAGGAGCAAGGAGTCATTTTTGGGTAGAATCAAGGGAACACTCTCCAGCTAACTCAACCAATCTGGAAATCTTGAAAAAACTAATTAAAAAATAGGGATAATACCAAAAAAGAAGGGAAAATTACCGAAAATAGGGAGGAGGTGAAAAAGTAGGGAAAATGGGGATCAGTGGCAGGCCTGCAATACATGTCATTTGCAGAACAAACTGACATGATGAAAATGGAATCTGACCGCTGTTCTATAACTGAACATTAAACACAGTCATCTATTCTGAGTATGTAGAATTAGTGTGATATGACAATATTTTCTAGTATTTTTCATTATGTGACCAGTGCCATTCTGAATTCACTGAAGCTGATTGATGGTATAACATTAGCTATGCCATACAACAGGGAGTTGCATTAGCATACTTGAGATGTATGAGACAAAGGCATAGACACAGTAACAGGTACTTCATGTGTCAATAATACTTTTAGATCATGAATATTCTTACAATAATAGTACAGAGCTGGCATGTACAAATATATTAATATAATGGTCTAAATTCTTCAAGGAAGAGAAGAAACTCTTTTTTGGGATTCAATGATCATCTTTGTGTCATCATTATACAAATGACATCTTATGATGTATTAATAACTACATAGTGTACATGTTTAAATCCATTAGTACACAATGATATGGGTTTTTGGCTGACTGGTTAATTAATGTTACCCTTTTTCATACTGTAACCTGTACTTCATTTGCATGTAGCTAGTCTACATTATTTATGGTATCTTAGAAAGAAATTATTTATTTTCTTATCAAAGACCATAATATTGTTGTGTTTTTAGCCTCAGCAATAGTCACACATAAGACATCTGGATAAGAGAAAACTCCATTTCCAAGAAAACCAAAATAGGTTTAATTTCTTCAGTTTTCAACAACAAAGCCATTTTAGGCAGGATCAAATGCAACTGCACTTCTATTGCAAATTCTGGTGAGTTTTTGAGGACATTTATTAATTGATAACAACATTTCACAAGAAGGTTTGCATGTAGCTAGTCTATATTATTTGTAGATATAAATATAATACATATAAAATAAACTGTATTACCTGTCCTTTGACCAGAAGCAGAATGTTATCAAATGTTACTTAATGGCTGATAGATTGTTGCTATTAGTGTCTTGTCTGAGTTCTTGGTGTATCTCTCCATTATTTTCATCAAACTGTAAGCAATAACTGACTCCAAAACTGATATGTTGGCTCCTAAAATATGTAATAGTGAAATATAAATATAATTTACCCAGAAGAGCTTTTGTCAACTTGGCTCAATAAAATATTCTGTCATTCACCCCAACAGTCATCATGCAGGTGATTGCAGCTGATCAGCCTCGATTCACAGTCCATCTATAATATGGTCAACAGCTTGTGGACCCCAAATCTATGTGTTATAGCTGAGCTATACTGTATATATATATATATATATAGGTATGGAATATATTTTCTTCAAAATAATCAATCTGGATGAAGACCAGAAATATTACTTAGCCAAAACTGACTTCTTTGATATATAACATTAATATAATCCACTAGCATTGAAAATTAACCCAGTTGGCCAAAGACATAAAATCTCAGTTAGCTGAAACCGATTTTACTGATTAAGGCAATTAGACAAAAAAGGAAGAGAAAAAAACTGAAATAAACTAAACCAACAAAATAACATAAATAAATTAAGAATCAATCACAGTAATTGTTCTGTTGTGTTATTAAGACAATTAATAAAATGACACAGACTCTTATTACAATTATTTAGTTAACACCCACACAGACTTACACACACACACACACACACACACATCATGTGTCTGTGTGCATATATCACATTTAGAATTAATCTACTGTGGGGGATTTTGTCAATAAATTATTTTAAAATAATAAAATCAATTAAAATATTCAGATGGCTTTTTAAATATGACTTATGTTTGAAATTGCTATGTTACTGAACAACCTCAGATTGATGTTGATTTTTTTTACTAAGGACTTTCAGACCAGACAGCTTTTGACTGGATCCTGTATGTGCTCAATTCACATAAACATTACCTGTATTGGCACAGTCCCTGATGTCTATAATATCATTATATACTGTATTTTTTATTTCCTAGGCTGGTACCCTAAGCAAAGCTGTATTCTGAAATAGAAATATGTATATATGTAGAACACATGCACACACACAGACACACACACAGACACACACAGAGGGGAGGGGGATAGCACATAAAGAAAATAATTTAAAAATGTTGAAGTCATGATTTGATGTAAACACAGTATTTAATATCAATAATCAAAACTATGACCATGACTATTTAAAATACCACATGTGGCCAAAGATTTAAATATATTTGTGATATTTTCCCAAAGGTCAGTCAGAAAAAGGTACACAATTCTTCAATTTAATATCATGTACACAATGTTGATACCAAGGCATGACAATCCAGTGGTATTATTTGCCATTTTGGTGAGTTTGATAGATTCCAAAATATCTAAATATATGTCAAACAATCAAATGTTTTCACTAAATGCATATTCCACAGATAAAGTAAACACACAGCTAGAGTACTTTACAAGGTAAAAATATACTTTTCAGGTAGTTTGCACATGAACCCCCCAATACACAAATTAACTGAAGATTAATACAAATATCTAAAAATTATGTTTAACTAAACAAATTGTGTGTGTGTGGGGTGGGGGGGGGATATGACTGCATTTATATTATAACATATTACATATTAAAAAATAATCAGTATATGTTTATGCAGATATAAATTTTGCTACATTATATATTGTTTTTGCCCAAACAAGGTTTCTTACATATTTTATATCACCATAAGAGGATAGCCATGGATTTATTGCTTTAATCACCATCTGCTGAAATGTCCTCCGTTCTGGAGCTCTGTGCTGTGCCAATTTCCCCCATTTACAAAATGTTTATCATCTTTTAATATACTCATTATGTGTCAAGTCCAACACAATATTGTAATTAGCAAAGATATAAATGGCACACATTTTACCTTCTGACACTTTATTAAATGACCAAAGATGACTTAACTACTTTTATTTTGTATTTGAGTAGAAGTAAGCCTCTTCAAACCTAATTGAGTGAAAGTAAAATTACTTTCTAAAAGTAATTAAAATAAAAGTAGAAATAGAAGATAAATTTACTACAACACATTATATGATAATTGAATACAGAGTGCAAGATTCACCATGTTCACAGACATGTACTACAATCTTAAGCTCATGCCATGTCTCCACTTGATAAACCTTAGACCTGCAAACAGACAATAATTTCATTCAAATATTATCAAACTACACAATAAAAATAACTAATCTTTTTGTTTCAGCTTTTCCTAGCGGAATAATCATGTATTTCGCTGGGAAGAATTATGTATTTTTAAAGATGTAAATCTGTTACATCCATATGAATTATTGTCAAGCGCCTTAGCGTAACCTTCTTACAGGTTATATAGGATGCTATATAAATTTTGTATATTATAATTATTATTATTAATATTGACAATCCCAGATTTTACCAGTATTAAAAATGTAATTATGATGAATCTTTAAAAAAAACAATTGGCTTCAGCTGCAAATTGTATAACAAAGAAAACTTTCAAAAAAACAGGGCGACAAAATTATGACAAGTCTTGAATACCATTGAGCTTCAGGTGAAACATGTATACCAAATATTAGCATTCTTACAAATCTCTTTCCAATATCACACCATATTAAAATATATTTGTTTACCTTAAATCCATCAAAGATACATAAGTTGGTGACAACTTGTAATAATAATTTGCAGCAACTTTATCAATTGTCTCTTAAATTACATACCGTGTTATGACTAAATAAATAATGAAAATATCGCAAAGTAGATGTAAGTAACAAAGTAAAAAGTAGCATTAACAAAAATAAAACTACTTCATTACAAGTAGGGGAAATTCATAGAATGTCGGGTGGGTTCAGACATTTCTATCCTATGCTCACTCACCTGTGAAGCCGGCAGTACAAATCTATCCTTTTTTAGTATGGGGAAAGTCTCATCTGCACATAAGCAAAACTAAAACAAGGCAAGTAGTCACGTCACTTCTGTAGAATAAAAAGAAATCCATTATTTGAATGTGGAGTAATGACAGGCATGAGGGGCAATCAATGGCACCTTATTGGGTAATAACAGGCACCATTTTTTTTAAATCACAGTGAGTAACATATTGTTCTGATATGATTAATGGATAATACATTAAAACAATGTTCAATGTACGATTCATATAAAATTTATAGGGCTTACTTAGTGTTCTTCTGTGCTGACCTGTGGCCGCCTTGTCAACATTAACCAAATGCATGTTCCACAGCAGCTACTAAATCCATCCAATATTTAGGAACAATATTGTTTGCACTTGATGTACTATCATGTCTATCTATACATAAATTTAACTCATGACATTTTTCACAATATTACACCAATTGATAACAAGCTATATCCAGATCTATGTTATTGGACATTTTATTTTCGTTTATTATTAATAATAATATACTTCAGTGATGTTCTCATCACATTGTCTAGATTTGGATTATAGTTTGAACCCTAGTGTCTGCTTAGCCATATCAGAAGAACTTGTTTGGGTGATGCTTTTTTCAAATTACAACTTCTCTGCACATGACATGAATAGGAATATTAAATGCATCGTTGATCAACATGAAATTGAACAATACAAGGAACTGTTATTAAACTTGTAAAGTGCACTACATTATATTTTTAATAACCAAATTTAGTTAAGTCAAATGTTTTGTTATCGTCATTTCTGGGTTATTATTATTGTTGTCGTTATGCTCAATCTTGGTGAACAATTAAAGCACTATAACTTATATAAAAATATGTGTAGTGTTAGAACATTCATTCTGTGACAAGTAGAATCAAGTGAAATTTGATTTGAAATAATGTATTAGTGTATTAACTTCACTATGTCAATAAAACGATCTGAAGAATAATTAACATGGACTTTGTAGTCTACACAATATTATATCAAACAATAACAACTTTTTCTGGTAACTTCTGTAATTTATCTGCCTTTCTAATTTTCTTAGTCTTAGGCCTAACATGATCCTGTTTAATTTTACGTTTTTCAGCCCTGAGTTTCATCCTTTCAACCTTTTCTCGTTCTTGTTTTAGTTAAATTTTTAACTTTTATTATTTATTTTTTCATCATAAATGAGTAGTCTGGAACCAGATGGGTTTGACTTATTCAATTTAGCTGCAGACCTTATCGCTGCAGTTGGGATTGAGAAAATGGAACTGACTGCCGAATCTATATTGCCTAGGTCTAATGAAGTAATATACACTAGATCTAATGATGTATTCTCATCTGTATGTAATACTTTGGCTGATTCATGAGGTTGTGGGGTATGACAAATAGAGCTCAACAGATCAATTGCTGAGCACTGATTCTCCACTGGGTTGATAATCAGTGTCATTTTGGGTGCATACATTATTGGTTGATTAAACAATTTCAACCATGACATCATCAAGCACATACCCTCTGGATGTCAAGTTTTTACCATTTTGTGATAATGTTCCCTCTGTGTGTGCACATATGTGTGTGTGTGTGTTTTTGTGGGTGTGAGTATATGTGTATAAATGTGTGCATAATATAGCTGAGAGACAGTACAACATAATGATATCTCCACTCACCTGTGAGGTGATATCATGTTCTAAAAAGTGGGCTAACAAAACCTTGTCATGGAAGGCGAGTACATTCTCTATGACACTGAGTACGTTTACTGGTGGATTAGGGAAGTACTCGAACCAGTGCTAACACCAATTGGCTGCAACGAGAACAGACATAATTACAATACAACACTGTTGGGGGAAAGGAGTGAGTATACATGAATATGGAATTATATGAATGATGATTGAAACATTGTTAGCATTACAGAAAGGCAATATGTCATCCTATGAATTAATCTTCTGTCCACTGCTAAGTTTAAATGAGTGAATATGAAGTAAAATAATTTAAGGCTTGGTCATATTATGGAAATATACAATGAACAGAACATCCATACCAGACTAAGGATTTGTTGACAGACTGTGTGTAATATTACTATCATAACTCATTCTGGTGAGCAACAGCTTCTTCGATGAATCCACAAAATTGGAAGGTTTGTTTTTGCTGATGGCTAGGCTGTCACCCAAATTATCAGAAATGGAGTGACTTTATTTCTAGTAGAACTCTCACAAAACGTGTTACATCAGAGTGTATTAAATTTTCCAGAAATCAAGCAAAAATACACAGATACAATTAAGTCTTTAGATAAACGCTCCAATGAGAAATGAAAAATGTTTTTGTATTTTGTTGGAGGGCACCTCCTCTAACTGGTAGCAAGTTGGATCACAGATCACTACCAGCTGAGTTCGAATCTCGGCACGGGCATACCTGAAGGGTGTTTCATCTTTGACTTGGCTTCATTACCTTTGATGTCACTCGCCTCATTTAGTCTACCATGTACACAAAAGTGGCTGTAAAACCTCAATCTTTAGTCATGGTATTTTGTTGGTTAGAGTTGGTTGTCATATAAAGTTCTGTCTCAGCAGGTTTATAGTTAATACTGGCCATAACTATTATCTGCATGTTATATGAGATGGTGACTAAAAGTAGCCTAAACTCAATGATGTTTTATGTGCTGATGTGTTGTCACTCGCTCACTCCCTCCCTCCTTCGCTCACTTTCACTCACTCACTCACTCACTCACTCACTCACTCACTCACCCACCCACCCAACAGCAATCACTTCAAATCACACAAGCTGATTGTTCTGGAACAGTTTTACAAATGGGAATCCCAGGAGTGGCAGGTAATCTGTCTCTCCAAATATTGGTGACCAGTGAGCTAATGACGATAATACCCTGTAAATAAATAATTATTAAATAGCATAAACAAAATTGCATTCAAAACTGAAAATTCTAAACATCATATTTTTGGCTAGCCTTCCATTGTGTGCTATTGACGTTTACCACAGAAATGTGTAGATTCCTTCAAACTTTTATCAACATACATAACTACAATATGTCACATGTTTCATTGCATTTAATTATCTCTACATAAACATCCTGTAACATTTTATTCAATTTGAGTTTTGTCCATCAAATATTTAGAACTAGTACGTATGTGATATCAAATTCTAGTTTTACAAGTATACAGGCATATCTCTACAATTATTTACAAAATGACCTTCATATGATAACTAAGAGTATCATTTCTTGTTTATCCTATCACCATACTGTACCTCTGTAAAACACGCAGTAGTTTTTGACTCTTGATTGAATAAGTCTCGTGCAGCTTCTCATAACTTGGAGGTGTACCTTTGTCCACGCGAGTGCCATAAGCAGCGTGATTGTCTGGTAGCTGTATTAACAAATGCCATAAATGTAAACAAAAATTAGTTTTTTGCACCATTATGACTAAAGATGATATGTTCCTTCCACACAGGTATTGAATCATTATTGTTATTATTATTATTATTAAATATATTTATCAATTTATAGTCTGAAACCAGTTTTGCTATTCTAAGGATCTTTAAAACTTTTCATTAGGTTAAGGGCTCCATTACTCCATGGTGTGCATTTGTATAGTCAGAAGCAATCTTTAACATCTGAGCTAACATGTTGTTTATATATGTCAGCTATGACATACACAGATAATTCACCATAATAAATCACTGTCCGACTGGATCCTCCACATTTTTACTCCGTCTTTTAAAATGTAACTCTCACGACTAACAACTCAAGAGGTTAAATGGCAAAAAGGTTTGCATTTCCAATAACATAAAGTACGATGTTTTCAAATAGATGAAAATATGTAGCAAACACCAATATAAATGACAATATTTAAATGTCTGTGGTTATTTATCTCACAGGAATCATGGATCAAAATGGATCTAAGACCAGTTCTTGTGCAGAGATTAAACCATCTCATACTCAAAGCAGTGCAGTGTGCACAGCTTTCAATACAATCATACATGCTAAAAATAGATCAAAATAAGTGGCCAGGAATACGTTCTGTGAAACACTTATTTTGAGTACATACGGCCATTCCCGCACTGATCAACCACAAATGCACTGACCTGTACTTGCTGGGATATTCCCCATACCCGCGCAGAATGTTGTACAGCTTTTCCACATTTAAACCATCTGGCAACTCAGACTTCAGGGGATCAAGAGAACAAGATCACACACGATTAAACAGAGTTATCCACACATCTGACCAAACATTATGATTAGAAGCTCTTTCAATAACATGTCAGTAACATACAAACTTAATCCTCATTCAATAGCAACTTTATCAGCATATAGATTTTGGTTGAGCATGCATCACAACAACCAATATAATATTAATGTTGTGTTTAGTGTTGCAGACCCCACTTTGTGGAATAGGCAGATATTAGAAATGTGTCGTCTCTTTAAAATTTTAAATCTCTTCTAAAAACAAACCTATTCCAGGTCACTTTCACAGATAAATAATTAATATCTTTTCAATCATTAGAGGGGTTTTTACAGACATATTATCTGGGGTATTATTATATTACAAAATATTTGTACAGCGCCTTTGAATGGCTCCTGCTAGTAACGGCGCTTTATTAAATATACATTATTATTATTATCATTATTATTATATCAGCTCTGCGGAGTTACTGCAAGAGAATAGAAATGTGTAAA
>OFDO01000047.1_pt1 | contig 11254 bp, 10 predicted proteins | sample 1521021 | NCBI WGS metagenome assembly OFDO01 (sample SAMEA3696448, study PRJEB22514) | metagenome | biome: water; feature: marine; material: hydrothermal vent | place: Pacific Ocean | collected 2014-08-15 | depth 1539 m | reverse complement strand
CGTTATTATTGTGGCATTGGTGATGGTTATCAGTCGAGGGCTAATCTATTCAGGAGCTGTTGAGATCATCACCAAGCAAGCATCAAAATTTGTCAGCGGCATTCAAAGCCATATAGCGGTGATGGGCAGTGTATCTGCTCTACTATCCAGTGTTATTAACAATATTGCCGCATTGGCAATTCTAATGCCTGCAGACATGCAATTAAACAAAAAAAATAAGCGTAGCGTGTCCTCCACATTAATGCCTTTGTCTTTTGCTTCTATTTTAGGTTGCATGGTCACCATGATTGGCACAGCGCCGAATGTCGTTATCGCGCAGTATCGTGGTGATGCATTAGGCACGCCCTATTCAATGTTTGATTTTTCATTAGTGGGTGGCGTGGTGGCGATCAGTGGCATTATTTTTATCGCTCTATTCGGCTGGAGGCTCGTTCCCCAAGCTGAGAATAACTCAGAAACGTTAAAGGATATTCGTGAATATATAGCAAACCTAGAAGTCGATGAGAACTCTGAAGTTAACAATAAGTACATTTACGATCTTATTGATGTTATTCAAGATTCAGATGTTTGTATTATTGGCATCATCAGAGATGGTAAACAAATCACACACAATCTCAGATATGAAAGACTAACCTCGAAGGATGTATTAATTGTTGAAGGTGAGGCTGATGCTATTGACCAGTTCGGCAACAAAACCAACACCACCCATGTTTCAATGGATGAAGCCGACACGAGCAATCTAGAGTCTCCGCAATTGTCAGAAGTTGTTGTTCCTATTAACTCTAATGCCATCGGTAAAACAGTCATATCAATGGGATTATTGGCTCGTTATGGTATATCGCTACTCGGCATCTCAAGAGCCGGTAAAAAGATAATCAGCAGCGTCGGTACCACCAAGATTTTCCCGGGTGATATATTGTTGTTACATGGTGATCAAGATCAACTCTCATTTGCAATTGATACGGTAGGGTTTTTGTCATTAGCCGATAGAGAAATAGAAATACCTCAGAGAAAAAAAGCTTGGATGGCCATCGCCGCTTTTGTGGTTGCAATTGTACTGGCAACCTTTGATTTTGTGTATTTACCTATCGCCCTGTCGGCGGTGATTGTGTTTTATATCGCCATGGGCATTGTACCTGCACAACAAGTCTACCAATCTATTAGCTGGCCGGTCATTATATTGCTAGGATCAATGATCCCAATTGGCAATGCACTCACAGCCACTGGCGGTACAGAAACCATCGCTAACTTAATTATTAATTGGACAGAGGGCTTGTCGCCTGTTGTTATTTTGGCGATACTGCTCATTGTCACTATGACATTGTCGGATGTATTAAATAATGTGGCCACTGTATTAATCGCGGCACCAATCAGTATCGATTTGGCGCAAAAACTCAGTGTTAATCCTGATGCATTTTTGATGGCTGTTGCGGTGGGTGCATCGTGTGCATTCCTAACCCCAATTGGCCACCAAAACAACACACTGATTATGGGTCCAGGTGGTTACAAGTTTAGCGATTATTGGCGCCTTGGATTGCCCCTGGAGATCATTGTAGCTATTGTTGGTGTGCCTTCGATTCTGTACTTCTGGCCACTATAAAGAATATACTATCTTCGATCATTAAATAATAACACACTGTTAACTTCAAGGCCTTAAAGTATCGAAGCCTCAAGGAACTTAAACTCCAATATTAGAGATTCAAACTTTTTTAGGAGTACGCCCTTAGTAGGCAAGCACGGTTAATATAAAACCTATTATTTTGTATTAACCATCAAACGTCTTTAAATTTGAAACTGGGGAGGCATATATCGTATTTAATGGCCAGCAATCTAGAGACAAAAATAGCAACGCCGGTAACAATGATAGCGATTACTGGCTCAACTCCGCTCTCTAGAATCAGTATCAAAACAAAAGAACCGACCCAGGCTAAAACCGCATTTAATTGATTTTTAAAGGCAATGGGGGTGACATCACACATCATGTCACGAATCACACCACCCATGACCCCTGTAACAACCCCCATAAACGAGGCAATTAGCCAAGGCGCTCCAACCATTAAGCCGGAGATGGTTCCAATGACACTGAAAATAGCCAATCCCATTGCATCAGGCACCAAGAAAGACTGGGAAGACACCTGGAAGTATCGAGCAATAACAAACACCAGTATGGAGCTCAGCGAACTAATAATAAAAAACCATTGATCAGCAAACCAAAATACTTCAATGCCAAGTACCAAATCTCTAATGGTGCCACCGCCTAATCCTGTGGTAATGCCAATGATCAACACCCCAAACAAATCAAACTTCCGGCATCCGGCTCGTAAAACGCCAGACGCTGAAGATACAGCGACGGCAACAATAGCAAACCAATACAGGGATGATAATAGATCTGGTGTTATTTCAAAAATCATAGTCAACTATTCCACAAAGCTCTTGTAATCAGCAATATTATAATCCCTAGTAGCGATAACAATCAAACTGTCGTTAACAACTTTATAAGTATCCACAACATACTGCTGGCACTTTACCTTCAGATGTATGGAATTGGTTGTCAATTAGTTTAATATCCAGAGAGTTTTCAGCTGTATTGGCGCCGAATGCGCTTGCCTTGAATTAAGTTATTCTTAGGCAAAACCATTCACAATTATCTAGAACTACTTTAAGATATGCATAAATATATTGACCAAAATATTTAAAAGGTGAAATTTAATGTATCAAATTAGTTTTTATGTACCTGAGAAGGACTTAGAGATAGTTAAAAATGCTATGTTCGGTGTGGGTGCTGGCAAGTTTAATAACTACGAAAATTGTGCTTGGCAAACCACTGGTATGGGACAGTTCAAACCGATTGGAGATGCACAGCCTGCTATTGGCTATCTAGATGAACTCGAAGCCATTGAAGAATATAAAGTTGAAATGATGTGTGTGGATGACAACTTGCAGATGGTTATTGAAGCCATGAAATTTGCGCACCCTTATGAAGAAGTGGCTTACACTGTTATAAAAATGGAAAACTTATGAATACACCTTACGAACACGGCTTTATGCTCAGCTTATTAGTCTTAGCTATTGGTGGCTTAGTGTGGTTATTTACCCCGTTTATTCCTGCGCTATTTTTAGCCTTACTTATTGCAATTGCAACCTTCAAACAATACAACAAATTCCAACAAAAATTATCAGATTCTAATGCTGCGCTTTTGACAACGCTACTGGTTACCGTTGTGTTGATTCTACCGCTAGGTTATATTCTACTGATTAGTGGATTAGAGATTTCAGCGCTGATTCAAACCATTAATACTGATTTTGACGCTGAACATAGCAAACAAGTACTTAATCAGATCATTAACGGACTGCCATTATCTGAATCAATTAAGGCTACTGCAGGCGCTGCTATCAGCAATAATCTTGAAGGGTTTTTAATCAGTATTAAAGATTTCTCAGTGGTGATTTTAAAGAGTATTGTGTCACTGTCTTCTCACTTTATCTTCTTCTTAATTGTGACTATCTTCTCGCTCTATTACTTCTATATCGATGGCAAGAATACAGTGAAACGACTTAAAGGTTTATCGCCACTAGAAAACCACTTGAATGATATCTTATTCAATCAATTTTCAAACTTATCCGTTACCTTGGTAGGTAGCGTCTTTATCATTGCGCTATTACAAGGTGTAGTGTTCTCTATAGGTGTGATGATAGTTGGCCTGCCTGTGCTGTACTTTGGTATCGCCATGGCCTTGGCTAGCTTCATCCCAGTGCTCGGTGGTTTGATTATTTGGCTGCCTTTGAGTTTGTATCTGTATGCGCAAGGGCAAACCACTGATGCAATGATTATTGTGCTGTTTGGTGCGGTACTAATAGGCACAGTCATTGATCATTTTGTACGCCCAATGATTATTCAAAAATTCTCAAAAAGTACAAATCAATCTAGTGCATTAGACCATACGCTAATTACCGTATTATCGACACTTGCTGGCATTATGCAGTTTGGTGTCCTGGGTTTATTTATCGGACCAATTATTGCCGCCATGGCTATCAGCATCTTTGATGTGTACGCTATCAAATACGCAGACTCACTCGACCGGTCTTAAAATACGCTAACCGGGTATAATGTCGTCTTTTTCTTAAAAGACAGTGCTATGCTAAAAAAACTGGTTAAATTCTTAAAAAACAATCATCCAGATTCTAATGTCAATGATTACTTAGATGCGAAATACTTACAACTAACTGGACCGCAACTCAAGCAAATTGCAGATGCGTTAAGCTCTGGTGAATTGCAAATTAAGCCGGCTTCGAGCTGTAGTGCAGATAAATTTATTTTTCATTTTGGCAACACAATCATCCTAGTGCAAAAGGACGACACTGACTCATCAGCAATTTACCAAGCTGAACTTTCATGGGAGACTGACTTCTTAGCGATCCACTCAACCAGAAGCAAAGGTAAAGGTTTTTATTTTATTGCGTTTGAATTTGATGACGACTACCAAGTCACACTTAAAGAAACAGATAAGCTTTTAGAAGATCAGGTTAGAAACGAAGAGCAGAATCAAGAATTAATCGATAAAGCTATGCCAGTACTTAAAGGCTTTATGAGCGCTATCTCAGAATAAGATTAAACGCCTATTTGGGTTGCTTTTTTAAGTTTTGGCCCTGCTTTAAAGGTAACCACCTTTCTGGCTGAAATCATTACTTGTTCGCCTGTCTTAGGGTTTCTACCTGGTCTGGCTGATTTCTCTCTGACAATAAAATTACCAAAACTAGATAACTTTACCGACTCACCTTGAGTCAATGATTTTTTAATCGCGTCAAAAAAATCATTAGTGACCGATAAAGCTTGATTATGTGTCATACCAATTTTATCAACCAATAAATCAGCAATGTCTTTTTTAGTAACTGACATTATCTTTGGGTTGCTGAGAATTTTGTTTGCATTAGCGCTAACACCTCTGACACTTGGGCATTAACCTGATCATCACTAAGCGTTTGATCAACTGATTGATAACTTAAATTAAGTGCAATACTCTTTTTGCCAGATTCAATATTCTCACCAGCATAAACATCAAACAAATTAACATCAACCAAATAAGTTTGATTAAGTGAATGAATGCTATTGATCAGGTCATTTGCCGGAATATTTTCATCAATAACCAATGCAATATCTCGTGCTGCCTTTTGATAAGCTGAGAATGCTTGATACTTAGCAACACTACCCTGTTGCATACTGGCTAAATCTAATTCAAACAAATAACATTTTGACAAAGACAATTGCTTTTGCGCGTGAGGTGCTAATGTACCGACCCAACCCACAGCATTGTCGTTTAATAAAATTTGTGCTGTTTGTCCTTTTTGAAGGGCGGGATGTTCGGCAGCTTTAAAGGTAAATGTATTAGTCGTTAATGATAGTAATGACTCAACGTCAGATTTAATATCATAAAAATCAAGCGCTTGTGTCTCATTCGACCATTGGTCATCATAGCGATTACCAGTAATCACGCCTGCAATTTTTTGTGATTGCTCCTCAGCCTTAATGCCGTCAAAACATAATCCTATCTCAAAGAATCTAGCATTGGTATGGCCACGTCTTTGATTTGATTCAAGGGTTTGTAATAGCCCCGCCCAAAGCGATGAACGCATGGTCGACATATCGGCTGATATTGGATTGCTCAAGGTAATTTTCTTAGCGCTTGGGTCAATTAAATCTTGGTACTGCTCTGAGATGAAACTATAAGTAATTACCTCTTGATAGCCGCGATTAACCAAGCCTTGAGCGATATCATATTTATCAATCACTGATTCTGAGATGACATTAATATTGGCATCTAAAGAGAGTTTTTGTACTGGTAACTTATCGTAACCATAGAGTCTTGCTAGCTCTTCAATCAAATCTGCAGGAATACGAATATCAAACCGAAAACTTGGCGGGACGATTGTCCATGATTCGTTATCTTTGGCGCTGATTTCAAAATCGAGGCTGGTAAATTTTTCTTCAATCCAATCAGCTTCAAGCTCAAAGCCAAGAATCTTCTGAATTTTGGCTTTAGTGATTGTAATCGGGTTAAGTGCTGGCAATGTAGATTCATCAATGCATTCGCTAATATCACCTGCTTGACCACCACAAATTTCAATGACTAGTTGAGTAGCACGTTGCATTGCTGTGTGTGTCATATTAAAATCAACACCACGCTCAAAACGCAACGAAGACTCGGTATGTAAGCCGTAATTTCTAGCCTTTCCAGCAATAGATACCGGCTCAAAAAACGCACTCTCTAATAAAATATCTGTTGTGTTGGTCTGTGTAGAGCTACCCATACCGCCCATAACGCCGGCAATTGCTAAAGCGTTATCATCATCCGCAATAACCAATGTATCAGTTTTAAGTGCTAATGTTTGCTCGTTTAATAGCTCGATTTTTTCACCATCATTGGCCATTCTAACGTTGATATCACCACTGATTTTCGATAAATCAAAGGCGTGCATTGGCTGGCCTAACTCAAGCAATACAAAATTCGTAATATCAACCACTGGGGAATGTAGCGCCTGACCAGAACGTGTTAATTTTTTAGCCATCCACTGTGGTGTTGCTACTGTGTTATCAATACCTTTTACAACCCGTGTTAAGTATTTAGGGCAGGCCTGTGTATTGCTAACATTGGCATTTATTGTTTCATTAATTGATGAAGCCACCTCAAAGGTTGGCATCTCGAGTGATAGGTTGTAATTAGCACAAACCTCACGCGCTACACCTAATACAGAAAAACAATCACCACGATTTGGGGTGATATCAAGCTCAATAATATTGTCATCTAAATCAAGATATTCTCTAATACTTTGACCAATAGTCGCATCACCATCTAACTCGGTAATACCGTCTGAAGAGTCCGCCATGCCGATTTCTGAGTCTGAACAAATCATGCCAAATGATTCAACACCGCGCAACTTGGCTTTTTTAATTTTTAAGCCACCGGGTAATTTAGCACCAACAGTTGCAACAATCACTTTTAAATCGGCGCGAACATTGCTAGCACCACAAATAATTTGTAAGGTGTCGCTCTCGCCTACATCAACTTGACATAAGTTTAATTTATCAGCATCTGGGTGTTTTTCACAACTAACAACCTGACCAACAACTACCTTATCAAAAGCAGGGGCGATGCTCTCAATGCCATCTACTTCTAGACCAGCCATGGTTAAGCTATCAGCAAGCTCGTTATCACTTACTTTTGGGTCTGCCCATTCTCTCAACCAAGATGATAATACGTTCATATTCTGCGCTTATTTAAATTGTTTTAAGAAACGAATATCGTTCTCAAAGAAAAGTCTAAGGTCGTTTACACCATATCTAAGCATCGCTAAGCGCTCCACACCCATACCAAAGGCAAGACCGGTGAACTCTTCTGCATCAACATCAACTGAATTTAAAACATTAGGGTGCACAACACCACAACCCAACACCTCTAACCAGCCGGTTTTTTTACAAACACGGCAGCCTTCACCGCCACAGATAACACATTCGATATCAGCTTCTGCTGAAGGCTCAGTAAACGGGAAATACGAAGGACGGAAACGCACTTGAAGATCTTCTTTTTCAAAATAAGCACGTAAGAAATCAATTAATAAGCCTTTAAGCTGTGCAAAATTGGCGTCTTTGTCAACGATTAAGCCTTCGACTTGGTGGAACATTGGTGTATGTGTGATATCAGAATCACAACGATAAACCCGACCTGGTGCAATAATGCGTAGTGGTGGTTTTTTGTTTTCCATGGTGCGAATTTGCACTGGGGAAGTATGCGTTCTTAAGACCGTGCTTTCATCAAAGTAAAAGGTGTCGTGCATGGCACGTGCCGGATGATGCTCGGGGATATTAAGCGCAGTAAAATTATGAAAATCGTCTTCAATCTCAGGGCCAACTTCTACTTCAAAGCCATTTTTTGCAAACAGGGACTGAATACGATTTAAAGTAATGGTGACTGGGTGTAAACCACCCATCTCAACATTTCTACCTGGAAGAGAAACGTCGATCTTTTCTTTCAAAAGACGTTTTTCTAATTCCAAGGTTTCTAAATGATTTTTTCTATCAGTTAATAGGTTCTGTAGATTAACTTTAGCCTGATTAATGGCTTCACCCATTTTAGGTCGCTCTTCCTTTGATAGCTTGCCTAAGCCTTTCAAAAGAGCAGTTAATTCACCTTTTTTACCTAAAAACTTGACTCGTAAATCGTCAAGCTCTTTTAAGCTTTCTGCTGCGGCAATAGACGCTTTAGCTTGATCAAGAATCGTGTTAATCATTTTAGAATTAAATTTGGTAAAAGGTCATAGGAAAGCCCACAACCTTTTTATATGGTTTACTTAGCGGCTGCTGCGATCGCGGCCTTAGCTTGGTCTGCAATCTGAGCGAATGCTGGTTTATCAAAAATTGCGATATCTGATAAAACTTTACGGTCGATTTCAATACCTGCTTTATTTAAGCCATCAATCATTCTTGAGTAGCTCAAACCGTTATTACGTGCTTCAGCGTTAATACGAACAATCCAAAGTCTACGGAACTGACGACGTTTTTGACGACGGTCACGATACGCATATTGGCCCGCTTTGATTACTGCTTGCTTGGCAACACGGTAGACTTTTGATCTTGCGCCGTAATAACCTTTAGCTTTCTTTAAAATTTTCTTATGTCTTGCGTGCGCCTGCACACCTCTTGATACTCTTGCCATTTTCTAGTCTCCTATTTAACTGTACGGTAACATTTTACGAACCATTGGTACATCTGCCTTTTCAACAGTGTCTGGTGCACGTAAGCTACGTTTTCTAGAAGTACTCTTTTTAGTCAAGATATGACGCAAGTGAGAGTGTTTACACTTGTAACCGCCACTGGCGGTTTTCTTGAAGCGCTTTGCAGCACCTCGATTGGTTTTCATCTTTGGCATAATTTTCTCCTTGTCCTTTGGACATATTTGCTATTTATAAAAAATAGCATTATTAAAAATAAAAAAATGTTTGAAATCTAAATTTCACCATTCCTTTATAAAAGAAGTGAAAAAGTTTTGATTAAACAAGGCATTTGACCGCAGACAGTACACCTAAGTACGTCAAGCCAAATAACTCAGATAATCTAAGCTTGTTACTTCTTCTTTGATTTGGGTGCCAGCATCATGCCTAGCTGACGACCCTCCATCTTTGCCTTTTGTTCTACATTGGCAAATTCTTCTGTATCTTTCTCAATTCTGTCTAGCATTTCCATGCCTAGTTCTCTGTGTTGCATTTCGCGTCCACGGAACCAAATACTAACTTTAACTTTATCACCATTGTCTAAAAATTTGACCAAATTTCTAAATTTAATTTGGTAATCACCTTCTTCGGTACCTGGGCGATATTTAATGGTTTTAACCGTGTTTTTCTTTTGTTTTCTTTTCTGATCACTCAGCTGCTTTTTTTGTTCATATAGGAACTTACCGAAATCCATAATTTTGCAAACAGGCGGTTCAGCGTTAGGAGAGACCTCAACCAAGTCCATGCCGGAATCTTTGGCCATCTCTTTTGCTTTACTTGTACTTACAACACCAGCTTGATCACCGTTAGCATCAATTAATCGAACTTCTGAAACTCTAATATTATCATTAATTCGAGTTTTTACTTTATATGGTTTTTTAATAATTATTCCTCTTTAACTAATTTTATAAACGCTTCTATCGACATAGAGCCTAAATCTTCACCGCCACGTTTACGCACTGAAATCTCATCGTTTTCCATTTCTCTACCACCCGCCACCAAAATATACGGATAACGTTGCATGGAATGCTCGCGTATTTTAAAGCCTATCTTCTCATTACGCAAGTCCGAAATGACTCTAAGTCCTTGTTTTTTTAACTTTTTATTAACATCGATAACAAAATCATGCTGTTTTTCAGAAATATTCAAAATAACCGCTTGAATTGGCGCCAACCAAGATGGGAATGCACCTTCATAATGTTCGATCAAAATACCGACAAATCTTTCCAGTGAACCCACAATCGCACGGTGCAACATTACTGGGGTTTGTTTGGTGTTGTCTTCAGCAATATATTGCGCATCTAGACGCTCTGGCATTGAAAAATCAACCTGTAAAGTGCCGCATTGCCATTCGCGATCTAAGCAATCTTTAAGTACAAACTCGATTTTAGGGCCGTAGAATGCACCTTCACCTTCTTGTAAATCCCACTGAATGCCTTTGGCATCTAGCGCTTCTGCTAAAGCGGCTTCTGCACGATCCCAAACTTCATCAGAACCCACGCGATTTTCAGGGCGTGTTGAAAGCTTAATGTCAACATTGTCAAAACCAAAATGCTTATAAACATCAAAAGTTAAATCAATAAAAGTAGATACTTCGTCTTGAATTTGATCAGCAGTACAAAAAATATGCCCATCATCTTGTACAAAATTGCGCACGCGCATGATGCCGTGGAGAGTACCTGATGGCTCATTACGATGGCATGAGCCAAACTCTGCCAAACGCAACGGCAAATCCCGATAAGACTTAAGGCCTTGATTGTAAATTTGAATGTGTGCTGGGCAATTCATTGGCTTCACCGCATAATCTCGATTTTCACTGCTAGTGGTAAACATGGCATCGCCAAATTTATCCCAATGACCTGATTTTTCCCAAAGTGTTCGATCAATTAACTGTGGCGTGTGCACCTCTTTGTAGTCATTATCTCTAAAAACACCACGCATATATTGCTCAACAATTTGATATAAGGTCCAGCCTTTCTCATGCCAAAACACCATGCCAGGCGCTTCTTCTTGCATATGAAATAAGTCTTGCGTTTTACCAATTTTTCGATGATCACGCTTTTCTGCCTCTTCTAGGCGATATAGATAATCTTTAAGATCGTCTTTGCTCGCCCAAGCCGTACCATACACACGCTGTAGCATTTCATTATTAGAATCACCACGCCAGTATGCGCCGGCTAATTTCATCAATTTAAAGGCTTTTAATTTAGCAGTTGAAGGTACGTGAGGGCCACGACACAAGTCAATAAAATCACCTTGTTGATACAAAGACAATGCTTGGTCTGCAGGAATAGACTCAATAATTTCAGCCTTATAGTGCTCACCTTTGTCTTTAAAGAATTGCACCGCTTCATCACGTGACATTTCAGAGCGCTCGATCTTAAGATTTTGCTTAACCAAGTGATTCATATTTTTTTCAATCTTGGCTAAATCACTTTCTGAAAAGCCATCTTTATAAGCAAAATCATAGAAAAAACCATTATCAATCACC
>OFDO01000044.1_pt1 | contig 11454 bp, 8 predicted proteins | sample 1521021 | NCBI WGS metagenome assembly OFDO01 (sample SAMEA3696448, study PRJEB22514) | metagenome | biome: water; feature: marine; material: hydrothermal vent | place: Pacific Ocean | collected 2014-08-15 | depth 1539 m | reverse complement strand
ACTCAACAAGGTATCTGACCAAGTTCTGGAAGATATGGGGATACCTGAACTTTATGACAATTTGGATAAAGTTAAGGAATAAAATCTGCATTTTCTCCAGACATGGATGGTATGGAAACAATGGAACAAATTAAGAATAGCGTAGAGATCCCAGCAATTTTCCCAAATCCGGAAAACCCTCTCGAAATAAAAATTCCTTTATTTGAGGGGCCGTTGGATTTGTTGCTGCATCTTATACGAAAAAAAGAAGTCTCAATTGAAGAAGTACGGCTCTCTGAATTGACTTCCTCATATTTGGAATATGTGGAGATGATGCAGACAATCAATCTCGATCTTGCCGGTGAATTCTTAGAAATTGCCACTTTGTTGATTTTAATCAAGTCCAGATATTTGCTCCCCAAGTCTCCGGAAGATATTGAAGAAGTGGAAGAAGAGGATCCGGAAGAAATTCTACGGCTCCGCTTATTGGAATATCAGCATTACAAGGATGCAGCGTTTGAACTAAGTTCTCTTGATATACTGGGACGGGATGTATTTCAGCGTCCGGAATATGTTGAGTTAGTTGCAGACAACGAGGAAACTGCACCGGAATACGAAGACATCTCAGTTTCTGCACTGATGGAAGCTTTCGGGCGGGTAATGAAGCGTCTTCCTAAAATAACCAGACATTTAATTGAAACAGAAAATGTACGGATCGAGGATCGCATTGACGAACTGATTTCTCTTTTCGGGAAACGGAAGCATTGTCTTACGGAAGAACTGTTTGAAGATAACAAACCTCTGTCGTGGTTTATAATTACGTTCATGGCTATTTTGGAAATGGTACGACTGCATCTTATCACCATAGTTCAGGTTGACCAGCTTGGTGCAATTCACTGTACTGTTCATGATGATTTTGATCAAAATATCAGTCACTGGTACCATTTACAAAATACTAATGGAAAAGAGGAAACAGTCCTGCTGAAAGCAAGCTGATTTTTTCAGGGCGAGATTTATTACAGAGGGAAATTATGCTGGGTGGAAGTACAGTTTAATCAACTTAAGCTTGTGCAATGAAGGCCCGGCATTTCCCAGCTGACTGAAAATATAAAATGTATGAAAATTGTGATTTTCCAAATTTCTTACGAAAAACGTTTTCCTGTTTCAAGACATTTCCCTGCAAAAACAGATCAATAGAAAATTGATAAACCTAAATAACCTGGTATAAAATGTTCCGGATTTTACTGTTGAAACTGATTTTTTCCGGGATAATTGTTCTATTTTTACCGACCTTGTTGTCTGCAAATCAGTCTCCTGATCTAAAAATCATTGCAATTGTCCTTTCTAAAACCTGTCCATTACCTGATGGCCCGGATATGACAATTGACTCTCCGGATTCCATTATTAAATCTGTAAACAATCCAGACTGCCCAAAACATGGTGATACACAGTTGGTTCAAACTGCAATTGCCAATCATGCTAAGATTCAAATTAAAGTAGGCGTAGAAATAAAAGTTCGAGTTGACAATCAGGAATTGAGAAAAAAGGGTCTTCGCAAAGTTTATACGATTCAGGCTCGTGACACAACACGGGTACTGCATGATATTGATTTGGGCGATCCCGGCCTTTATCAAATCTCGGTTAGAGTTTGGGATGCTAAATTCAAACGGATATTAATCAATACAACTGCAGGAGATGAGAGATATTTTTTTGTAGCATCTCATCAGGATGTTGAAGTTGCAAAAACCCAATTAGCGTCAGGTGTGAGAGTATCCGGGAAAAACGTCATCTCTCCTTTGAGATTTGATCCGCCTGATTTGCGCTGGGAATCTGTACAGGTTCTTCCAAAGCACGCCCTTCGTGGTGAGAAGCTTAAATTACGTTTGAACTTAATGAATGCAGGTGGGGATATTGTCAGGGATATTTTAACTAAGGTTCAATATTATAATGTCAAACAACCAATGCGAAAGTCTGTAATAGCCATGCCCAGTGTACACGTGATGGCACCGGGAGAAATCACAACTTTTGACTTGGAATACATCCTTCCGGATGACCAATTGTTGGGAAAATATCAATTTATTGCTACTGTTGATCCAGATAACTAAATTGAAGAACTGAAGGAAAAAAATAAAGCTGCAAAATCCAACGTAATAAAACTCAGTGATATTAAGCTCCTTTTACCTACTGACAAATTCACTTTTGAAGAAAATGGGCTTTTTCTTTTTCAGTGGGACAGTCTGGCTTTCAGTGAATTCAAAATTCAAGTTGGAGTTGATGAAAAATTTGAAGACTCCGGATTATATTTTGATCTACCGCAGGGAAACCGCTGGATTGCTGACAAGGAACTGGTTCCGCTTGCAGGAGAACTTCCGGGAATGGCGATGGGATTGATGAGAGCAAAAGAGAAAAATCAGCTTTACTGGCGTGTGATTGGTCGTCAAGCCAGTGGAAGACAGGCTGTTTCTGGAATTAACAGGTTCAGTATAACACCGGTTAGTTCCGATTCTTCCTGATTTTCATACACTATATTCACAACACACAAGTCTTAGGCTTATGTTATTAAAGTTATTTCTCGCCTTCACTATCATTCCCATTTTTGAAATTTACCTGCTGATAAAAATTGGTACTGTATTTGGTGCACTAACTTCAATTGCCCTCGTCATTTTTACCGGTTTTTTAGGAGCATATTTAGCTCGAATACAGGGATTACAAACTTTGTTTCGTATCCAGGAAAGTCTGCGTGAAGGAAGGATGCCCTCTGGAGAACTACTTGATGCTTTGTTAATTGGTGTAGCAGGACTTGTGTTGCTGACTCCAGGTTTTTTAACAGACACAATAGGTTTTATCCTCCTCGTTCCAAGCAGCAGAAATGCAATCAAATCCTGGCTGCGACGCCAGATTGAAGCCCGATATTCCAGCACTCGACCGGAAGACGTCATTATAGAACAGTAGTGAATCAAGAGAATTTCCTGGTCAATTCCTTAAATACTTTCCATAACAACTACAACTTCTAAGGCTGAAAATATTGCCCATTTGGTGAAGATCTGATAACCTGTCACCAGGAGGTTGAAATATCTATAATTCTCCACATTTTAGCTAAAAAGAGGCAGCATGGCGAATACAGCAAGACTAGAAGTCAATGAAAAATCTATAGATCTCCCACTGGTTATGGGGAGTGAAAGTGAAATTGGCATTGATATTAGTAAATTACGTTCTCAAACAAAAGCAATAACTCTTGATCCGTGCTTTGTTAATACAGGATCTTGTGAAAGTGGTATTACATACCTGGATGGTGAAAATGGTATTTTGCGTTATCGGGGTTATCCAATTGAACAACTTGCAGAAAAATCAAATTTCCTTGAAGTCAGTTATTTATTGATTTATGGCGAATTGCCTACAAATCTGCAGCTGAATGACTTTGAATATAATGTTAAACAGCATACTTTGCTCCACGAAGATGTCAGGCACATTTATCAGGCCTTTCCCAAGGATGCTCACCCGATGGCAATTCTTTCAAGCATCGTCTGTGCACTTTCAACATTCTATCCTGATTTCAGTGCTACCGACAGTGATGCAGTAGATTTGGCGATTTGGCGTCTGATGGGGAAACTCCCCACCATCGCAGCCTGGTCCTACAAAAAAAATATCGGCCAGCCTTTTGTTTATCCAATTAACGAATTCACTTATACTAAAAACTTTCTGAATATGTTATTTGGTGTACCTACCACGAATTATGAAGTTCCAGAGGAATTCGTGAAAGCCCTTAATGTGCTTTTTATTTTACATGCAGATCATGAACAGAATTGCTCAACCTCCACAGTTAGATTGGTGGGCAGCAGTGAAGCAAATTTGTTTGCCTCAATTTCAACTGGTATTGCTGCACTTTGGGGTCCGTTGCATGGAGGGGCAAATCAAGCGGTTTTGGAAATGTTGAAACAAATTCATAATGACGGTGGTGATGTACAAAAATCTGTAAAACTGGACAAAGACAAAGGTTCAGGTTTTCGCTTGATGGGATTTGGGCATCGTGTGTATAAAAATTTTGATCCAAGAGCCACTATCCTGAAAGGTTACTGCGATAAAATATTAGATCTGCTTGGAACTCCGGATCCTTTGTTGGATATTGCAAAGCAACTTGAGGAAGCAGCATTGACTGATGAATATTTTATTGAACGGAATCTTTATCCAAATGTGGACTTTTACAGCGGAATCATCTATAAAGCCCTTGGCTTTCCAACAGACATGTTTACAGTCCTTTTTTCTCTGGGACGTCTGCCAGGCTGGATTGCACATTGGCTGGAAATGCGGAATGGAATCTCAAAAATTGGACGACCACGCCAGATTTATACAGGACAAACTGAGCGAAATTATGAATCTCTCAGTCAACGTAACTGATTTCTACCTACCTCAATAGAAGCTTCCCATGCCAAATTTGTCAATGCGGGAACAACTTCTGATATCCTCGATGTTCCTGATTATATTTGTACTTGCAGGAATGTGGGGGATACAGCAGCTTAACCGTCAGGAAAAAATTCTGCTTCAACAACTAGGCAAGCTGGAGCAGCAAATAAAACAAGTGCGCTTCCTATCCAGGGAATTAAAGGATGTACAGCGCTCTGCCACTGCGCCTGTGATGCCGCAGGCTCTCAGCTCTTTTGTGGAAAAGATTGCATGATCCCTTGAAATTCAGGACAATTTGCAACTCAATGTACTAACAAATGTTCAAAAGGGAACTGAGGGTGTCAAAGTAGGTTTAGACAGACTTAAACTTGATCATCTAATGTCTATGCTTTATCAACTCGAAAATCACCGTCCTGTACTACGGACTTCTCATCTCAGTATCAGCATCAGCCCCGGTAACCGTCAGGTACGAGCCTCGTTTCAGGTACACAAGCAACTGGGAGGATGACTATCAATGCGAATCATAAAACATATTTCGTTTTTGTTAGTGGGAATGGCAGTGATTTTGGTTCTTGCTTTTTGGGGTTTTAAACAAAATTTCCCCGGCAAATCAATAGCAGATGCAGTTCGCTTTCGTTTAACCTCACAAACAGGAATTCCATTTGAAATTCAGGATATTGAGTTGGGATGGAGCAAAATCAGTACCCCTGAGATTGTCCTGCGTACCCCAAAATGGTTGGCTGGAATTCCGGATATTCGCCTGTTAATTCTTGAAAATTTAGAGGTTCCTTTTTTCTCCATCATCACATCAGGAAAAGCTAAAGTACATGGGCAGGTTCATGAGGGAGCCTTCCAGATTTCCACTGAATTGCTGACACAGAAAATACTCGATCTCTCCATTGATTCAGTACAAATCGAACGGGTTCCTTTATTTTCTTTAGTTCCATATACTTTTGTTTCAGGTTTTCTTTCACTCTCAGCGCATATCGAAAATTTTAATGCACTGCAGCAACAAAAAACAAAGTTTCCCGAAGGAACTATTAAGGGAAAGTTGAAAAATGCAATAATTCGGATTTCTGGTGGTACAGCACTTCTGGATCTTCAATTACCAGAATTAGATCTGTCAGAAGTTCAGTTTGAGGTGCAGCTCGGACGGTCAATTCACATTAAGAAGATTGAATTACATAGATCATTAGAAGGAATTATAGAGGGTACAATTCAACTAAATGAGAAACGCCCGCAAATGTCACTGATAGATTTGAATATCCAAGTCACACCTTCGCCTGCACTCAAAAAGGGAATCAGCAGTTTTAGCACAATCCTGAGTACATTCCAGTGTGGCGAAACTATCAAAATCAACCTGAAAGGTGCGCTTAATGGTTTCAACTTTCCAACAAGAATGAAATGTTAGTTTGAAATAACTTGCCAATTTTCACAAATAAGACTAAATCCGTGACTATTAATTTGATCGAAAATAAGTGGAAAAGTTCAATTAAGAACAAACTAAACCACAACATCTTCAACAGAGTTCAATATTTCACCCAGTTCTTCTAAAGGACACGTTAGCAGAATAGCACTATATTGAAAGCTTAAAAACACACAATTACACGCTACTGATTATTTCTGACTGATAACTTTAGCAAACTGTTTTAAGAGAGAGGAAATATTGAGGTTAGATATTTACGATTAATACAAATTAAGGGAAAGTATTCCAAGCCAGAAAAAACGCTCTAACACAGCAAAGCCTGCCAACGAGGAGGAAACTACACAAAACTCTGAATGGATAATTTAAGTAATTTGTGGATTGGTAAAAAATACAAAAGGAAGTCCCGGACTTACGAATCAGCAAATCCCAGATTTTATTCTTGAAACAGTGCTTGAGTCAGCATTGTTAAACAGTGGGCCTATTCTATAATGAAATCAACTCGAAGATTGAAAGCAGCTTTCGTATTAAAAACTTCACTATTTGGCATCATAAAAAACGAGAATGAATAATTGAAATCAGTTTTCTCGCCAATTTTATGGTTGAAACCGAACCAGGGTTCTACGATGACTCCGCCTTCATTTATGCTTTCACTTGTCTCGGTATTAGTCCTTCTTCCTCCGGCTCCACCAGCTGCAATTCCCCAATCAACGTATATATCGTCGAAAATGGTAAAATCATAACCAGCCACCAAAGCAGCAGTAGTAAAGGTACCACTTTCTAGAGGACCACCCAACTGTCCCGTGAAACCTGTACCACCAATAAAAAACTTCTCTGTGTTATAGACAACAAAGCGCCAACCGTAAAACACAGTTGGCAACGTTGGGGCCTGCTTCAAAACTATTCCTGTTTTGGATTTCTTGAAGTATGAACTGGCGTATATATACTCTCCTGACAAATTTGTCTTTGAAGTTTCATCTGTCGGTGCGACCTCCTGACTATCAGTTTGAGCTAAAACCTGGACAGAAAAAAAGACAGATATGAGTAATATTATGAGATTTTTCATGTTCAATTCCTTCTTCTGCTCTTAATTAATTTGAAAATCTTTTACTAACCTAGCCTGAAAGTTTATTGTTTACGAAAGTGTATTGCAAGCTTTTTATTCCAAAAAAACCGTATGATATACTTTTTTTAAGTTAAAATACACTATAAAAAAGTATTTTTCCACAAAAAAATTATTTCAGCTTCAAATACACCTAATATTTTATGCAAAACAAACTGTATATTACACAATTGCAAGTGTGAAGCCTAATTGATTATTTGTTTAATAATTCTAAAGTGTGGCTGGTATATATGAGGATTCTTCACGCAGTTGTTCGATGCGTAACCTGATTTGACTGTTATCCGGCTCAAGTCTCAACGACTCCTCCCACGCAGTTTCTGCTAACTGCAATTCTCCAAGCTGATAATAGACAATTCCAAGGTTCCACCAGGCCACAGAATATATAGGATATTTTCTAGTGAGACTTTCCAGGAAACTGCGGGCTTCATGGCGTTTCCCAAGTTTTATAAGCACAGCTCCAAGCCTCAACAGTGCTTTATGATGTTCAGGTTTCAGGTGAAGTACTTGTCGGTATAATGTTTCGGCTTTTTCCAGATATTTTAGTTTTTCATGTGCATAACCCAGATAAAGGTTGATTTCAGGATGTTTGGGGAATTTCTTTCGAAGTTTAGCAAGTAGTAAAAGCGCACTTTGCGGATCGTGTTGAACCAGCCGTAATTTTGCCAGATACAGATGAGGTTCTGGTTGTAATGGTTGCAGTGCAGCAGCATCTTCAAAAGACTGAAGTGCTTCTTTCCAGCGGCGGGCATTGTAATCCTGTTGACCGGAATGCATCAGCTGTTCGAAACTTTGTGTTTTTTCGGAAAGTGCAGGAATCATCCATGGTTTTAAATCCTTGATCAGCACATGGTAAGGCTGCCAGCCATCAGTACTTGGTTCGGTAACAAACGGATAAAGTTTTAGCCCCCGCTTGACGAAAGCATCACCTGCCTGAGGGGTTTGTCCGATAGTAAGTCCATAGAGGATCAAAGACATACCATCGCGGGGATTTAACTGATTGGCAATATTTGCCTGTTGTTTAGCAAACAAGGGTTCTCTTCGAAGGTAGTGCACGAGCGAGAGTAAAGTATGATGCTCGCTATTATCAGGGTGCTGTTTCATGGCTGCCAAAATTTCTGTTTCTGCAGAATTTAGAGCAGGGACAAGAGCTGGTTCTAAAACTCTGCTTTCGATAATGAGCATGACAGCTCTGTAGAATTGAATCGATGATGCCTGAGAAGGATAACTAATTAGCAATGCCTCCAACTCATCTTTATGTGCTTCCCATGCAGAAGTATTAGGGACAGGTACTTGTTTAAGTCTCCACTGATAAAAATGCTTTAGACCATCCCAATCGTAGGTTTTGGGGAAATGAGTCAGATTACTGAAAAATTTGTCCCCCTCACCAAGGCTTTGCAAGAGTGAAACTATTAGTTTATCAGGAGAGTTCCAGGTATGAGTGTTTTGTATTTTCAGAGTTGATTTACTTTTTCCGAAAATACTGATGCTCAATGTAACCGAAAGTTGGTTAAGAACTTTCTGTAAAGATATTTGAATTAGTCTGTTCGGTTTTATTTGGGAAATTTCCGAGTTTTGTAATGATATATTACTTGAGGTAAGCTCTCCGGAGTCACGAAGGCGCTGATTCCAGCGGCGCATGATATCCGGAGTTATTACAGAGAATCGATCGGCCAGTTGCAACTGCATGGAAAGTTCTTCCTGAACAAACAGCCCCAACCAATTCAATCCTTTTGAAGGGTATTTGACATCAACTGAAAGTAATCCAACTGATTGACGTGCCTGGAGAAACTGAGGAGACACCAGATTTACAATGAGCAGGCTTGTAAACAGCAAGGGGAGAAGTTTGCGAAGAAACTGATTTTTTATTTCCTTCGCAATTAAAAATGAAGGCAAACGAGCAGTGCAAAAAATTATGGTAGATTTGAAACACGTCGTTAGCGTCATGCGTAGTGTTGTGAGGATCCCGGGGCTTCAGTGTATGAATCTGCACTGGTACCAAAAGTGGACCCTTCAATTTCATCTCCTTCAAATTCTTCCGTATCCGTATCCGTATCCACCTCAGCCCCCTCAGTCTCCACAGCAACCACTTCCTCCGCCTCAGTCTCCTCAGCAACCACTTCCTCCGCCTCAGTCTCCTCAGCAACCACTTCCTCAGCCTCTTCGTCTTTTTGAATTGACGTATCAACCTCTGCCTCAACTTCAACAGCTTCCACATCTTCCAGCTGTTCAAATTTTTCAATTAAGGATGATAGCCTTTGCTCCCAATCTTCATATCGATTTTCCAACTCATCATTCTTTTCTTTTAAATCCGTAATTTCCATTCGTGAAAATTCGATGGTTTCGATCGCTTCATTAATTTTTGCTTCAAGCTGTTTCAGTAAATCGTTTGACATGTTTAATTTCCTTAAAAAATGGTTGTAGCAACTTCCTCACGGAATTCGTTAACCGGATCCCCGGCAAAACTTTCAGCACAACTCTGATGCAAGAGCTGTACATTTTAGCTTATACTTGAATGAAAAAGGTAATCAACAATAATAACAATTGATTGCTTGTAATTCCTGAAATAAAGGTTTAACAAAAAAAGTATGCAACTGTCAGTCACCTACTTTCGGCCTGATTTTTTAGACTAATCGTTGATTGATGAAAACTGGGGACCATACAATTGGGCAATAACAAATCAGCTGAAACGGAGATAGAAGCCGGTTTAGATAATATTGTTCGGGCACTGTTTAATAATTCTTCAAATATTATGAGGCAAGTTTTTTTGGTGAGACTATTCTTTTCTTTCTGATTTTCTTATGAGCAGGAACGGGTAATCTTTCAAGAATACGAGAGTAGATTTGTTCCATACTCAATTCAGCCGACCTTAGTTGTTCATCCGGGTTCCCTTGTGCTATGAAGCGATCAGGAACTCCAAGCTGCAGTGTAGGCACACAAATACCACTTACACTTAGAGTTTCAAGCACACCACTGCCGAAACCTCCGTGGATTGTGTTTTCTTCAAGGCTTACCAGTAATTGTACTTCTCTGCCAAGCCTAACAATTACATCCTCATCCAGCGGTTTGACAAACCTTGCGTTTACAACAGCAACTGAGTAACCATTCTTTTCAAGAAGATCTGCTGTCTGCTCTGCAATATCGACCATTAAACCTATCGCAAACAGCGCAATATCTTTCCCTTTTCGTAAAATTTGTGCTTTGCCAAATTCAAGTTGAGAACAATCATTTTCGTCAGGATTAGCAGTATTTCCTCTAGGGTAGCGTATTGCCGAGGGACCGCTTTCATTATTATAGGCAAGTTCCATCATGCCGCGTAATTCTCCACCGTCACGGGGTACCATTATTGTCATGTTCGGAATCATACGCAGGTAAGTCAAGTCATACAATCCGTGATGGGTCGGGCCATCAGTTCCAACAAATCCTGCTCTGTCGAGCATGAAGCGTACCGGTAATTTTTGAATTGCTACGTCGTGTATAATGTGATCAAGTGCACGCTGCAAAAATGTGGAATAAATGGCAACAAATGGTTTACTACCGGTGGTTGCAAGTCCTGCTGAGCACGTCACAGCATGACCTTCAGCGATACCGACATCAAGCACACGTTCCGGGTATTTTAGTTGCAGTTTAACGATACCCGTTCCACTCAGCATGGCGGCAGTCACAACCACGACTTGTTCATCTCGTGCCATCAATTCTCCTAGTTTGTTTCCAAAAACCTGAGAAAAACTAATTGCATTTCCGGATGATTTTTTCTTTACAAATTTTCCATCCTCTGGTTCGAATGGGGTAACACCATGATACTTATGGGCATCTTCTTCAGCAAAAGCATAGCCTTTCCCTTTTTGTGTAATGGCGTGGATGATAATGGGGCCGTCTAAATCCTTAACATGATTTATTAAATCCAGCAGTTCTGGAAGATCATGACCATCGACTGTACCAAAATATCGCCAACCCAATTGTTCAAAGAGCATACTTGGCGGAGAAAAAAAGCTCTTTGCAGAATCGTGTAATTTCTGTAAAGTAGTTTTCAGACCCAGTCGTTCAGAAAAAGGTGCCTTCTCTGCGAATTCCAGAGTTTCTTCACGGAAACTGTTGTAAAACCTGGAAGAGGCAAAACGAGTCAATAATTTTGAAATTGCACCAACATTTGGATCTATACTGACGCTGTTATCATTGTAAATAACCAGCATGTTTTTATCGAGAGCACCATTGTGATTCAGTGCTTCAAAAGCTAAACCTCCGGTCATTGCTCCATCTCCGATAACAGCAATGACACGATGTTTTTTTTGTTGAAGATCACGTCCAATGGCCATTCCAAGTGCTGCAGAAATTGAAGTTGAGGCATGTCCTGCTCCAAAATGGTCGAAACTGCTTTCGTCACGTGAGAGAAATTTTTTGATGCCGCCGGCTTTACCAAGCGAATCAAATTTTTCATTGCGGCCGGTCAGAATTTTATAGGCGTAGGCCTGGTGTCCTACGTCCCAGACAATTCGGTCAATGTTGAAATTGAAATTTTTCAGCAATGCTA
>OFDO01000043.1_pt1 | contig 11456 bp, 13 predicted proteins | sample 1521021 | NCBI WGS metagenome assembly OFDO01 (sample SAMEA3696448, study PRJEB22514) | metagenome | biome: water; feature: marine; material: hydrothermal vent | place: Pacific Ocean | collected 2014-08-15 | depth 1539 m | reverse complement strand
TGAAGCTTTAAAACCCGGGGGTGAGATGATATATGCTACGTGTACTTTTTCACCTGAAGAGAATGAAGAAGTGGTGGATTTTCTGCTTAAAAGATATGAAAATGCTGAAATTGTGCCTGTAAGTTTGCCGATAGAAAATATCCAAAGCGGAATAACTGAGTGGGAAGATAAAAAATATGCTGATGAGGTTAAAAATTGCGTAAGAATCCTTCCTAAAGATGCTTATAGCGGATTTTTCTTCATAAAAATAAAAAAGAAGGCTATTTAAAAAATTTCTCTTTTGCCTCTAAAAGATAAGGTCTTAATTTATTGCTTATTTCAAATTCTACTAAGCCCTCTCCTTCTATATATTCAGCACTTGCAACCCAATTAAGCATTAAAAAGCTATTATCATTTTCATCACCTTTTGGAATATAAATAGGCTTTTCTAGAAGTTCTTTTAATGCTTCTTTTATAGCCCAATATAGGTCTTTTCTTTTAAGTTTTGTAAGCTCCTGAAATTCTTTTACTCTAAACTTATAGACTTCATTTATATGATCACTTCTTTTAAGTCCAGCTATAAGCGTAGTAATAAACTTTAAACTTAACGGATTTAACTTATACCTTGCTCTTACGATAATATCGGCTTTTTTAACTTCCAAATCTCCGTTAACTTCAATAAGTTTTGCCATTTGGTAGCCTTTTTTGTGTAATTATAACTAAAACATTTATAAAATACAATATTAATATTTATGTATTTTTTTACCCTGAAAATGTATTTTTTAAACTTCAAAAAGTCCGAAATTTCGGGATTTTTGCCCTCCTACATTTAACATATTACAAAAATAATATTAAAGACACTATCTAAGAAACAGCTGGGAAAAATTCGAAAATTTTTCGAAAATTTAACGCAAAATGAAAATTAAATTAAGCCCTTGCTAAGTAATATTCTGTCATTTCTGGTCTATGATGGTTTATCTCTTGGGAGACTTCTTTTAAGGCTTCTTTGTATTCTATTCCTTGCTCTAATTTATTTTCCAAAAGGTCTTTTGCGTAAGTTACTCTAAAATCGTGGCTTCTATTTATACCAACTGCTTGCAAATCGTTTCGGTAAGTGTTGTAATGCGGAATATTTTCAAGTTTTTGTATCTCTTGGGCTAACTGGTAGCTTATCTCTTTTGGGGCATATTCGTGGTTACCTTTTCCAATAACTCCCTCTAAGGTGGAGTTCTGTTCGTTGTAGTAGTTTGGGAAATTTTTCGCAACCTCTAAGGCTTCGTTTACTCTTAGTCCCGTTTCGGATTGTATTTTGGCAATTACATAACTTTCAAATCTTATCTCTTTTAACTCCTCTAACTTTTGGTCTAAGTTTTGAATATAACGACCGCTTTCGATTTCAAGCTCTTTTAACTCGCTTCTAAAAGTCTCTCTAAAATCTTTTAAAAAATCGTTACGGCTTGGGTTAGCAGGAATGGTTATATTTGCTTGTTCTAAGCCTTTTAGAAGCGAATTAAAGCCTGTTGTATAGTCTAATGCGCTTTTGGGGCTTAAATGTTCTGTTCGTTGTTCTAAAAAGTCTCTAATCGTCTGTTCGGTCATATAGGTATTGAGTTTACCCTCTGTTATTCCTTTTTGCTCTAAATACTCTTTGAAATCTCTTAAATACATCTCTCTTTTTTGGGCTAATGCAAGGGAGTGGGTAAAGTTATCCTCTTTCATATGCCTACCCTCTCCAAGTGCAAGAGTTCTGTGAAATGCGTCTTTTATTTGTTTTTCAAATGTTCCGCCTCTTAAATTTGCCATTTAAGCCTCTTTTTGTGCTTTTAGGTATCTATATATACTCGAATGCGAAATCTTTGCTCTGTGGGCTTCGTAAAGGTGTTTTTGAATGCGTCTTGCACCTAATCCCTGATTATGAAGTTCAAGAATTTCTTTTGCGTATTTTTTTATAAGCGGGTTTTTAATTCCCTCTAAATTTATCTCTTTTATTTCGATTTTCTCTTTTTGGTGGATATCATCAAGTATCTTATTTATGCCTTTTGCGATACTTATACTTGTGTTGCCGTTGTTTTTAATCCAACCCTCTAAGCGTTTTAAAAATAATACTGCGTTTTTCTCATCTTTGATACCAAGCTTTTGCATAAGTGGTCTTAACTGAGTTTTTGGAAACATTTTAATCCTTTCATTCTGATATCAGTATGCAAGTGGCACGGAGCTTGGATAAAGTCACCAATAGGCGATAAAGTATCGTGGCGACTCCGTGCCACTCACGGCGACCTGTGCGCCGTGTCATCAGGGCGACTTATTTTTGCTTCTAAATAGAAACAAAAATAAATTCTCCACGCCCATGGCTGTGGAGATGAGGCTGTCCCGTTTAGAGATAAAGCTTTTATAAAACTTTTGTAATCTTTTTTAAATATGGCGGTCACTTGCTAAGTTAAGAACTGCGATTTTTTTTAGGTAGCCATCGCGAAACTACCAAAAGCAATTTTTACAAAAGAACCTGCAAACTCCACCGCTTGCTGTTTTACTCCTGAGTGGAGTTTCACCTGCGGAAATTATGCCCCGCCATTTTTTACTCCTTTGTTTTATTGTTTAACTTGAAACGCTCTTGAAGCGCTTCTGAAACACTTATGAAGCGCTTTACCTGGCGTTTCATTTTGTTAAAAATCTCCCTCGTTTAGAGGCTTTTAAAGCCTCATACTCGGGAGATATGGCTTCGCCCGTCTCTTTACATTCTCGCTACGCTCGAATGTCGTTCGCTTCGCTCACTTAAAGAGACGGGCTTCGCCCTTTCATATCCAAGCCACTCATACCCCATAAAGGGGTAATCGTGGCTTGAATTGCACTTCCGTGCAATCAAGCTCACTTTCGTTCGCTCCGTTCGCTTCGCTCACGGGTAATAAAATATATATCTCTCTAATATGCCCGTTAGCAAAGCTCTTGGAGCAAACTAATCGTGAGTTGATTTACTACGGAAGTGCGGATAATCTCTTTTAATCGATTTTAATCTGTTGTAATCTTTTGAAGTAGAATGCGGGGTATTAAGTAGTAATCTCTTTTAATCTCTTGCAACCGCCTTGGGATTTTTTAGGCAATAAGCACCCGTTTACTGCCCTCGATTTTTTTTTCGGGACAGCCTACTTGGGATACTCCCAAGGCTCTTTTTAATGCCCACTTGCTTTACAGGGGTTTTGCCCCTGAGGCGGTAGGACGGCGTGGGTCGCCGCTACCCTACAACCTTTCGCCTCTCTTTCGAGAGGTCACACGCAACTATGGCGTGAAAATGTAAGTTATTATAGCATAAACACTAAGCAAAAGAGGAAAAAAAATTATTAAAAGTAACCTCATCGTGTGCCTTTTGTGGGATTAGTTTAATTAATTGTTATTGTTATCATAACGAAGTATATTGTTCGGGAAAATTAAATTATCAAGGGTTGGTGATACACCATCATACATTGTATTTTTATAAGGCGCTCTTTTTCCAAATAGAAAACCTCCTATAATGAAGTAGATAGTTAAAAATATTGCGACTTCTTTTGTAACTTCGTCAAAAAAGACATAATATACCCCCCATAAGAATACAAACGGAAGTCCTATTAGCCATAATTTAGAAATGAGTCTGATTAGTCCTTTCATTGTTATCTCCTTCTATTTTTTATCGACTATTGACAAACCGCACAAGGCGGTTTGGGCGGTGCGGAGAGGTAAAGCAACTCTCTTGCCCTATTGTAACTCTCTCCAAGCTCCGCACCGCTTTTATTTTTCGTGTTTTGGTTTATCTCTAAAAATAAAAAATGCACTAAAAACGGCTATTATAGCCATTGCTAATAAAGTAATTACATATGCCATTACATCTCCTCTATTTCGTCAATTTCTTTTTTAAGTTTTATACCAGCTCCTATTATAGCGATTAATAAACTTAATCCAGCCAAATTTATTAAAAATAATTGCATTTCGTCTAATTGAGTGTATTTTGTAAAAATAAAAGCAACTAATCCAAACATTGAGGCTAACAAAAAGAAAAACATTGTTCGCCAAAAAGTGATTTTTTCTTTTTGTTTATCTAATTTACTCATACTATCCCTTCCTCTCGGGCTTGTTTGAGGTATTTTCTTGCAGTGTTAACACTAACGTTAGCTACTTTTGCTACTTTTTTAATTCCTATGTTTTCTTGTTTTTCTTTTAGTTTTTCTATAGCTTTATAAACTTTTGCTTTAGCTTTTTCAGCTCTTTTTTGGTTTATTTGTAGAATGTTTTCCTTTCTCGTCATCTCATACTCCTCATCTGTTAATTTTCTTTTGTAACCTTTTGTAATTTTTTTAATCTGTTTGTAACCTTGGTAATCTTTTTTAATCTTTTTTATTTGATAATTTTCCATAATCCAATTATAAATGGATTTTGCTTTTGCCCTAATTGTGCTTGGTTCTTTGGTTTTTCCTAATACTTCGTTTCCAATTTCTCCAATCTGTTCTAAGTATTCTCTTGTTAAAGCATCTTTGCCATTTGCTTTTACAAAATCATAGGCAATAAAGCGCATATAGTCAAACAGGGCATCATCGGTAATTTTTTTCTCTCCAAGAACTTTGGAGATTTTTAGGTTTTTAATTTGTTCTTCTTTTTTTGAGACTTCATAATCTAAGCTTTCGAGTATTTTGCTGAAATCTTTTAGAGAGTAGATAACATCCAGCTGTAAATAGCCTGTGGTTTTATTGTCGATGATAGGCGGGTGTTTAATTTTTTCAATATAGCCGATGTGAGGGAGTTTTAGAAAAGTTTTTTCAAATCGCTTAATGATATCTTGCAAGAATTTTCGGTTATTTTTGGTTCTAAAAAAGCCTTCTATGAAATAACCGATAAAGACGCCGTTTTTGCTGTTTGGATAGATGATTACATTTGGGACAGGAAGGTATAGTTCTATCCATTCATCACCTTTGCCACCAGCAAGGTAGAAAAAGATAAAGATAAAATCTTTATTTTTTAGAGAATTGTGGTATAATTTCAATACGGAAGTATCTAACATTGTTGCTCTTTTGTAACAGTGTTTCTACACATTTTTTAAATCCTTTTTAAAAGTGTTGTTAGGTTACCGATGGCGGTCGGTAACCTTTTTATATTTTGAATGGTATCATTTAATACCATTGTTTGTCAAGCAAAAGGGGGTATCAAATCGAATTTTATATATATAATATAAGGGGTATATACTGTATAGGGATGTAAAGCACCCGTTAGGGTGCATTCCGATTGAGGCACTGCGTCAGCAGTGCAATTTATTTTTAATAAAAATCTTTCTAGGTTCTGTTGGGTTACTTATTTTTGCTCGGTATCGTTTGGAGATTGCTTAAGAGAGAGAAAAATTTTAAAAGAAAAAGAGTATCGATTATCTATAATCCTCCTCTCTCTTTATAAAAGCGCGCGCGGTTTAAAAAAAGTTCACGACCAGAAACGGGGTTCTAAGCCGTTTTTGCTACCTCTCGGCTAAGTAGGTATTAAAGAAGGTAAAAAAATCGCTCTACGAGCTTTTAATCGCTTAATTTTGATATGTTTTTTTGATTGAGATACTTTTTTGCAGTGTTGTAACTTATTCCAGCTGTTTTTGCTACCTTGTAAGGCGTTATTTCCTCTCCTTGCAGTCTTAGTAAATTAACCGCATTGATTACTTTCTCTTTTGCTTTATTTGCTTTTATTTGACTTGCTCTTTTAGCGCTTTCAACTTTCTTTTTGCTTGGCGGGAGCTTTGCTCCGTATTTTTCTATTATCTCAATCGCCCAGCGCAAATCGTTTGGCATTTCCTCTTTTGCTTTAAAAGCTTTTTTCTCTATGCTTATTTTGTATCCAAATACTTCAAACTCCATTTTAGCCCTTTTGGTAAATATTTCTCAATGTTTCAAATCGGTAAGACATTTTACAATATTTCAAAATGTTGTGTCAATTTGAGTGAAACTATTTCAAATCGATATGATTTGAAGTTTCAAACTGAAACGATTTGAAATAATGTGGAGAAAATGAAATACCCTAGTTTAGGAGAAAGTTTATTATGTTAAGTAAATTTTGAAAAAAGAGCTCCAAAAGGAGGCTCGATGGCAAGAAATTATAACGAAATCTAAGCCCTTGCTAAGTAATATTCTGTCATTTCGGGTCTATGATGGTTTATCTCTTGGGAGACTTCTTTTAGAGCTTCTTTGTAGCTTATGCCTTGTTCTAACTTGCTTTCTAATAGGTCTTTTGCGTAAGTTACTCTAAAATCGTGACTTCTATCTATTCCAACCTCTTGCAAATCGTTTCGGTAAGTGTTGTAATGTGGAATGTTTTCAAGTTTTTGTATCTCTTGGGCTAACTGGTAGCTTATCTCTTTTGGGGCATATTCGTGGTTACCTTTTCCAATAACTCCCTCTAAGGTGGAGTTCTGTTCGTTGTAGTAGTTTGGGAAATTTTTCGCAACCTCTAAGGCTTCGTTTACTCTTAGTCCCGTTTCGGATTGTATTTTGGCAATTACATAACTTTCAAATCTTATCTCTTTTAACTCCTCTAACTTTTGGTCTAAGTTTTGAATATAACGACCGCTTTCGATTTCAAGCTCTTTTAACTCGCTTCTAAAAGTCTCTCTAAAATCTTTTAAAAAATCGTTACGGCTTGGGTTAGCAGGAATGGTTATATTTGCTTGTTCTAAGCCTTTTAGAAGCGAATTAAAGCCTGTTGTATAGTCTAATGCGCTTTTGGGGCTTAAATGTTCTGTTCGTTGTTCTAAAAAGTCTCTAATCGTCTGTTCGGTCATATAGGTATTGAGTTTACCCTCTGTTATTCCTTTTTGCTCTAAATACTCTTTGAAATCTCTTAAATACATCTCTCTTTTTTGGGCTAATGCAAGGGAGTGGGTAAAGTTATCCTCTTTCATATGCCTACCCTCTCCAAGTGCAAGAGTTCTGTGAAATGCGTCTTTTATTTGTTTTTCAAATGTTCCGCCTCTTAAATTTGCCATTTAAGCCTCTTTTTGTGCTTTTAGGTATCTATATATACTCGAATGCGAAATCTTTGCTCTGTGGGCTTCGTAAAGGTGTTTTTGAATGCGTCTTGCACCTAATCCCTGATTATGAAGTTCAAGAATTTCTTTTGCGTATTTTTTTATAAGCGGGTTTTTAATTCCCTCTAAATTTATCTCTTTTATTTCGATTTTCTCTTTTTGGTGGATATCATCAAGTATCTTATTTATGCCTTTTGCGATACTTATACTTGTGTTGCCGTTGTTTTTAATCCAACCCTCTAAGCGTTTTAAAAATAATACTGCGTTTTTCTCATCTTTGATACCAAGCTTTTGCATAAGTGGTCTTAACTGAGTTTTTGGAAACATTTTAATCCTTTCATTCTGATATCAGTATGCAAGTGGCACGGAGCTTGGATAAAGTCACCAATAGGCGATAAAGTATCGTGGCGACTCCGTGCCACTCACGGCGACCTGTGCGCCGTGTCATCAGGGCGACTTATTTTTGCTTCTAAATAGAAACAAAAATAAATTCTCCACGCCCATGGCTGTGGAGATGAGGCTGTCCCGTTTAGAGATAAAGCTTTTATAAAACTTTTGTAATCTTTTTTAAATATGGCGGTCACTTGCTAAGTTAAGAACTGCGATTTTTTTTAGGTAGCCATCGCGAAACTACCAAAAGCAATTTTTACAAAAGAACCTGCAAACTCCACCGCTTGCTGTTTTACTCCTGAGTGGAGTTTCACCTGCGGAAATTATGCCCCGCCATTTTTTACTCCTTTGTTTTATTGTTTAACTTGAAACGCTCTTGAAGCGCTTCTGAAACACTTATGAAGCGCTTTACCTGGCGTTTCATTTTGTTAAAAATCTCCCTCGTTTAGAGGCTTTTAAAGCCTCATACTCGGGAGATATGGCTTCGCCCGTCTCTTTACATTCTCGCTACGCTCGAATGTCGTTCGCTTCGCTCACTTAAAGAGACGGGCTTCGCCCTTTCATATCCAAGCCACTCATACCCCATAAAGGGGTAATCGTGGCTTGAATTGCACTTCCGTGCAATCAAGCTCACTTTCGTTCGCTCCGTTCGCTTCGCTCACGGGTAATAAAATATATATCTCTCTAATATGCCCGTTAGCAAAGCTCTTGGAGCAAACTAATCGTGAGTTGATTTACTACGGAAGTGCGGATAATCTCTTTTAATCGATTTTAATCTGTTGTAATCTTTTGAAGTAGAATGCGGGGTATTAAGTAGTAATCTCTTTTAATCTCTTGCAACCGCCTTGGGATTTTTTAGGCAATAAGCACCCGTTTACTGCCCTCGATTTTTTTTTCGGGACAGCCTACTTGGGATACTCCCAAGGCTCTTTTTAATGCCCACTTGCTTTACAGGGGTTTTGCCCCTGAGGCGGTAGGACGGCGTGGGTCGCCGCTACCCTACAACCTTTCGCCTCTCTTTCGAGAGGTCACACGCAACTATGGCGTGAAAATGTAAGTTATTATAGCATATTTTTTGCTTTGAAGCTTAATGGAGTATTGACCCGTCAGTCAAGCTGACGGGGGCGGTGCGGAGAGGTAAAGAAACTCTCTTGCCCTGTTGTAACTCTCTCCAAGCTCCGCACCGCTTTTATTTTTCGTGTTTTGGGTGTTTGGTAGTTAATAGCAAGTATAAAGTTATTGCACCAGCTATTAATCCAATCCCAATTATGATTAGCTGTCCTATATTCATTTTGCTCTCCTTTCGGCTATTATCCCAAGTATCATCAAGCCTATGCCTAAAAGAATATCAAATATTTCGAATTTTTCTATTTTTCCGTCACTTATTCCATAAACTCCATTAACGAATATACCAAGTCCGATGTTTTTTGTAAGTTCTCCGGCTATCTGAAGTAGTTCTTTTCTTGTCATATTATTCCTTCCTGAATTAGTTCTTTGAGATGATTTCTTATTGTTTTAGGGTCTAATTTAGTAGCTTTTGATAGTTTAGAAATATTCCAAGTTCCATCAGTCTTTATGTATTCGTTTGCCAGTAAATTATTTTGAATAAATCCAAGTAGGATTGCTCTTGCTCTTTGTTTTTTTAATTTTGCATTTTCTTTAGCTCTTTCGCTTCTTGTCATTTTCCATTCCTTTCGTTTCGGTATAGTCCAACCCCTTTCGTTATACCAGTTCCAAATGTTTCTACATTTAGCCCTAAGAGTGCTTTTATCTTTTCTATCAAAAAAGTTTCTAAAGGCGAAATCTTGTAATAGTTCATAAGGCACCGGGACGCCTTCCCCAAACTCTTTTATAAGCTCTTCGGTATATATTTTAATAGCCCAAAAGATTTGGTCTATTGTTCCCACACTATCAGCCGACCAAATCTTTTTTTTATTTGCCCAGTAAAGAGACGGAAGGTTCTGAAATAAATCAAGTTCATAACTTGTTGCAGTATTAATTAGAGCTTCTCTATCAAAATTCGGCTTATAAGGTAGCCTCTCGGGTTTATTTTGCTTATATGCAATAATAAACCTTGCAATAATATCGTTAAAATATTCACGGCTTTTTTTAGTTCCCGGATAGCCGTTAATAATCCAACCGATAAAAATCCCTTTTTGTGCATGGAGTAAATAATTCGGAGCCGGTAGGTTATATTCTACAAATTCATCGCCTATCGCATCGTATAAGAAGAAATAAAGCCAAGTTTTTTGATATACTTTCATTGATGACCTTTTGGTTTTTATCAGTAACCTTTTAGGCTCTTTTGAGCCTTTCTTTTTTTCTTCATTCAAATCTTATCAAAATATGGTCTATTCTGTCAATGGTTTGACCCTGGTCACTTTTTGTATATAAGGGGGTATATAATTTTTGGTCTCAAAAATTATATTCTGCGTAGCAGATTTTTGACCGATTGAGATTGCACCTTTAGGTGCAATTGATAGTTTTTTAAATAGAGAGGTTCTAAATTTTTGAGTAAAGAGTTTTTAATTAAAAAAGAAAAATTTAAATTTAAAAATTTTAAACTAACAATAACGATAATCTTTCTTTTCTGCCGTTCAGATTGTTTTTAAGAGGAATGCTTTGCATTCCCTGCGTAAAGAGATAAACTTTTTTATTCTTTAATCTTTCGTATATTTTTTTCTTTTTAAAAACGGCGCCCGGATTTTTTTAAGTTGTGCGGGGCTTGGATAACCTTTCAATAGGCGATAATCTATCGTGGCGACCCCGCACAACCCACGGCGACTTGTTCGCCGTGTCATCAGGGCGAAAAATAATATTTCACTCCTGTATAGTTTTGAAATACTTTTTAGCGGTGTTATAGCTTACCCCTGCTCTTTTTGCTATCTTATAGGCTGTTATTTCTTCTCCATCCAGGTGTAACGAATTAATTGCGTTAATTACTTTCTCTTTTGCTTTATTTGCTTTTATTTCACTTGCTCTTTTAGCGCTTGCAATCTTTTTTTCGCTTGGTGGTAGCTTTGCCCCGTATCTCTCTATAATCTCCAATGCTTCTTTTAGCTCTTTCGGAATTGTTTCGTCTTTTAATGCTTTTTTCTCTATGCTTATTTTGTATCCGAATACTTCAAATTCCATTATTTCTCCTTTCATTTCTTTTTAGGTGTGAAAGTATTTCAAACCGATACAACATTTTATAATATTTTAAACCGACTTGTCAATATGAAATAATAAACCACTAAATTATTTCAAACTGAAACGATTTGAAATATCAAACTGAAACGATTTGAAACAATGAATGGTATGGAAAAAGTGCCAATGACTTGTAGAATGTCGTATTTTCGGGTATTTTGATGTTGATTAGGGTGACTTTTGATTTTTCTTGTTTTTGAGTAGAAAAATTATATTAACTAAGCTTGAAGCTCTGACCTTTTGTGTGCTGGTAATCATTTCGTAATATGAAATGAATTAAAAATAAGCCGTTTTAAGCGATTTTTTACCTTTTTAGCTATGTAGGTATTATTTTTTTATTTTCTTTCGTTATTTTTGCTTATTTGAAGTATTGGAGCTATTTTTTTTCAAAGAAGCCAAAGGCTTCAAAACGGAATACACGAGGAGCGCCCGGGAGGACGCACCGCAGTGTATGACGTTTTGACTCTTGGCCATTTATAAAGTAATTTCGGACGTTAAATTAAGGGGGTAAAAAATGGATATAAATCCCTAAATTTAGGGATTTTTTTTATTTTTTCTAAATTCTTTTAATTTTTTTTAATTTTTTTCTTTTTTATACTTTTTTTCATTTTTCAAGTAATCACGTCTAATTATTTTCTTGTTTTGGTTGGTGTTTTTGTTGCATTTCTTTTATAGTCCATAACCCTATTATCAATGCAATAATTCCTATTGCAGTTACTATAATTTGTCCTATCATTTTGTTTCTCCTTGAATATATATTCCTACAATCATAACACAAAAACCTACGATTACATCGATTAAGTTAAAAAATTCTATTGTTCCATCGCTTATTCCATATAAAGCATTAACAAACACTACTAGCCCTGTGTTTTCGATG
>OFDO01000042.1_pt1 | contig 11478 bp, 7 predicted proteins | sample 1521021 | NCBI WGS metagenome assembly OFDO01 (sample SAMEA3696448, study PRJEB22514) | metagenome | biome: water; feature: marine; material: hydrothermal vent | place: Pacific Ocean | collected 2014-08-15 | depth 1539 m | reverse complement strand
ACTGATCGTGTACGTAACAAAGTTGGTTTGTGATTTCTGCAAAAGCAACAAAAAATTTGAATTCAACTGATTTTCACTTGTTGCAGCGGATAATTATCTATGATTTTCCGTAAAAAGCTGAGTTACAAAACACTAATCTAAAACCACCATTTATCATATTGAAATGATTCCTGATATTCTTGCATCACGTTATGCCAGTCCTGAAATCACCTCAATCTGGTCTCCAGAAGGAAAAGTACGTCTTGAACGAGAATTCTGGATTGCAGTGATGAAGGCACAACGTAAATTGGGAGTTGATATACCTGAGACTGCGATTGCGGCGTATGAAAATGTCCGGGATAAAATTGACCTTGAAAGCATTTCGCAGCGTGAACAAAAACTGCGGCATGATGTAAAATCCAGAATTGAAGAATTTTGTGAATTGGCCGGATACGAGCACATTCACAAAGGGCTTACCAGTCGTGATTTAACGGATAATGTGGAACAACTGCAAATTCTCCGTTCTCTACGTTTAGTAAGAAGCAAAGCTGTGGCGGTATTGCATCAGTTGGCTGATTGGAGCTTACGCACCAAAGACATAATGCTCGTTGGACGGACCCACAATGTTCCTGCACAGCCGATAACTTTGGGCAAACGGCTGGCCATGTTCGGAGAGGAAATAATGTTCGGGCTTGGGCGGCTCGATCACCTGATTGAAAATTATCCTTTGCGCGGCTTGCAGGGAGCTGTTGGAACAAGACTTGATCAATTGGTTTTGATGAACGGAGATAAAAAAAAGGTGCAAGAGCTTGGTGAACAAGTACTGGAGCATTTAGATTGCAGTACGTCTTTCAATGCGGTGGGCCAGGTTTATCCGAGGAGTCTGGATGTAGAAACCGTGCGTGCGTTGATTGCACTCAGTTCCGGAATTTCGAGTTTTGCGAAGACTTTGCGTTTGATGGCAGGACAGGGTTTAGCCAATGAGGGATTTCAGCAGGGACAGGTTGGCTCTTCCGCAATGCCCCATAAAATGAACGCCCGCACTTCAGAACGAATCAACGGTTTTCACCAAATACTAAACGGTTACGGCACGATGCTTTCCGGATTGAGCGGTGATCAGTGGAATGAGGGGGATGTCTCGTGTTCAGTAGTCCGGCGTGTGGCACTTCCCGGGGCTTTTTTCGCGTCTGACGGACAACTTGAAGCGGCCCTTACTGTGCTGAGTGAGATGGGATTTTTTGAAGCCGCGATTGCACAGGAACTGCAGCAGTATCTACCGTTTTTGGCCTCTACCACATTGCTGATGGAAGCAGTGCGCAAAGGTGGTGGACGAGAAAGTGTGCATGAGGCGATCAAGGAAAACGCGGTTGCCGTCGCAGATGCCTTCAGGAACGGAGATCTTGGTGAAAATGATTTATCGCAGCGACTTGCAGATGATGAACGTGTTCCTTTGGATTTGCAGGAAATAGAAGCAGTTATGAATGATCCAGAAAATTTTGCAGCTTTTGCGGTGGAACAAGCAGAGAACTTCGCTGCTCAAGTTGGTAAATGGACTGAACGCTTTCCGGAAGCAAAAAAGCTGGTACCGCAAGCGTTGCTTTGAGTAGGGAAAAGGAGCCGGCTTCGCGGTCCCTTTTAAAAATGGGAAACTGCTGGTTACTCAGCAGATTCGTACTTCTTTAACTCAACTGATTTGATATGCTCCAGACGTAAACGTGAATAGACTTCAATTAAAAACGGGCGCAGTTCATTGATGTCATCGTCATCAGAAAATTCTGTGAAAAACTGTTCATATTGATCCAGTGCAGGAACAAGCAATCCGTTATCCTTCAATAGCCCTGCATAAAGGAATCCGCTTTCATCCATACTTTGAAACTCCTCTTTTTGCTTTTTGAACTTTGCGAGTTTCTTCCCGGATAACACTTTCAGGTTCGCAGCTTTAGCTGTGTAAGCCACAACGCCGCTTCCATCAAGAACTTCAACAAAATATTTTTGTTTTTTGCTGAAAGGTTTTATCCTGGTGCGAACAACCTCATCTCCTGTCGCCGGAACATCATAGACAGCAGAATCTGTCCAGGTATTGGTTTTGCGATCCTTTGAACCCAAATGAAGGCGGTAGGCGTAATCGGCACCGGCAGTTTCCCAGGCCAGCTCAGAAAAATCTGCTGAAATGGTATTTGTCGCCAATTTTAGGTTAATTCCTCCTTTTTTAGCAGCACGCCGGACAGTAGTATATTTCTGAGTCTTTTTAAACTGCTTTGACAATCCTGACAATAAGCCGCCTCCAGCATCGGTTCCACCCAGGCTTCCCTCAAGTACTTCTAATCCTTTTTTGGTGAATTTGATTTTAGAATTGGCTGTAAGCAGAGTAGTTTCGTTTGTTTCTTGATTCAAAAACTTTATCGAACTGTCTGCACTGACCCTGACCAGATAATTGGCATAAACGAACTTGTTGCGCCGAACTTTTTTCCAGCGTTTCCCCTTTTTGCTGTATTCAATTTTGCCCTTAATATCAACCAGCATTCCCAGGGGAATTTTTTTGGCCAGTACCGGCTGCAAGGCAAAGGCAGAGAGAAAAAGGAATAAAGTGATTAATTTTATGAAACGCATATAACCTCCTGCGGTTGGGATTGAAGTAGTTTAATTCTAGTTTGAGGTTAACACAACAACTATAAACAGACAACACCCTTTTAAGCTGATTCTTTTATTTACTTCAAGCAAGCTCGGATTATGTCTTTTGTCTCCACAGTTTACAAGCTAAGATTCAACAACACAAACTTCTTTTTTTATCAACGGTAATTCTATGATAAATGTAAGCAATATACAAGTTTACTGATTTATTACTAGTTGTTACCCTCAATGAAAAAGTTTTTCAGATGCAAATTAATCCTAATTAATTTCACAGATTTGATGATCAGGCTATTGTTCAACTTTGTGTGACAATCTCTACAGGCATTCCGACCGACAGCTTTCCATTAATTGTTGCAATCAGATTCTGACCAAACTGTACGTTGCCGTTTTGTTTTCGATAGCCAGCCAGTGTACGCAGTGGTTCTTTTCCGGAAAATTTTCCAGTTTCCGGATCAACAGTAGTGAGTATACAACGTGAACATGATTTTACTATTTGAAATTCACATTCTCCAATTCTGATTTTTTTCCAGTTATCTTCTGCATAAGGCTCCGTGTTTTTCACAACCATATTTGGACGAAAACGTTTCATTGCTAAGGATTCCGGAAGACGGTTGTTAAGGTCACTTAAGGATGATTCAGAAATCAGCAGCAAAGGGAAACCATCTGAAAACGAAACCTGATTTTGTGCAGGCGCATAGTCCGGATCCACCGGACGATTGCTGTGATCAGGCATAAAAACAATTTTACAGCTTTTGCGCAAATACTCACTGATCCACAATCCGGATTGGGAATTGGCAGTCCAGGCCTCACAACGGTCACCCCAAATTTCAACTTCTTGAGATTCGCCTTTTGTGGGAAACAAAGGCAGACTTAACTCGGACATTCGCGGGGCGTTCAAAGTCAGCGTTTGACCGACAAGTTCTGTGTATATCAAAGCCATACTTGGGCAGGTTCTTTGTGTCATAAATTGACCGGAATCATCCACTACCATCCAACGTCGGTCATGTGCCAATCCTCTTTGCTCCATAAAAGCGTTATCCAGAGAAATTCCACTTGCTGATTTTAGCGGGTAAATATTGAGTTGACTTAAAACCGGATTCGTCATTTTTCGATCCTTCTACTTAGATTCTCTGTGGAAACTAAAGCAAGAGGTATCGATGAGGAAATACCAGATGAAAATTTCCTGAACATTCTCTATTATCAAGATAAAACGGCAATACGATATATTCTTCATCCATAACAGAATCACGAAGAAACCCCAATTGTAAGATATGACGGCAACTGGCCACTTTTAATTTGTCGCTTTTTGGCCATAGTTCTAACAAACTGACAAAAAATTTGCGTAGCATTTCTCCAATTTCCAGATAAGTGATAGAATCTGCTTCACGTAAATCATTAAAAATATTTGCATGATTTCGAGAATTTTTTGTATGAACCAATGAAGCCAGTCCCTCACCGACGGTGCGGCTAAAATGCAAAATCCACACTGAGTTGGAATGTTTCATCTCAAACAGAGAAAAATAAGACCGTCCGGGAGACCAACTGCTCAAGTTGGCATAAGACAGGCATTGTTCAGTTTCAGAGGTAATTCTGAAGGCTCCGGGAAGGATTGTTTGAAGTTGGGCAGTTAGTGTATTTACCAGTCTCTGAACTAATAAATTTTCTTTAGATTCCGAGCCCCTTTCGATTTGCTGTGAAAACCCTGCTCCGGGGAAGTTTTCGTCAGATGGAGGTTTCTCGATTTTGGGAACTTCAAATGTCTCCCGAATCATTTGTTGTAGTATTTCCTCTGACGTAATTTCTGTGACTGATGTTTGATTTAGCATTTTTTACTTTATAATTCCAAATCTGAAATGTCCCGGAAATCTCTTTCCAATTTCAGGATCAATTATACATCCAGATTCCGTTTGAGGCCAACACAATTTTTTTTAAAGAAAACTTCCGAGTTAATCAGATTGAATTTACTGCTAATTTTTGAGAAGATCTAAGGAAAATGTTGAAAGACAGATTACGTGCCAATTTAACAGAAAGAAAAAAAAATCGTGACAAAACTTTTACATATTCAAAGTTCATGCAGAAGTCTCTTGGCATCACCATTATTTTTCTATTTTGTTTTTCAGGCGGACTGTTTTTTGAACAAAATTTAGGGGCAGAAAGTCAGGGCCGCAAAATACAATCATATGTAAAAAATGGAACTGTTTTACAGGCCAGGATAAGTGAAGCACGTATTCTAGAACAAAAAAACAAGGGACGTAAAGTGAAGTATTATGTTTTGAAAAAATCTGTTTTGCAAGGCAGGAAAAGTATTGCAAAAATGTCTGCAAATAAAATGTTGGAAACCGGTCTGGTTACTTCTAAGATGGTTAAAAATAACCAATGGTTTGTGAAAAAGCCTTTTCAGCCGCGATATACAAAAGTCAATATTGTCAGTAAATATACTCCTCCGGAGGTAAATCCAGAAGAATCTGATAAAATAAGCCGCGAGGCGATGCAGATGTCTAAAACACGAGCACGCATAACTGGACCTGTTAAGCCGGGCATTCTTTATTCTGAAGAGTCCAGTCGTGGAGTATTGGAGATGACTAAAACACGTGCGCGAATAACTGGACCTGTTAAGCCGGATATTATCTACTCTAAGAAGGTAAGTCGTGAGGCAATGGAAATGACATTGAAGCGCTCCCAAAAAGCTGTATCTGCAGGAAAAACTGTATCTACAGGTAAAGGCATTGTCTACTCTGCTAAAACATTGAGAAAAATGAGTAAAAGGCCGACCATTGTTTATGCTCCATTTAAAAGTGAAAAAGCCGGTGAGAAGAAAAAAACCGATGTCGAAAAAAATTAAGTCAGTTCAACCCCTTGAAATTTCCAAGGAAATTTCCCCGTCAATTTAATTGTGGTGAAAACTTAAATAGTGTCTGAACGAAAATCTATCTACCCCAGTTTTTATCAGGGCTTCAGGAGTTTTTGAATAACCAGAGATTTAGTTGTCAATTTTAAGTTTTCTGCTAACAGAATGAAAAATCATGCCAACGAACTGTTAGCTGACTGCTGAAAGCTTTTTGTAAAATCCTCATTGCTGAAATCAAAAATAATTAACTGTTATTACAACATATTATTTTTTCTTTCAAGCACTAATAATCAATATAAGAAACAAATATGGTTTTTTTGCTAATAAAAGGTATTATCAAATTGTAGGATCCAAACACATCATTGACTGAGGTAAAACAATGACTCCAAAAAAAGTAAACGATTTAGATCCGCAGGAAACCCAGGAATGGGTAGAGGCTATGGAAGCAGTCGTTGAAAGAGACGGTTTTGAAAGGGCACAATTCCTCTTACGAGAATTAGCAGACCATGCGGTTTTGTCAGGAGCAGGCAGTCCTTATTCTGCTAATACACCGTATCTGAATACAATTCCACCGGAACTTGAAGTACGTTCTAAAGGAGATCAGGAACTGGAGCACAAGATTCGCTCAATTATCCGTTGGAATGCAGCGGTAATGGTCATGCGTGCAAATCGGGATTCATCTGACTTAGGAGGGCACATCGCCAGTTTTGCTTCTTCGGCTACACTGTATGATGTCGGTTTTAACCATTTTTGGCAGGCAGCAGGTAAAGATCATGGTGGTGATTTAGTATTTTTTCAGGGTCATTCAGCACCAGGAATATATGCTCGGGCCTTTGTGGAGGGCAGGCTGACGGAAGAGCAAATGGATAATTTCCGTCGTGAATCCGATGGTAAAGGTGTTCCTTCATATCCTCATCCATGGTTGATGAAAGACTTTTGGCAGTTTCCGACTGTTTCCATGGGACTGGGGCCAATCATGGCAATTTACCAGGCACGTTTCCTAAAATACCTTCACAACCGCGGTTTAGCAGACACTACCGGACGCAAAGTATGGGCTTTCCTGGGGGACGGTGAAACAGATGAACCGCAATCTCTGGGAGCAATCGGCCTGGCCTCCCGTGAAAATTTGGACAATCTTATTTTTGTTATTAACTGCAATTTGCAAGGACTAGATGGTCCAGTACGTGGAAACGGAAAAATAATACAGGAACTTGAAGGTGATTTCCGTGGTGCAGGTTGGAATGTGATAAAAGTTATCTGGGGTTCATACTGGGATCCTTTGCTGGCAAAAGACACTGAAGGTTTTCTGCGTAAACGTATGGATGAAGCAATTGACGGAGAATATCAGGCTTTTAAAGCAAAAGGTGGAGCATATACCCGAGCTCACTTTTTTGGTAAATACCCTGAATTGCTGGAGATGGTTTCTAATATGTCTGATGAGGACATTTGGAGACTGAACCGTGGTGGGCATGATCCTCACAAAATATACGCAGCATACCATTCTGCAGTAAGTCATACGGGACAGCCAACTGTAATTCTCGCAAAAACGGTAAAAGGTTACGGGATGGGAGGATCTGGTGAGGCAATCAACATCACTCATTCACAAAAGAAAATGAAAATGGACGATCTGAAAAGTTTTAGGGATCGTTTTCAGGTTCCAATTTCTGATAAAGAAGTGGAACAAATGTCGTTTTACAGGCCTCCTGATGATGCTCCTGAATTGGAATATCTTAAACAGTGCCGTACTGCTCTTGGTGGCCACCTGCCCGCCCGTAGAACAAAAGGAGATTCTCTTGACATTCCCTCATTAACAATTTTCGAGCGATTATTACAGGAAACTGGAGAACGGGAAATATCCACAACTCAGGCACTTGTGCAGGCAATGACGTTATTGTGCAAAGATAAAAACATCGGCCAGCGGGTTGTTCCCATAGTGCCTGATGAAGCAAGAACATTTGGCATGGAGGGAATGTTTCGCCAAATCGGAATTTATGCGCACGAAGGACAAAAATACGAACCTGTTGATCGTGATCAATTAATGTATTACAAGGAGAATCAGAGCGGTCAATTATTGGAGGAGGGCATTACTGAAGACGGCGCCATGTCTTCCTGGATTGCTTCTGCGACGGCCTACAGCAATTCCGGAATGCAGATGATTCCATTTTATATTTTTTACTCGATGTTTGGATTTCAGCGGATTGGAGATTTAGTTTGGGCTGCTGGAGATATGCAGGCACGGGGATTTTTAATTGGCGCTACTTCCGGACGAACCACACTCAATGGTGAGGGTTTGCAACATGAAGATGGACACAGTCAAATCATGGCTGGAAATGTGCCCAACTGTGTTTCTTATGATCCGACTTTTTCTCATGAATTGATGGTGATTATGCAGAATGGAATGGAACGCATGTTTAAAAAACAGGAGAATGTTTTTTATTACATAACCACAATGAATGAAAATTATTCGCATCCGGGCTTAAGTAAAGGTCAGGAAAAAAACATTGTGAAAGGTATGTATTTGCTGCAAAAAGGTAAAAAGGGGAAAACGAGAGTACAATTGTTGGGTTCCGGATCAATTTTACGGGAAGCGATTGCTGCGGCAGATTTGCTGTCTGCAGATTATAAGGTTGAGGCGGACATCTGGAGCTGTACCAGTTTCAATCAACTGAAGCGTGACGGCGATGATGTTTCACGCTGGAACATGCTGCATCCAGATAAAAAACCAAAAATGAGTCATGTTGAAAAATGTCTCTTAGACACAGACGGTCCTGTAGTTGCGGCAACAGATTATGTCAAACTTTTTGCCGACCAGATACGTGCATATGTACCTCGATCTTATTCTGTGCTTGGAACTGATGGATTTGGCAGAAGCGATTCACGTCAAGCCTTGAGAAAGCATTTTGAAGTAGACCGTTATTACATTGCAGTGGCATCGTTAAATGCTCTTATGGAAGATGGGAGTGTTTCATTCAAAACAGTAAATGCTGCCATCAAAAAATACGGAATTGACCCCAACAAAAATAATCCATTGATGTCCTGAGGAGAAATGTAATGAGTAAAATTAAAGACGTACTTGTTCCTGACATAGGTGAATTCGATGCAGTAGAAGTTATTGAAGTTCTGGTTAAATCGGGAGACGCCGTTTCTGTTGAAGATCCGCTGCTCACAATGGAAAGTGATAAGGCCTCAATGGATGTTCCTTCTCCGTTTAGCGGTACAGTAAAGACTGTAAAAATAAAAGCTGGAGACAAAGTTTCACAAAACGACCTAATCCTTACTTTAGTGGTAAAAGAACTTGAAACTGCAGTTACGGAAACGTCTGCTGAGACAGTAAATTCTGAAGCAACTGCACCGGAAAATAAGGATATTGTTTCCACAAGAGAATCTGAATCAACAAGCTCTGGAGCTGTTTCCAAAGAACCGGCACGGCGTCCACCGCCAATAGTGATGTCGGTTAACCAGAAATCATTTTTGCGTGCACATGCCAGTCCTTCGATCCGTAAATTTGCCCGCGAATTAGGTGTTGACCTGAGTCAGGTCCATGGTTCCGGCCGCAAAGAACGTATCACAAAAGAAGATGTTCAGGAATTTGTCAAGCAGGCTTTGGGAGGAACTACTTCCGGAACTGCTGCTGCGGGATCAGGAATTCCGGCAATGCCTGAAATAGATTTCAGTAAATTTGGTCCTGTAGAAATTAAACCGCTTTCCAGAATACAGAAAAAAGCTGCTGTAAATTTGCATCGAGGATGGCTGAACTTACCAATCGTTACGCATCATGATGAGGCTGATATAACTGAACTCGAATATTTTCGAAAATCGCTCAAAGACGAAGCGGCAAAGCAGGGTGTGAAGGTAACTCCTCTTGTTTTTTTACTCAAAGCATGTGCTGTGGCAATTCGGAAGCATCCAAATTTCAACTCATCCTTGACTGCAGACAAGGAAAATTTGGTGTTGAAGAAATATCTTCACATTGGAGTGGCAGTGGATACTCCGGACGGCCTGGTGGTTCCTGTGATAAGGGATGTGGAACAGAAAGGTTTGCTGGAACTGGCCAAAGAACTGGGTGAAGTTAGTGAAAAAGCTCGAGCAAAAAAACTAAAAACCAACGACATACAGGGCGGTTGTTTCAGCATTTCCAGTTTAGGCGGAATTGGCGGAACAGCTTTTACACCTTTGGTGAATGCTCCGGAAGTTGCAATTCTCGGTGTAACGCGTTCGCGTATGATGCCTGTCTGGAACGGTAAAGAATTTTTGCCGCGCCTGATGCTGCCAATGGATTTGACTTATGATCACCGTGTGATTGATGGAGCACAGGCGGCTCGATTTATGGTAGACTTGTGTGAAATTTTGTCAGATATGCGGAGAATGTCGTTATGAGTCTCACTGAAGTAAAGGTTCCGGATATTGGTGATTTTGAAGATGTTGAAATTATTGAAGTAATTTGCAATGTAGACGATAAGGTTGCACTGGAGGATCCGCTGATTTCTGTGGAAAGCGACAAGGCAACCATGGATGTTCCCTCACCGGTTGCGGGAATAATCCGTGAAATAAAAGTTAAAGCAGGAGATAAAGTTTCTGAGGGCAGCCTGATTTTGAAATTGGAGACAAAGGAATACGCAAAAGTTAAAACCCAAAAATCTGAAAAAATCCCGCCATCCCAAAATTCGAAACCAGATTCTCAATCGAAGACGCTCAAAACCGCAAAATCCTTTTCCGGAAAAGCAGATATGACATGCGATGTGCTCGTGCTAGGTTCCGGACCTGGAGGATACACTGCAGCTTTTCGTGCAGCGGATTTAGGCCAGGAAGTAATTTTGGTGGAACGCTACAATCGTATTGGTGGTGTGTGTTTGAATGTTGGCTGTATTCCGTCAAAGACACTGTTACATGCAGCAAAAGTCATTGACGAAGCTGAATCGATGAGTGCACACGGAGTATCTTTTGGAAAACCAAAAATTAATATTGACCAGTTGCGTGAGTGGAAAGACGGAATTGTAAACCAGTTAACCGGAGGTCTGAAGAGCATGGCCAAACAGCGCAAAGTGCAAATCATTACCGGCATGGGTGAGTTCATGGACCCTAACCATCTTTGCGTTACTGACGCTGATGCAAATAAAAATACAATTCATTTTGAAAATGCGATTATTGCAGCAGGTTCTCTGCCGGTGAAGCTCCCCTTTCTTCCGGAAGATTCACGTATTATAGATTCAACCGGTGCACTGGAGCTTACTGAAATTCCAGAGCATCTGCTGGTAATTGGAGGAGGTATTATAGGTCTGGAAATGGCTACTGTTTATCATGCTCTAGGTTCAAAAATAACCATTGTTGAAATGCTTGATGGCTTGATGGCCGGCGCAGACAGGGATTTAGTTCGCCCTTTTCAAAAAAGAATATCCAAACAGTATGAAAATATCTGGCTTGAAACACGGGTAACAAAGGTAGAAGCCCTCAAAAAAGGAATGAAAGTTTCTTTTGAAGGTAAAAATTCACCGGGTAAGCCTCAGATATTTGACTGCATTCTCAGTTCAGTAGGACGTACCCCAAATGGATTCCGGATTGGTGCAGAAAAAGCTGGGGTAGCAGTTGATGAGGTTGGATTTATTGCGACTGATTCGCAAATGCGTACAAACGTTTCTCATATTTTTGCGATTGGTGATATTGTAGGCCAGCCGATGCTGGCACATAAAGCGACACATGAAGCAAAAGTTGCTGCAGAAGTTATTTCAGGAATGAAAAGGCATTTTGATGCCCGGACGATTCCGTCTGTAGCATATACTGATCCGGAAGTTGCCTGGGCAGGTATTACTGAAGAAGAAGCAAAAAAGCAGGGCATTGCTTACGGAAAAGGAAATTTCCCCTGGGCTGCAAGTGGACGCAGTTTATCTTTGGGACGCAGTGAAGGCATGACTAAAGTCCTTTTTGAAGAAGACACAAACAGAGTCATTGGAGTAGGGATTGTCGGGCCAAATGCTGGAGATTTGATTGCAGAAGGTGCTCTGGAGATTGAGATGGGATGTGAT
>OFDO01000036.1_pt1 | contig 12302 bp, 8 predicted proteins | sample 1521021 | NCBI WGS metagenome assembly OFDO01 (sample SAMEA3696448, study PRJEB22514) | metagenome | biome: water; feature: marine; material: hydrothermal vent | place: Pacific Ocean | collected 2014-08-15 | depth 1539 m | reverse complement strand
CTTGATAGGCGGAAAATAGCCCTGTACTCACTGATTGTTTGTTAATAATGCTTAGGCCTAGATGTTGCTCAATGTGCGCTTCAATCGACATTAAGTTTAGGCTCTAGATTGCGCCTCTAAGCAGCGAATGTAAGCTTGATGATCCATCGGCGTGTTGTTTTTCTGTGATGAGAAAATCATTTGTGCAATGCAATCCATCATCAGATGTTCGACTTCGTGTGGATCTTGAACTTTCCCCAGTATTTTTTGATAATACTCGTTAATACCTTTTGGCTGATTAATCGACAGTTGCTCTCTTAATGACAAATGCAGGTTAATATGTAAAAAAGGGTTGACCTCTCCACTTTCAGGAAAAAATTCAGACTCAATATTACTGATAAGCTTGTGATACTCTGGATGCATCTCAATCACCTGCGTAAGTTGATCTTCGAGTGGGTCGAGTACTTTCTTATCTAGAAATTTTTGCCAAGCATTGGCAAGGAATTGACGCTGTTGAGTTCTATCTTGGGTGTAGAGCATGGGCTCTATTATAAAGCTAAGTGACTATAGATTTTTTTCTTCGTATTCACAAAGATCTAACAAGATGCAATCAGTACATAATGGCGAACGCGCTTTACAAGTGTAACGACCATGAAGGATCATCAGGTGATGTGCAGGCACTCTAAAATCATCAGGGATGAATTTAACCAGTTTCTTTTCAACTTCTAGTACAGTCTTGCCGCTGGCAATTGCTGTGCGGTTAGCAACACGATAGATGTGCGTGTCTACTGCGATTGTTGGATGACCAAAAGCCGTGTTTAAAACCACATTAGCAGTTTTACGGCCAACACCTGGCAAGGCTTCTAATTCTTTACGAGTTTCTGGCACTGCAGAATCGTATTTTTCAATTAGGATTTTACAAGCTTGAATGATATGCTTGGCTTTTGAATTGAATAGACCAATGGTTTTAATTGTGTCTCTTAATGTGTCTTCACCCAGCTCGAAAATCGCTTCAGGCGTGTTGGCAATTGGAAACAATCTATCCGTGACTTTATTGACACTTTTATCCGTTGCTTGGGCTGATAATGTAACAGCAACTAGCAATTCGAAAGGGGTGGTGTAATTTAACTCTGTCGTTGGGTTGGGGATTTTTTCCAACAACCTTCTAAACATTTCAAAACGTGTCTCGGCGTTCATTCTTCTCTCTAGTTCATTTCCTCAATGGAGCAAGATTATACCCGACAACTAAATTAATAGCAAAACGAACTAAAAGAAAGATTCCCCATAAGCTTCGAGTTGCTGCCAAAGTTTTTCTTTATTAGGGTGTTGTTTTCGCATAGCGTTGATGCGTTGAAAGTATTCATCAATAGCCAAATAACCATTTTCACCGGCTTGCACTCTGCCTTGTACAGTTTCAAACCAGTCTTCAGTCTCATCTTCACTCAGTGCTTCAGGATAGTTCCTGGCCTTGAAATGCATGAGCAATGTTGAAAGTTTGCCATCTTTAAATTTTGGATGAAAGTCTTTTAATGCATCCGTGCTAAGCGTTTGTATTTGATCGCCGATGCGTTTGTCGGCATTATCCATAAAGCCATCGTAAAGTGCTTGATCAACATCAGACGCCTTAGTGCGCTCTTGGTCGTTTTTATACAGCGCTTGCACCACCTTGCTAACTGCACTTTGATTGTCTTTAATAAATGACAAGTGTTTAAGACAAGTGTCCATATCAATTTGCAGTTGCGCCACAACTTTAGGATCGAGCTTATAAACATTAGGCACAAACATTGGGCTTTTGTTAAAAATTAAATCTTTGATTTCTAGGCGTTTAACCCCTTTTGGTAATTCAGACTGTTTGGTAAACATCAGGGTTTTTAATTCTTCAATATCCATATCTAAGAGTATGGACGGATCTTGATCTAGGTTAAATACAATGGCTCGATCGTTGTATTCTGGGTGATGAGCCAGTGCAACCGCCAAACGTGTGCAAGATAATGTGGCAGGGTACATGCCAGAGGTGTGCAACATCGGCTCAAATAATTGAATCTTACCTTCGACTGTTTTCTTTTCGCGCAAGCTAAACGCATAATCAAATAGCTGGGGTTGTGTGTCTTTAATAATTTTGGCAATCGCAATGGTGGCTCGTACATCAGCCAGTGCGTCATGTGCATTGGCGTGTTCAATGCCATTTGCGATTGAAAGTTGGTCAAGCTTAAAAATAGGCTTACCTTCTTCATTATGTACCCATTTTAGGCTTGCATCTTTTTTCAACGCATAGCATAGGCGTGCCACATCTAAAATATCCCAGCGCGTATTGCCATTTTTCCAATGCCAAGCGTATGGATCGATAAAGTTACGATACAAGGCGTGACGAGTGAATTCATCGTCAAATCGGATCGAGTTATAGCCAACAATACAAGTATTTGGCGTGGAGAACTCAGTATTTATTTTTTGAATAAATGCATGTTCAATCATGCCATTTTGTTCGCACAGTTGTGGGCTAATGCCAGTGACTGCACAAGCTTCTGGCGACGGCAGGCAATCATGCGTTGGCTTGCAATAAAACATGTGCTCATCGAGAATATTGAGATCTTCATCCGTACGAATGCCCGCAAATTGTGAAATTCGATCAATTCTTGGGCTAATGCCAAAAGTCTCGTAGTCGTACCAATAGAATGTTTTCATAAGCTTATTTTAACGAATTTTAGGCAATAAAAAACCCAGTGATTAAACTGGGTTTTTGAATTCAAATAACTATTAAAGTTACTGAGGATGTACGTTAGCCGCTTGTGGACCTTTAGCACCGTCTTCTAAATCGAATTCTACTTCTTGACCTTCTTCTAGTGATTTGTAACCGTCACCTTGAATAGCACGGAAGTGAACGAATACATCGTCACCACTTTCTTGCTCAATAAAACCAAAACCTTTTTTTGCGTCAAACCATTTGACTTTTCCTGTTGTAGACATAATGTCTCCTATAAGTTAAAAAATTACCGAAAAAACATACCACCTTTATAACTTAGAGAAACTTGAAAAAGTTCAAACAACAAAATATAAATAGTAGCCGTATTCTTTACCAGCGTGTGCTATTTTACCTCACTTTAGCAATCACCGCACCAAATAAATTTGACTATTTGTTTTTAGGCTTTGAGCGTGAGAATTTTGGCTTTCTATTACGGTCACCGCCGCCTTTTCTATCACCACCACGAGAGTCTCTGCCGCCGCGTCTATCATTTTTGCCACCTTTAGAAAACTTACCACGACCAAAATTACGTTTCCCTGAAGTGCCACCAATAGTAGCCTTGTTGTTTTTCTCGGTAAGTTCAGTAATATTTAGACGTTTGCCGTTAACCATAGTCTTTTTCAGGACTTCAAAAGTCTCTTTTGGCATTTCATCAGGTAGATCTACTGTAGAGAAGTTGTCAAAAATTTGAATAGAACCAATGTACTCGCTATCCATGTCAGCTTCATTGGCAATAGCACCTAAGATATTTCCAGGCTTGATATTGTTACTATTGCCTACTTCAAGCTTGTATCGACGCATTGGTATTTGCGGATGAGCATTAAGAGGATTGGCCTCTACTGGCACAACTTTCTCTTCACCTGGCTTTTGGTCTCTGCCAAAACTAGGCTCTTTTTCTGAAAGAAATAAAGGTTCATTACCTTGGGCGATATGCGCCAAGGCCGATGCGATTTTAATCAAACCAAGTTCTTCATTTGACTCTTGGAATTCAGAAACTAATTTTTCAAAAACACCAAGGTCTTGATTGTTGATTGTTTGTGTAATCTTCTGTTTAAAGGTGTTAACACGTTTTTCGTTGATGATTTTTGCGGTCGGCAATTCAAGTGGTTCAATCTTTTGACGTGTTACACGTTCAATATTGCTAAGCATGCGTCTTTCACGATTCGATACAAATAAAATCGCCTCACCTTCACGTCCAGCACGACCGGTACGGCCAATGCGGTGTACGTAAGTTTCTGCATCTTGAGGGATGTCGTAGTTGACCACATGAGAAATACGCGGCACATCTAGTCCGCGAGCAGCAACATCAGTGGCAACTAAAATATCAATCCCACCTTTTTTAAATTTGTTAATAATTTTTTCACGTTGGCTTTGTTGAATATCGCCATTAATTGCTTCTGCAGTAAATCCTCTAGCGGCTAATTTTTCGGCTAGCTCTACCGTAAGAGTTTTAGTTCTGGCAAAAATAATCATCGCATCAAATTCTGTCACTTCTAGAATTCTAGTGAGTGCATCTAATTTTTGACTTAAGCCGCCCACTAAGCAGTATTTCTGCTCGATATTTGGAGCGGTTTCTGTTTTGGTTTTTACTTTAACAATTTTAGGATTGTTTAAGAATTTTTCTGCAACACGCTTAATAATGCTTGGCATAGTGGCAGAGAAAAGGGCGATTTGACGCTGCTCTGGAATGCGCTCCATCACCCATTTAATATCATCAATAAAACCCATTTTCAACATTTCATCTGCTTCGTCTAAAACGAAAGACTTAATATTATCTAATTTTAAAGTGCCCTTTTTAATATGATCCATCACACGTCCTGGCGTGCCAACAACAGCATGCACACCGCGCTTTAACGGACGCAGTTGAACATCGTACGATTGACCGCCATAAATTGGCAATACGTGAAAGCCTTTTAGGCCACGAGCATAGGTTTGAACAGCTTCTGAAACTTGAATAGCTAACTCACGCGTTGGCGCTAATATTAATAACTGAGGCGCGTTTAGACTGAGGTCGATATTGTCTAACAAAGGTAGGGCGAAAGCCGCTGTCTTACCAGTACCTGTTTGTGCTTGACCAATAATATCTTCACCATTGAGTAGGTGAGTGATACATTGTTCTTGAATAGGAGATGGCGTTTCGTAACCGATAGAATCTAATACGCTTAGAATCGAATCAGACAAGCCAAAATCACTAAATTTGGCTTGAGATTTGTTATCAGGTTTGTTATCGGTTTTATTTTCAGACATGGTCTTTTAGTAGCGGACAAAGACCGCAATTATACGCTAACTGGCTTATATTAGTTTTTTATTATATAAATCAACTAGTACCACTTAATGGAACAGCCCATTGACGGAATTTGATCTTGTGGGCCTTGACTCGTTTTCGCCACTTGGCTCATGGCATCAAACAAGTCACGCTTAACATCGGTCGCAGCAGACTCTTTACGCGATGCATCGAGTCGGCCACGATACTGTAATTCTAAATCTGCGTTATAAGCTACGCACCCTAAATAGACACTACTATAGATACTAACTCCAGACCTTTAAAAATAAGACTTGTCGTCACTTTCTCCAATGTCTATATTTTTTTTAATTTTATGCCAATTTTATGCATTATTTTGTCTATACTTTTTGAGCAATTATTCTTTCCATTTAATAGAACAGCCCATAGAGGGTGTCTGGTCTAATGGCCCCTTATCTGTTTGTGCAACTTGTTTCATAGCTTCAAACAAATCTCTACGAGTGCCATCAGGTGCTGTTTCTTTTCTTGAAGCGTCAAAGCGACCTCGATATTGCAACGTCATGTGTTTTGACAGCCCAAAGAAGTCCGGCGTGCATACCGCTCCGTAGGCTTTAGCAACTTCTTGTGTGTCATCAATCAAATATGGGAATGAAAAGTTCATTTTTTCTGAGATTTGAATCATATTCTCAGTTGAGTCCTCGTCATATAAAGACTGATCGTTAGACATAATTGCCACTGAATTAATGCCGTATTCGTCTTTTAATTTTCTAGTATCTTCAACAAGCCTAGGAAGGATCGCTTTAATATAAGGGCAATGATTACAGATAAACATTACTAACAAGCCATGTTTACCAGCTGCTTTATCAAGATTCCATCTGTCCCCACAGATATCAGGTAAATCAAAGTCAATAGCAGATGCATTGAAATCACATACAGGTGTTGTTAGGCTGACCATTATCTTATATCCTTTTTATGCGGTGGCGTTATTGAATAAAGCCTATTGTGGTTTTTAATTAAGACTGTAATGGACTTGACATTGCTGTGGCTGCTAGCCCACCTGTGCTACGATTATTTAATTATAGACAATTTTTATTGATTTTTCTGATGACGATTCCAATCCTTCTCATTAACTTCCTTTCCTTTAATAAAGTATTTCGATTCAATAATTTTTCCAGAATCATCCCAGGTTCGCGCAAGGCCATGAGCGCGGCCGGCTTTGTAAAATTGTGTCTTTCGTTTTACTCCTTTCGAATTCCAGGCCTCATCTCGACCATCTGTAATACCTTCTATAACCCCTCTCTCGAAAAACATGCCGTTTTTAACATGAAACCATGTTCCAGTAAACCGCTTGCCTTTGTAATAGGACTTTCTATCCTCCGCATTACATATAATGCAAGAGCCTTCAGGTCCTTTTTGCAAGTTGGTTATGTTTATTCTTAAATTCAATGGATCATGATTTTCCTGCATAAAATCTTCAAGATTTATTGCGCTTTTATCTTTTAATGCTTCTTTTTTAACAGATGTTCTTCTTTTAACATTCTCATATCCGACCTTATCATCCTTTGGAACTTTAACCCATATGTAGCCCTTTTTAAAAGAACTTTTCCTTTTCCGAGTTTTCATTTCCAAGCCAGCGGTATCATATTCCAATGCGCCATTTTTATCGTACATACGAAGAGCTGTCCTTACCATTAGTTTGCCTGTAAAACCTCTATGATCATCCATCCTACTCCATTCTTCTTCCACATGCTTCAAGCCATTATCTTTACAAAATACTCGACTTATAACCTCGCCGCCATCGTCCCTAACCTTTCTCTTAGGCTTATTACTACTACCATCTGATATTAGAGATATGTATTCGGGATCGGGTGATTTTCCAAAAAGAGTCTGATCATGCAACTCTCCATTTTCATGGAACGAATTTGCATATCCAGCCTCTTTACCATTCCAATATAAAAAATCCCCCTTTATGTTTCCGTTTTCGTAATAATTAATTGTAGGAAGCCATTTTTCGCCATTAACAAAATAAGCTACAAATCTTTGAGTACCATTTTTATAATATCCAAGTGCCGGACCGTGTCTTTTCGTGCCACTTAAATACTGCTCATCCTTCAACTGTCCATTCGGGAAATAAAAGGCTTGATAGAGCATAACACCTTCATCAAAAAACCATTCTTTTTTAATATTTCCATTTTCGTGGTTTTGCTCACCCCACCCACTGAACGGCTCTCCTGTTTCTTTATCCAGCCATGACGATGAGAGAAAGCCCTTATCAAACTTTAGTTCATTACGAGATTTTCTTATTTTTGCATTCCATTTTTCTGATTTTCTAATTCTTAATGATTTTAAAAAATCAATATATTCTTCTGAATACATATCAAAATTCTGTTTATTTTTTTCGGACAAAGCTCGGCCTAAAATTGAAACGTTCATTGGAATTGGCACGGAAGTTAAGTCAACTAGTCTTCTATTAAATTCTCTTGTTTCCTCAAAATCTTTATATACGCATAATTTATCATTAACCAACTTTTCTTGTTTTTTCACTAATGATTTCTTAAGGTTGGTAGATGTGTCAAAGACTGGAATTTCTTTATTTAGTTTAGCAATATACTTCTCAATGTTATAGCCATTATGATTTAAATTTCTATCATCGAGAGTGGTGGCGCTCTTTATTTTCTGCCCACCGTCGGTCGTCGAATCAAACTTAGAGAACTTTACGCCGCTTATATCGGAGTAATAACCTCCAGTAATCTTGTCTTCATCATATGCTGGATGAACGTCGTCCTTCCAATTAAATGCCACCTTCTCTCCACTTGTTGTTCTTGTGAAATTAAGACCGATTATTCCACCATCATATGCATTTTTAACATCTTTAGTAGCTAATACTATGTCGGTCTGTTGCTGCGCAACCTTTGCGATAGCCATTGGTAACGTGCCAGTCATTACATTTCTTCTAAATTCAAAACCTCGCTTAAATTGTGGCTTTTCCTTTACCTTGCTACAATTAAAACAAACACCAGTTTGTCTCAAGCCAGTGACATACTTCATATCCTGCTTGTATGAAGTATCGTAAGTTTTCCCACTGTAAGTATTTAGATTTGCATCGTTTGTTATTTCTTTTTCAGCGATCAAATCTCCATTTTTATATTCTTTTGTTTTTAATAAGATATTTCCAGTTTTTTCAGCGTTAGGCCTCCATGCATGGTATTCCATCCATTTACCATCCTTCTTACCCTTGTTAAAATTACCGTCTTTTAATTTATGGCCATTTGGATAATAGCTTACATGCTTTCCATTAGCTGAACCACTAGCATATCTAGTGGTCGATTTAAGTGGTAGGTAGACTGAAAATCCAATTGATGGATGCGACATAATATTCTTTGAATAAATAGAGTCAGTAACCAACATTCCATCTTTGTTGTAGATAGCAACTACATAATCCGCATGTTTATTATCAAGATTTTTAGCTCCTCTCTGCAAGTAACCTTTAATTTTGTGCTGATTTTCCTTAATATTTAAGTCTTTTGTAGTCCAGGCAACATCGGAAAATACATGGCCGGCTTCTCTCATATCTTTTAGTGAGTGGTAAGTTTTTTCAGACCCATCCTTGTTACCATTTTTGTAGCTTGATTCATAAATGATATAACCATCTACATCCCATTTTCTTTGCAAACCATGTAGCCTTCCCTTGCTATATGTTGACATTGATTTTGGATAACCATTCTCATAAAAATCAAATTCCTTTCCATCTTTTATACCATTGGCGTATAAACCGCTTTTTGCCATACCCCCATCTTTGTAGTAAGTAATAGCTCTACCGGTTAGGCGTTTACCATTTCCCTTAATTTTTGCAGCACCTGTTTTTTCATCAAGCTCCAGGTCTTTAAAATTTAAAACCCTAAAGCGATCGGCCCTCCCTTTCTTGACATAACCTTCGGAAGTGCTATATCCTGGCACAAGATTTCCATACGAATAAGTAGTCCATTTCCCGGATCTTTTGCCGTTTTCATATTGACCAGAGACCGAAGGTCGCATAGAGTTTGGATAAATGTATAAAAGATTGCCGTTACGCCTCCCTTTGCTATAATTCCCCTCAGCAACTAAAGTCTGCTGACTAAACGTATGTGAATTCCCAAACCTATCCTTTAAAACTGTATCTTTGAATTTAGAGTATTGCTTATACTGCCCATCTTTCAAGCCATTTTTATAAAAAACCGACTTTGCTAATCTGCCTGATTTATAATATTCTCTGTATTCACCATGATATTTTCCATCTTTCATAGAGACTTCAAATGCGGGGTATTTATTATTGTTAGCTAAATACAGCCCGATAATTTTTACGAGTTTTCCCTTTTCGGCTATGTATTTAACTTTTTTGACTTTCATGATATAGTTATCTATCTTGTAGTCTTTAGCGGTAACCCCCACCGAAATCGATCTATCAATATCATCTAAAGTCTTTCCACTATAATCGTGGGCATAGATGGATAGTTTCTTAGAAGGGGTGACAGTCCAATCTCCTGTATAAAGAGTGTTGTCATCTTTATTGTAAAATAAATTATTATTATGAGAGATGTAGCCTGGAGTGAGCGTCACATCTACATCAGACAATGCAATCTCTTTTTGTTAAGGCTTGTATCGCGGAACCTTAACGCGTTTAACTTCTTCTTTAATGCTTTCTACAATTTGTCGTGTTATTTGAAATGGAGATATGCCATGACCATCATATCGTATTAATATTTCTTCTTGTGAAAGCGCCTCCTGTAATGCCTCCAACTTCCCCTCTTTATCTGTAGGCAGCTTAACCTTGTAAGTAAGCTTCTCCATAAGGTTTGTATCAAGCAGAATATCTAGTATTTTTGTGCCTGCATATGCTTTTGCTATCTTGTTCCGAGTTCTTGTGCTAATATTGTGTTTACCTGGATTAAGTAAAGCTTGTCTTATTTTTTCATCTTGTATCTGATCCTTCGATATTCTTCGACCTAGATAATTTTCAAGATGGTAGATAAGAGTCGCTACCGGACGTTGCTGTAGGGCGGTTGTTAAAATTTTCTCTCGAAGTGCGTTTTTTCGATTTTCTCGAATAGTATAAAGCTTATTTAGCATCGATTCATAACTAACAGAAAATATAGAAGGTGTGTATTTGTCTTGACTATTAACTACGGGAAAGTTTAGTTTGCTTACGTCTCCAATTCTGATTTTTGTCGCGTCTTTTTGGTAAACCATTACAATCCCAAGCGGATTATCCTTAGTAATGTAATCAATATCTTCATCCCAAGCCTTGGAGCTTGTCAGCTCTTTTTTTTCAGTATCACTATTAATAACTGTTTTTTGTTTTACTGTGTCATTATCAACCACATCTGTAAAAGCATCTAAATCCATATCTGAGGATTCCGATCCTTTGTCAATTTCTTTAGCTACATCTTTTACAACATCAGTAATAAGTGAGTCAAGATCACCACTTTTAAGGTTATCTGTTAAGTTGTCCCAAAAACCTGCGTTAGCATCAAAAATCAGCAAAGAAAAAAGAATTGGTATTATGTTTTTATGGTTTAGCATGATATTGAACGGTTCTAATATAAGTTAATTAGATTATAATCAAATTAACTTATTTAAAGATTTTTTTACCGCCTGTTATTACTATTACTGACAAAACCATTGCTAATCTGCAATCCAGTGAGTTGTCATTTGACGCGTTAAGAAGTCTCATTACAGGATGAGAGTCCATCCAGTTCCAAGGCTTAACTTAACAGACAGAATAGTTAATTAGGTTAGAAATAGAGTTTTAAAACGCTAAATACCGGCGCTTTAAAAGACTGGTATTTTTCTGTATGTGGTTTTTTATACAAGACGCTAATTAATGAGTAATAGATACAAAGAATATAAAAATGATAATTTTAGGAATTCTTGCTATTTTCTAGATAGCTTTAAATTTATTATTTTATCAAATCCTCAAGGTCAGTTTCCATCGAATACCTGAACCCCATATCTTTCGTATCTAAAACGGAGCCATCTTCATCCCATCGGGTCTGCTTCTTTACCTCCCCCTTATAGTAAAACACTTCAGCTTTCACTTCTCCGTTTTCATACCAGTCGGTTTGATATTGATGAAATTTACCAGTTATTTTATTCATGAACCTAAAATTTCTCATATTCCCATTTTCGTAATAGCTTTCATTCTTAGCGAAGTGCCCCATTATTTTTTGAACTACTTTTAGTTCACCATTTTCGTGATATTTTTCATAATCAGGAAAATCAAGTCCTGGAATCGACAAAGGAAAGCCATTATGAATCATCATTAAATTTCCATTTTCATACCAATCCCTATATGGATATTGGACAACGGCGTTTTTCAGGACTCTCTCGGTTCGCTTGTTTCCATTTTCATACCATTCCATCGCCAATCCATCGCCTTGACAAGCCTGGTTATAAGTAGCTTCCTTCTTTTTATTGCCGTTTTCATAAAAAAGCTGATACAAGCCAACTTTATTACATTTTTCATTAGACTCCACCCTAGACTTCAACTGACCATTTTCATACCAAGCCTGTCGAACGCCAATAAGAGACCCGTTTTTATAAAATCCTTCAATTTTTTTTTGGCCATTTTCATACCAAGCCCTAGAAAATCCATGCTTTTTAAAATCCTTATTTTGCTCCTCCAGTTTCATTTGACCGGAAGGAAAATGTTTGGATATATAGGTTTGCACGCCATCCTTGTAGCGCGCTCTTTCAACGATACCATTATCTAATGTTGCAGTATAACTACCGGTAAATAGATCTCCACCATCTGCATACTGCGTCTTACCTTTTTTATCGCCACAATACCACATATCGCATATTTCTAAATCTGACGCGGATACCTCTATGTTTGAAGAATGTAGAGTATCGGGCTCTTTAGAGGCGTTTTCAGTATGTTCTTCTTGAACATCTTCTTCATTAGCTGTTGAACCAAAACTTGTTCCTTGATTCTTATTATTAGACTCTTGTTCTTTCTTTAATTCGGTAGCGACATCACTAACCACATCGGTCAAAAGACCACCGATATCTCCGTTTTGTAAGTTATTAGTTAAGTTATCAAAAAAACCTGCGTTTATTTGAGTGGCAGTTAGCATTAATACAAGTGTAGTAGTGTGGGTTATTTTCTTCATATTCTTTGTTTGTTAATTATTAAATCGTATTTTCATTATACTTGCAAAAAAATATAACTAAAATATATGTATTGGCTATCAAAACAGCCGGAGTGCCCATTCAAAACACACTTCACTACTTTAATTACATTAAAGAAATTAAGATTTTAATAGAGTTTGAATGATGTGTCCTGCCATCATCAGTCCAAAAATA
>OFDO01000035.1_pt1 | contig 12352 bp, 13 predicted proteins | sample 1521021 | NCBI WGS metagenome assembly OFDO01 (sample SAMEA3696448, study PRJEB22514) | metagenome | biome: water; feature: marine; material: hydrothermal vent | place: Pacific Ocean | collected 2014-08-15 | depth 1539 m | reverse complement strand
CAGTTATTGCAAGCACTACATGGCTAAATACAAACTACTATACAAGCTCACCCATGCTAATGGTGCGCTAGCCGATGAAACGCTTGATACCCCTTTCGAATTTGAGATTGGTGATGGCCAGCTTGACCCTTGCTTAGAGTCTTGCATAGAAGAGGCAAAAGTTGGTAAATTACAAACTTTTCTCTTAAGCTCTGATGAAGCATTTGGCCCCATTTATGATGAAGCCATACAGGTGATGAATCGTGCAGAATTTCCAGAAGACATGGTTGTTGAAGTGGACGCCGCCGTTGAATTTGAAACCCCTATTGGGGATTCTTATGTTGGCTGTATCGATAAAATCAATGGTGATGAAATCACCGTTAATTTCAACCATCCGTTAGCAGGCTGCGATGTGTCATTTCAAGTAGAGATACTCGAGAAAAACTAATGAAAGTTTTGTTGGCCAATCCTAGAGGGTTTTGTGCAGGTGTTGATCGCGCGATTGAAATTGTAGAACGCGCTATTGAGTTACACGGCGTGCCTATCTATGTACGCAATGAAGTAGTACATAACAAATTCGTGGTGGATGATCTTAAGTCGAAAGGCGCTATCTTTGTTAAGGAAATCGTGGAAGTTCCTGCAGGCGAGGTGGTAATTTTTAGTGCACATGGTGTGTCTCAGGCAGTACGACAACAAGCGGCAGATATTGGTGCCACAGTTTATGATGCCACATGCCCACTGGTGACCAAAGTACACAAAGAAGTGGCGCGTAAACAAAAACAAAATCATAAAGTTATTCTCATTGGTCACGAAGGCCATCCTGAAGTAGAGGGAACCTTAGGTCAATCAAACGAAGGCACAAGTGTTGAGTTGATTGAAACTGTGGCCGATGTTGATAAGCTAGATTTGACTAACGAACACTTGTCTTACACAACACAAACCACCTTGTCAGTGGATGACACACAGCAGATTGTTGATGCACTTAAAGATAAATTTCCTGAAATAAAATCACCAAAAAAAGACGACATTTGTTACGCTACACAAAATCGACAGGACGCTGTTAAAACTCTAATGCAAGACTCTGATGTATTGTTGGTGCTCGGCTCTAGCAACTCAAGCAATTCAAATCGCTTGCGAGAAATTGCCGAGAAACTGCATAAAAGTGCTTATTTAATTGACGGCGCTGATGAAATACAATCAAGCTGGTTAGAGGGGGTAGGTACCGTCGGCGTGACTGCCGGTGCATCTGCACCAGAGGTGCTAGTTCAAGAGGTGATAAACTATTTATATGATCATGGTGCGACTGAGGTAATCGAAGTAAGTGGCACACAGGAAAACGTTCATTTCCCCGTACCTGAGGAATTAAGATAATCAGATTATAGGCAAAGCCTATAGCATTAAATAAGGATAAAAAATTATGTCAAAAACAGCGCTTATTTGTGGCTCTTACGCCTTTGATTCAATCATGGTGTTTCAGGATCAATTTAAAAATCACATTTTGCCCGACAAGGTGCATATGTTAAACATCTCATTTCTTGTGCCAACCATGCGTAAAGAATTCGGTGGTTGTGGTGGTAATATTGCCTATAACTTACACCTACTGGGTGCTAATTCAATTCCAATGGCAACCGTGGGTGAGGATTTCTCTCCGTACATGAGCTGGATGGAAAAACATCATATGAACACCACGCACATGAAAGTGATTAAGGACAGCTACACAGGTCAAGCGTTCATTACTACGGACATGGATGATAACCAAATCACCGCGTTTCACCCAGGTGCGATGAGTGATTCTCATCTAAATAAAGTCAGCGATGCCAGTCATGTTGATATTGGCATCGTTTCTCCTGATGGACGTGATGGCATGATCGAACATGCAAAACAGTTTGCTGATGCTGACATACCCTTTATGTTTGATCCTGGCCAAGGCATGCCAATGTTCTCAGGTGAGGAGCTAACAAGATTTGTTGAGCAAGCGACTTATGTAGCTGTGAATGACTATGAGTCGCAAATGTTGCAAGACAAAACCGGGCTTGATGTGAAAACCATTGCTTCAATGGTAGATGCGCTGATTATTACTAAGGGTGGTGAAGGTAGTGAAATTCATACTGGAGGCGAAGTCATTACCATTGCCCCTGCCAAAGCCGACGCAACACAAGACCCAACTGGCTGTGGTGATGCTTATCGTGCAGGTTTGTTATACGGTTTAATGAATGACATGAACTGGAAAACCACTGGCCAGTTGGCAGGATTACTGGGTGCGATTAAAATTGCACATTTAGGTACACAAAATCATCAGTTTGATTTAGACAAGATTGAGCGTTTATATCAACAAAGTTATGGTGAGTCTTTGTTTTAATTAACGACAAGCAAACAATAAAAAAGCGCCAATTGGCGCTTTTTTATTCAGTAATGATTCAGTTTTTAATTAACCGCTTCTTTTAAGTTTTTACCGGCTTTAAATGCGGCAACTTTAGAAGCTGCAATTTGAATCGCTGCACCCGTTTGCGGGTTACGACCTGTACGTGCTGCACGATCTCTAACCACAAAGCTACCAAAACCTGTTAACTGCACTCCGTCACCACTAGACATGGCATTGGTAATCGCGTCTATTGTTGCGTTTAGTGCACGAGCTGCATCTGCTTTAGAAAGGCCTGATTCTGATGCAATTACACCAATTAATTCTGACTTATTCATGGTTTGAATCCTGTGTTAATAATAAGGTCTTGGCAAGAAGGCCGGCCTATCGAGGAGACGAGAAAAGAGATTAATTTATTCAACGTTTGGCCCCCAGCCAAGATTGCGATAATTATAGCATAATCCTATATATATATATATATAGGATTATGAAGCATATTTTTTACTGAGAATTCAAGTTAATAGACGCCTTTAAAGCAGTACTTTGTTGAAAAGCAAGCACGTTAATATTGGTATTGTTGGTGTTTATATTTTCTTGCGCATATGCAGTCAAGGGCCTAGCAAAGAAGTTGCCAAAACCACTTAACTCTACTTGCTCACCATGAGCAATTGATTCTATAATAGTATCAATCATTACTTGTAGTACATGCCCCGCATCTGCTTTAGAAATTCCTACTTCTAAAGCGATTTCGTTAATTAATTTTTCTGTAACCATAAAAAATCTCTGTGTTAATATGAGATTCTTGATGATGACGTTTTGTTAGGGAGGTAGATAAATATTTTATTGTTTATTTACCGCACCACCAAGAATAGTTCATTTTAACATTAAATAATATACCTTTATGAACCATTTAATAAAACACCATTATGTTGTATAATATGATTTATATTAAATTAAAATTTTAAAATATGGAAGCATTAGAAAGACTGTTCAAGTTAAGAGAAGCGCTACACGAGCAAGAGGCTGCTTTTGGCATTCAGGATTATTCTGAAATTGAACGCTCTGTCTTGGAGTTTGTTAGCAATCAGAAACAAACGACAATTTCTGATATTTTAAAGCATCCATATTTTTCAAATTTTTCATTATCAACGATTAATCGTGTGGTGGCAAAGCTGTTAACTATAAGGTTGATTAAGTCACAACAAGCAACGAATGATAAACGCAAGATGTATTTGTCTTTATGTTTGGATAATTAAAAGCGTATATTTTATAAAAATAGAGGGGATTTTATGAGTACATTAAAAAAGTTATTTGAGTTAAGAGAGTCATTAGATACTTACGAGCGTGAATTGGGTATTGACCAGCTTTCAGAAGTAGAAAAAGCAGTGTTAGAGTTCGTTATGCATAAAAAAGATGCAACAATTACAGCAATTACTAAGAATCAATATTTTACTAAATATTCGTTATCGACTATTAAGAGAGCGGTCGGGGTATTGTTGTCTAATGATATTATTAGCGCCAATCAATCAAATGCTGATAGACGTGCTATGATTCTTAGTTATAACCAGTAATTACCCATCCTTATTGATTAAATTAAAAAAGGTGTCGTTAGACACTTTTTAGATCTTTTCGACCTTTAAGATAATGGAATACCATAATATCCATACAGCTGTATGGATGATACAATATTAACTATTGCAACATAAAGAACCCAATTAACTATGCAACATAAAGAACTCATTGCTAATAACCTAATTGCTTTTGCGGCGATTTTTATCGCTTCTATCACCATGAAATACCTTTCTGGATTTGATGCTGAGATAGGCTCATATTTATATTTACCAATTGGGGCAAAAATTTTGATATTTTTGTTGTTCGGACGTAGCGTATTGCCAGGTGTGATGGCCAGTTGTATTTTCTGTGGTGTTGTCTTATTTAATTCATGGGGTGGTAACTTTGCTTGGGGTGCAATTGGTGCCATGATGGGTGCAGTTGCACCATTGATATCTATGTGGTTTATACAAAAGCTTGACGTGGTGAATTTCTCTAATCTTAAGAATATTGATTTTAGACACATCCTATTTCTTATCTTCTTTACTGCAATCATTCATGCACTTTCTAGATTTGTTATCTACGCTAAGAGCGAAGTGTTTAGTATTAACCCAGTAGACTTCCTTTCGCATTATCTAGTGGGTGACATGATTGGTGGTATTGTGGTGATTTGGACAGTGTTAAAAATACTTCCTTATTTTGTTTTGAGAGTAGTCAGACCCTAACATTTTATTTGTTAAATTTACCTCTATCTTTGATAGGTGTCTTGGACTATAATTTCGAAGCATGAATATTAAGCAGTTTATGTCACACACACTTATTGCGCTAATGATGGTAGCGTTATCTCGAGTAATGATCTCAGGGCTTGACTCTACAGATTTTGCTATTGGAAATTATTTGTGGCTTCCGATTGGCGCGGCAATTTTTTCGTATCTACTGTTTGGCTTTAAAGTTTTTCCTGGCGTATTGTTAGGCTATCTGATTGCCGAGGTGATAATTGAAGGCGGTATGGCAGACATTAGTCAAAGAGAAGTGCTGAGCAGAACTATGTCGAGTTTAGCGCCGATTTTTGCTATTGGCATTATGCGTGTATTTAGTTTGTCTAACTTTTTTGATGATAATAAAGTCAATATAGGACACATCGTTTTCTTAGTATTGCTTTCAGCAGTTATCAGCACACTATTGAAAACGTTCTTTGTTTATCAATCAGCCGAAAAATTCTTAGCAGACCCAGTCGGGCATATTGGCTCTTACTTAGTAGGTGACATGATTGGCGGCATTGTGTTTATTTATATTGGCATTAAGGTCTCACGATTATTTTTTAAAAAATAAGATAAAATAGTGCTTATTGCACTTATAAATTCTGAATCTACTATCTGTTATGAAAATAATTCAAAATAACTTTTTAGCCCTTACTCTGGTGTTGATCTCGCTCATTATGATTGAAGGCATAGGCTATATGAACTTTACATATGGCAATTTGCTATTCTTGCCAGTTGGCGCTGAAATATTTGTATATCTCTTATTTGGATCTAGAGTACTACCAGGTGTAATAATTGCCAATACCATTGTTGGTTATTTCTTATGGAATAATTGGTTTGGAAATGGCTTAGATGGATTTATCGGACATGTGATTATTGGATCGCTATCGCCTTTATTGGCAATTTATATAATGAAAATTGCCAATCTTTCTGATTTCTTTAATGCCAAACTGATTAATTATAAGCACATATTATTTTCTATAATTTTAACTGCTTTGATAAGCACTCTTGCTAAGTTCTTATTTTTCTGGGGAGTTATTCAAGAGCCGATAGAGCCACTAAGTTTTATAGCAAGCTACATGGCTGGCGATATTATGGGAGGTATTGTCTTTATTTATTTTGCTATTAAAATTTTGATGCCTGTTTTAATAAGAAATAAACTAATTTAGCTTTTTTAGTAAATTTTCAACCCACTCAATACGCTCGATGTCTTCAGGCATGGTTTGCTTGATGATTAATTTATTTTGACCTTTTAACTGATATGTTTTTGACTGTTTTTGTACTAAATTGATGATTTTTATTGGTTCAATAATGGTTTTATCGGAAAAAGTGAGATGCGCTTTGTCATCATAGATTGAAATTTTATCAATACCGATTTTTTCCGAAAAAAGTTTTAAGCGAGTGGCGGCAAATAAATTTTTAGTCGAATCGGGTAACAGACCAAAACGATCAATCATCTCGATTTGTAAATCTTTTAGCTCGTCGTTATTTTTAGCATTGGCAATGCGTTTGTATAAGACCAAGCGTTCGTGTACGTCGCCGAGATAAGTCTCAGGAATGATGCACCCAAGCCCAGTATCAATTTCGATTTCATGATTAATCGGGTCATCCAAATTAATTTTCTTGCCAGCGCGCATGGCATCAATGGTGCGTTTGAGTAAATCGTGATACAAATTAAAACCAATCTCACTAATTTTTCCTGACTGGTTGTCGCCGAGTAAATCACCCGCACCACGTATTTCAAGATCATGATTAGCAAGCATAAAACCTGCGCCGAGCTCTTCTAATGACTCAATAGCATCTAAGCGTTTTTTGGCATTGGCACTGAGTGATTGGTGTGATTTAATCACCAAATAAGCATACGCTCTGTGGTGTGATCGACCCACACGGCCTCGCAGTTGGTGTAGCTGTGCCAAGCCAAAGTTTTGCGCATTGTTGATAATGATGGTATTTGCATTAGGGATGTCAATTCCAGTTTCAATAATGGTGGTACACACTAATATTTGAAAACGACCATGATAAAAATCACTCATGATGCGCTCTAACTCACGTGTAGGCATTTGCCCATGGGCAATGCGAACATGAACATTTGGTATTAAGGTTTGTAGATTTTCTGCCATGTTGTCAATAGAGTCAATGTCGTTATGCACAACAAAGATTTGCCCGCCACGGTGTAACTCTCTTGAACATGCTTCTTTAATGGTGTTGTCGTCCCACTCATTAACAAAGGTTTGAATGGCACTACGCCCTTGTGGCGGTGTGGCGATGATTGATAACTCTCTGAGCGATCCGAGTGCCATATTTAGTGTACGTGGGATTGGCGTGGCAGTCATGGTAAGAATATCACTTTGCCCACGAATTTTTTTTAATGCTTCTTTTTGTTTAACGCCAAATCGATGCTCTTCATCAATAATCACTAAGCCTAAATCTTGGTATTTAATACTGCCGTGAATAAGCTTGTGGGTGCCAATAACAATGTCGATCTTGCCACTTTGTAATTTTTCTTTAATTTGTGTTTGCTCTTTAGGTGTTTGAAACCTTGAAAGTGCGGCAATTTCAATTGGATAATTAATAAAACGATCTTTGAATGACTGTAAGTGTTGGTTGGCTAACAGTGTGGTGGGTACTAATATCACCACTTGTTTGCCAGATTCAACTGCTAAGAATGCCGCACGCATGGCGATTTCAGTCTTACCAAAGCCTACATCACCACACACGAGTCGATCCATTGGTCGAATAGATTGCATATCAGCCAACACCTCGCCCATGGTTTTAAGTTGATCAGGGGTTTCCTCAAAAGGGAAGCTAGCCACAAATGATGAGTATGCATCACTTGGCTCAGGAAAAGCAAAGCCTGTTTGTGATTGTCGTTTGGCGTAAATTTCTAGCAACTCTGCGGCAATATCATGCAAGGCCTCATGGGCTTTTTGTTTGGCCTTACTCCACTGATTAGTGCCGAGTTTATGCAAGGGGGCAATGTCAGCTGAAGCGCCAGAATAACGTGAAATCAAGTTCAGTGAAGTCATCGGCACCATAAGCTTAGAGCCGTTGGCGTATTCTAGCATTAAGAAATCCTGTGCTAAATCATCGAAACTTTGGGTCTTTAAACCTAGATAACGACCGACACCATAACTTTCATGCACAATTGGGTCACCGACTTGGATCTCTACTAGGGATTTAATCGCCTCATCAAAGTCTTTGTGTTTTGCACGACGACGTCTTTGTTGCTTCACCACATCAGCGCCAAATAGATTTACCTCAGTGATAACAGCAATGTCTTCTGTGAGCAAGCCATCACTAAGGTCGGCATTGGTAATATAGAGTTTTTGTTCGCCTTGTATGAAGGTATGCCAATGATCAATATTGATTGGCTCTAAATCGTGATTATTAAGTAGATCAGTTAGTACGCTTTGTCGACCTTCTGATTCACAGACAATGAGTATCTTGCCTTTAAATTTTTTATTGAAATTTAAAAATTTTGCCAGTGGGTGCTTGGCCTGGGCGTCAATATTTAAAGGCGGTAACAACTTGCTAGCAAAGTTCAGTTTGCCCGATTTTTCTTCTAATTTTGAAGTGCCAATGATCAGTTGTTGTCGTTGCTTAATTTGGCTAAATAATTGTTCTTTGCTTAAAAACACTTGCTGAAGTGGCAACGGCGGTCTATCTAAATTATGACCGGCTTGTTGGTGTCTATCCTGAATTTCAGTAAAGGTTGTATCGGCTAAATTACTAAAACCTTGATAATGCGCAATAATGGTGTTGTCTGCCAGATAATCAAACAAGGTGTTGGTATGCGTAAAAAATAAGGATGAATAGAATTCAATACCACCGGGTAAGCGTGATTCAGTAACTTCAGTATAGATAAAGTCATCTGTACGATTAAAGGCGCTTAGATAGTTTTGTTTAAAAATATTAAGGCTTTCTGTATCGGTTGAGAACTCTCTGGCCGGCAATAGAGAGAGGGCGTTAGTCACATCGACTGATCGTTGTGTCGAGGCATCAAACGTACGAATAGAGTCAATTTCTTGGTCGAACAAATCGAGTCGGTAAGGCGACTTTGCCCCCATTGGATAAAGATCAATTAGCGAGCCTTTAACACTAAACTCACCATGCTCCATTACCGTGGTAACTCGGTTATAACCAATTCTTAATAGTTTTTCAGAAAAGTTATGAGTATCGATCACATCGCCTATTTGCAAACTAAAGCTATACTTTTGGCTGAATTCTAATGGACACAGCTGCTGGGACAGAGATTCTAGCGTGGTAATAACGATTCCCTTGGTTAGGCTTGGCAATTTGGCGAGTGTACTGAGTCGACTCGAAGTAATATCTGGGTGTGGAGAAAAATGATCAAAAGCTAAGACTTCCCAGTTATCAAATGTGAGAATATCCAGTCCATCGTTATAAAATTGAAGCGACTTAACAAGCTGGTCAAAATGTGCAATATTATCAGCAATAATCAAAACAACTTGATCTTGCGCTTTGGAAAATTCAATCAGTGCGAGTGCTTGTGCACTACCGTAGAGTGAGCCCCAATAAAATTTTTGTCCAGATTTAAATGGTGCAGAATCCTGCAAATACAACTGTGGCATGCTTAATTTGCTAATATGTCAACACCTTCATGTTCCAGCATTTTGATGAGTTGAATCAGCGGTAAGCCGATTAGGGTGTTAGGATCATTGCCCTCTAAACGTTCAAACAAGCTAATACCTAAGGCTTCAGATTTAAAACTGCCTGCGCAATTATAAGGCCGCTCCTTTTTCAGGTAATTGTCGATTTGTTCATCACTTAATACTCTAAAAATAACTTTAAAATTTTCAATAACTGTTTGTATATTGCCTGTATTTGTATTTAAAAGTGTCAAACTAGTAACAAAAGTGACAGTATTCCCTGAACTTTGTTGAAGTTGTTTTATCGCGTTTTCATGCGTGTGTGGCTTGGTTAAGATCTTATCGTCAACTTGAATGCCGCTGCCCAGTGTCGCCACCTGATCTGAGGCAATGATCAGTCCGCTTTGTGTTTTAGCGACTTCAGCTGCTTTTTCTACAGCTAAGCGATACACTAGCTGTTCAGGTGTTTCACCGTCTTTTCTTGATTCGTCAATATCGGGTGCATGCGTTGAAAAATCTAATCCAAGCTTGGTAAGCAGTTCTTTTCGAAAAGGTGAAGATGAAGCAAGAATTAATGACACGAGTGATTCCGGTATTTGTAAAATAGGATTCATTTTACTTTATTAGAACTTCTTCTATGAGATTATCAATTATTGTAGCAATGGACGACAATCAGCTGATTGGCAAAGATAATGCCTTGCCTTGGCACTTGCCTGCCGATTTGGGTTATTTTAAAAAAACCACCACAGGAAAGACTGTACTCATGGGTCGTAAAACCCATGAATCGATTGGCCGACCATTGCCAAATCGTCGTAACGTGGTGGTCAGTCGTAATACTGATTTTGAGGCTGAAGGCTGTGAGGTGGTGGGTAGTATCGATGCTGCATTAGAGCTGGCTAAAGACGATGACGAAGTGATGGTGATGGGTGGTGCTTCTTTTTATGAGCAAATGCTACCTAGTGCTGATAGACTCTACATTACGCAAATCGAGGGTGAATATGAAGGTGATGCATATTTCCCAAATTTTGATCGATCTGAATTTATTGAAATTAGTCGAGAATCACATGTACCGGATGAAAAAAACCGTCATACTTACCACTTTACTGTTCTAGAGAGAAATTAAACATGCTGAAAATTACATCCTTATTGTTTGCATTGATTATATTGTCAGGTTGTGTGTTGACCAAAGTAGTGACGGTGCCCATGCGTATCACTGGCGCGGTAATTTCAGTTATTCCGGTAGTAGGTGAAAGTGTTGATGCAGTGATTGATCAAACGGCTGATGCTATTGATTTAATACCTATATAGATATAGAACATATTTAGACAGATATTCAAAAAAAAGGCTGTTTTCACAGCCTTTTTTTTGGTTTATTTATTTAGCATTCTGTTGTAATACGCGTTTAAAGTCTTTTGGCATAACTTTGACAAAGTGTTTGAGTTCTTCATTCCAATTATCAATAATACGTTGTGCAACAACAGAGCCTGTAAATTCAGCATGGTTCGAGACGTATTTAAACAACTCTTTTTGTGCATCATCGTCCATTGGGTCGAGATCTACCATGATTGGGTTAACCATGTCTTTAAAGGTATCGTCTGGGTTATAAATATAAGCAATACCGCCACTCATACCAGCACCAAAGTTACGACCCACTTCGCCTAAGATAATCGCACGACCACCGGTCATATACTCACAACCGTGGTCACCTACACCTTCAACCACTGCAATCACACCTGAGTTACGCACACAGAATCGTTCTGCCACGCGGCCCGATAAATACATTTCACCACCAGTTGAACCATAGCCGCAAACGTTACCGGCAATGACTTGTTCTTCTGCTTTGAAGGTAGAATTTTTTGGCGGATAAACAATCACACGTCCACCAGATAGGCCTTTGCCAACGTAGTCATTCGCATCACCTTCAACTTCTAAGGTGATACCTTGTGCTAAGAACGCGCCTAAAGATTGGCCGGCAGAGCCTTTGAAATTAATATGGATCGAGCCTTCGTCTAGATTGTTACTACCACGAGTTTTAACCACATGTGAAGATAGCATTGCACCAACCGCGCGATCAACATTGGTAATAATAGAATCAAACTGTACGGATTCGTTATCTTCGATAGCAGCTTTTGATTGTTCGATTAAGCCGTTGTCGATTTGTAGTTCTAATTGGTGATCTTGCAGGATGCTTTGATATGTGCCAGTGTCTGCATTTGGTTTATTTGCCGGCGTTAATAAAGCATCTAAATTGATTGAACCCTGTTTCCAGTGGTCAATGGCTTTGTCCATTTCTAACATGTCAACACGACCAATCATCTCGTTGACTGTTTTAAAACCAAGCTCTGCCATGATTAGGCGCAATTCTTCAGCCACCATGAATAAGTAATTTACTACATGTTCTGGCTTGCCAGTAAATTTCTTACGCAGTTCTTTGTCTTGCGTGGCAATGCCCACCGGACAAGTATTGAGGTGACATTTACGCATCATGATACAACCCATAGTCACGAGTGGTGCAGTTGAAAAACCAAATTCTTCAGCACCAAGTAAAACGCCAATAGCCACATCTCGGCCAGTTTTTAACTGACCATCTGTTTGAATCACCACGCGTGAACGCAGATCATTCATAACCAAAGTTTGGTGCGTTTCTGCCAAACCTAATTCCCATGGTAAGCCTGCATGTTTGATAGAAGTTAGTGGTGATGCACCAGTACCACCATCATGGCCTGCAATTACAATATGATCTGATTTGGCTTTGGTTACACCAGCGGCAATCGTACCTACGCCCACTTCTGCCACGAGTTTCACACTGATTCTAGCAGCAGGGTTCGAGCGTTTAAGATCAAAAATAAGTTGTGATAAATCTTCAATAGAATAAATATCATGATGAGGTGGTGGCGAGATTAAACCAACGCCTGGGGTTGAGTGACGAATCTTAGCGATACCCTCATCAACTTTAGTGCCTGGTAATTCACCACCTTCGCCTGGCTTAGCGCCTTGCGATACTTTAATTTGGATTTCATCAGCGTTATTAAGATAATCGATGGTAACGCCAAAACGACCAGAAGCCACTTGCTTGATAGCGCTTCGACGTG
>OFDO01000034.1_pt1 | contig 12370 bp, 19 predicted proteins | sample 1521021 | NCBI WGS metagenome assembly OFDO01 (sample SAMEA3696448, study PRJEB22514) | metagenome | biome: water; feature: marine; material: hydrothermal vent | place: Pacific Ocean | collected 2014-08-15 | depth 1539 m | reverse complement strand
GGTTTGTGTTCTAAGTCTTTAGTTATTACTTCACGATTTTTAATAATCTCACATTCTTTATCAATCTCTGCAATTTCTTTTTCAGTAAGATCCACTCTACCGCCTTCACGTATTTTTCTAAATAATTCAATTGCTTTTTCAACAACATCATCCAATGGTTTAACACCGTTTTCCTCAATTGAGTTAGACTGATCTTCTGAATCGATGTCTTTGTATGTTTTATCCGTATTTGTTTTTGATTCAGACAATCATTAAATAATCTGAAAGCGGTTATATATTCTACGAGCTGGATAACGAGAAATGGACTCTGGAACAGTTTCTAAAGTTGATGCCACTTTAGAAATTAATGGGAATACAAAAATATCCTGTCAATTAAAACGTCATCTTTCTCCAATTACTGTTGGGCTGATTACACGTATGTTACCTTTGAAGGGAAATGCACATCAAATGGGTCAGTCTGTTGTATATTTTGAGACAAAAATTAATTCTGGAGTAGAACGCAAAAGAACAGATTTTAAAAAAGGAGATATTGCATTTTTGCCAACTGAAGGTAGTATTTGCTTTTATCTTGATGATGTATTTGCTGGAAAACAAATGACAATTATTGGTAAAATGATGGATGATGTTGACAAATTAAAAACAGTAAAGCCTAGCGATGTTTTATCACTTTCCAGAAACTGATTTGTATAAATGATGGCCACTAAAACCACCTATTCTTTCGACTGTTCCATCTTTGAGTAATTTTTGCAAGTATGAATTAGCCGCAGAAATTTTAACTTCAGTCTGTCTTGCTAAATCCTGTACAGTGATTACTTTGGCAGCATTGATGTATTTTATTGCCTTAGATTCATCGATAATTACTGAAGTAGTAGTCTTTGTTACATTACTCTTTTCAGATTTTTTAGACTTTTTTTGCTCTGCATCTTTACTTTGTGATTTATCTTTTTGTGCTGGAGATTTATTTTTTGAGCCACCCATTTAATTCAAAAATAGAATTCCTACTTATAAACGAATAATTAATTAATTATGTAAATATTTTTTATTAATTTATCATTGTAATGACATAATTTATTATCTATAAGAACACAAAAATTTTATGGGAATAATTGCAAAAGGTGCAAAATGTAACGTGTCTGATTGCAACAACGATGGATTTCGTTCTCTTAATACCAAAAAAGTTGAAGAAGCTGGTTTACGTGTATCAGTTAGTGGTAAGAAGGCTGCTCTTTGTAAAGAACATTACAAAGAATGGAAAAAAGAAACTAAAGAAGATAGATCTTTAGATCGTGCAAGATTTGATATTTATTAAAAAATATAAGACAGTGCTTATTTATCATAATATTTTTCAGCATTTTGAAAAAATCCTTTTTTCAGATTATCATAATATGAATTAAGTTTTTTGTAAAGACGTTTTGGTTTTCTTGATTTTTGGTTACTAATCACATACAGCGCAAGAATAGGAAACGCTATAGTTGCATCAGCGTAAACAGTTACCATATCATGATGCGCATCTTGTACCTTACCCCAGCTTTTTCCTTCTTGTAATGTGGCACCTGATAATCCACCAGTATCAGGTCTTGCATCTGTGATTTGTATTATGTAGTCTTGACCACCAACGTTTTGCCGAAGTATTTGATCAAGAAGTGGACCTGTCTGCTGAGCAGTATTTTTTGGAACCCCACCACCTAATTCAACTATTCCAGATTTCTGGGAGTTGTATAAAATTGATGCTTGCTCCAAAATTTCTCTTACAAAATCTAGGCTGTATGTCTTCCCTCTTAATCTATGAATTGCTAAATTAAGCGCAAGAGAAGAATCCTTTAGTGTTGATATGTAAATTGGTACATCGTAATTATATGCTGTTGTAACAAAACTTTTTTCAGGATACTTTGAGTTCTCACTACTAATTTTGCCTAAAAAATTACAAAACTCAGCAGTAGTGAATGGTTTATCAACAAAATTATTTTTGAATGCCTTTTGAATAATTTGGTCTTGTGCTTCTAACGTTTCATAAAATTTGATAAACACGTCTCTAATCCTAACTATTTCCATATCGTATAGTTTCATGTCATCAACCTGAGAATCACCTTGTTTTACTGGTAATCCCCATGCAAAATGATCTTCGTGATACACATTAGCACCAGTTGTGACTATCCAATCTACAAAACCTCTTTCAATTAGAGTCTTAAAAATTCCGCCAAAACCAACTGGAGTCAAAGCTCCAGAAGCTGTTAAACAGATTGTTGCATCTTCTTTTATCATTTTTGCATAAACCTTTGCAGCCTCACCGAGTTTTCTCCCGTTAAATCCTGACTCTGAATAAATCTTAACCAAGTCTTCTATCGACATATTAGGGTCAAGTTTGATATGCGGAATATCATTGCCTTTAAAATGATGATGATCCATTACATGAAGTTGAATCTTGGTGAATAAACCTGTTTTGGCACAATCACTTAAAAAAATCTAAATTCAAAACAGGTTAAGAACCAATATGAAGTATATCGATATTGCAGACTCGAATAGGGTAGACCGTTCTCCTGATAAAATTATTCAAGTACTTTCTGATGGAACCACTGTTGAGAAAGGCTATAAAATAAAAAATATACAATTACGATTATACACTGAAAAAAATGACAAAAAACTAGGACTGTATTCTCTAATTACATCATTGGTTGAAACTGACAAAGGATCCGTGGAAATGATTTATGATGAAGGATTTCGTGGTAATAATGCATTAGAAAAATCTAGCAAATTTTTGACTGAGAGTTTGGGAATTTCTGGTTTAATACTTCGTTCCTTAATATTTTTAGATGGAAAATGACAAACACCTCATATCATCAAAAACTATCTTCAGATGACAAAAAGCCAATTTGTTCACTGTGTAACGAAGAGTCACTTTACTATTGTACAATGAATGATGAATATTACTGCGTTAAACATGTTTTAGGTCATGATGAAAACGAATAACTACTATATTTTTTAAAAGCCCATTACCTGATTTATCTATGGAAGAAGCTGAACATAATTCAAGAATTGAAAAAATTGCTGAAATGATTTTGTCTGACAATATTTCTCTTGACGAACAAGAACAAAATAAACTAAAAAAATATCATGATTTTGCAAAGCAAAATTATGGGCTTGAGCAGAATGCTGCATCTGAACTAGTTAATGAGGCATTTTTATATCTAAAATTAAAACAGGCGCCAGATATCGACCCATTGACCAAAGGTGATGAATTTGGCGCCGGATTTAGTTAATGATGAACATTATCAAATTGATAACACGCCATTGCGTAAAATTTACTTGGTTCGAACCATTACAGGAAATTTTTGATAAATCTGACAGGCTAAAAAGAGATTATACTTAATGAAATTCACTTGTTTAATTTGTAAGGAAAAATTCGATAATGTCTTATCTTTACGAAAACATATGAAAGATCATCTTAATGATTCAAAATGAGTTTGAGGGTTTAACCCCTCATTCTCAATCGGTTTTTGGAATCAACCAATGTATCGTAAAAAGTATCATGATTTTAGTCTTGTCAAAAACATAGTATGGAATTAGCGTTTCACGCTAAGACCATACCGACAAACCGTAAGTACAACGACATGCCATTAACTGTAAAGGATATCACGATTTTAGTATTGTCTTAACTCGATTTATGTAGAAGCTTTACCTAGTAGGATTTAGAATGAACGATTCTGACGATATCGCATGATTAAAGATAATAATGGACCTTTGAGAATTCATAAAATAATGACCTCGTTTTTAGGTTTAAACAAAAGAACTAGGACTAGTTCTAGTACCGATTTTTCACTCATAGATTTCTTGGGTATACCGTGTTATATTGCGAATACTAGTCAATACCTAACACACCATTGCGTAAAATTTACTAAGTAAAACCCATCAAAAAAATTATAATTGTTGAATTAATTAGCTGGAATCTAACTAATTTCTGTTAGATATGGTTAGCTATGCGTACTAACTATGATCAGCTATGGGTACACACAAAAACAAAAAGAAAAAGATAGGAAAAACAGCAGGAAAAAGCTCAGGTCGTTAATGACAAAATTTACTCCACCATATTATCTGTCTCCGTCTATTTGTGCTGCATGCAAAAATTCTTTTGGTTTAAGAAAACGGTATAAAGTCTTTGATTTGACTGTCTGTGAAATCTGTGCCAATGAAATAAGATTAAAAATATTACGAGATAATTAGTTAGATTTTAGCTAGAATCTAGCTATCTATTTAGTTATGACTAGTTTAGTAATCTAATGGGAAATAAAGGAGACACACAAAGACACTACTGTAAAATTTGTGGAAAAAAATTAATCAGTCATTCAAAGCCATGTGTGAAGTAATCATAAGATTGCATGATATAATACAGACAAAAAGAACCAGGTTAAGGTATTTACTTGAACTTTTTCTTGACAAACTTCTTCAGACCCATTCTCTTCAGATCCTGAGATTCCTTGAGAACTGATTTATGCTGCTTTTCCTTGTGAGATTTTAGCATCTTTCTAATACTACTTGACTCATTAGCAAGAATTTTCAGGGCATAAATTCCTGCATTTAATGCCTTGTTTACACCAACAGTAACCACTGGAGAGCCAGATGGCATCTCAGATATTGACAATAAAGAATCAAGACCACCAAACGCAGATTTTTTCTGCTGCTTGTCATTGTAAACCAGTATTGGAACACCAATCACTGGCAGAACGGTATGTGATGCAATCATTCCTGGTAGGTGTGCCGCACCTCCAGCGCCAGCAATTATCACTTTGAATCCATTTTTTTCTGCATGCTTTGCATATTCTTCCAATCTTGTTGGGGTTCTGTGAGCCGAGATTATTTGGTCTTCATGTGGAACACCAAATTCATCAAGAATTTCAGCTGCACCGTGCATTATTCTGCTGTCAGAACTGGAACCCATTATGATTCCAACAAGTGGCTTTTTCATAATTTTCATAGACCTGAAGATGTTTTTAATGTAACGAACACTGGTTTTTATCTAGTTTATTTTCAGGGTGATTATGGCAAAAAGGCTTGGAATCATAGGAGGAGGTCAGCTTGGCATGATGATAACGGAAGCTGCCAAAAATCTAAGTAAGCATATATCAGAAATCACAGTGCTTGACCCAACAGAGAACTGTCCAGCTGCTCAGGCTGGAGCAAAACAAATTGTTGGTGACTTTAAGGACGAACTTGCAATCCTAAAACTTGCAGAACAGTCTGACATCATTACATACGAGATAGAATCTGGTAATACAGATGTGCTAAGCAAACTAAAAGCAAAGATTGAACCATCACCATCCACTCTAGGCATAATCCAAGACAAATTTTCACAAAAAACATTCCTTTCAGAGAATGAACTTCCTGTTTCACAATTTTATGAGATTACATCATTGGGCGACCTACATGAAAAAATTAAGGAACTTGGGCTTCCTGTTTTACTAAAGTCAAGGAGAGATGCATATGATGGAAGGGGAAATTTCAAGATTACTTCCTCGGATGAGATTGAAAAGGCATACCAGCACTTTGACGGAAAAAGCCTGATGGTTGAAAAATTTGTCAATTTTAAGATGGAAGTATCTGTAATAGCAGCTCGAAACACAAAAGGCGATATTGCCACATATCCTCTGGTGGAAAATATTCATGAAAATAATATTCTGAAAATGACAATTGCGCCCGCACGTACATCTGATGATGTGATAAGTAATGCAGGTGATATTGCAAAAAAGACGATGGAGGTCCTGAAAGGCGCTGGTGTTTTTGGAGTCGAGATGTTTATTGATCAAGATGATAAGATTATCATCAACGAGATAGCACCTAGGGTTCACAACTCTGGTCATCATACATTACAGTCATGCAAGACATCACAGTTTGAACAACATATTCGTGCAATACTTGGGTTGGAGCTTGGAAGCACTGACCTGATTCACAAAACTGTCATGTGCAATATCTTGGGTCCAGATGGGTTTGAAGGTAAGTACAAATCAGTTCAACTAGAAAAGGACGGTGTGTATCTGAAGATGTATGGAAAAGATATCTCAAAACCACAACGCAAGATTGGTCACTTTAATGTTGTAGATTTGAATGACTCTAAGGATGTATCCGAATTACTCGAAATGGCTGACGAGATAAAAAATTCAATTTTAATTAACCCACTAGATTAGTTTATTAATTCTGAAACTTCCAGCTAATCATGGCAAAAGCAGCAGCATTAGTAATCACTGGTATTTCAATTGCGTTACTAGTAATTTATGGTGCAGATGCAGCTGCCGGGATGGACGATCCTGACAAGCAAGGTTTTCTAGATATGGATCACATGACAAGAGGACTTGGTCTTGGCGGTCCAGCAATGGTTTTGCCATTAATCGCATATTTTATTTCACGAAATGATTCGTCCAAGGGACTTGGTGGAATGATACTAGTTGCAGGCATTCTAATCATAATTGGTGCTGTAACAGTGATTGGTATGGCTGATCTTTCTGAAGCAGATGAAACAGCTAGAAATCCACTCATGGAAACAGCTCCGTTACTAATAGTTGGTGGAATTCAAATGGGTCTTGGCGTATTAAAGATAAAAAAATCTTAGACATGTCAGTTTGTGAAAAATGCAAAAACAAAGTTCCTAAAGTGTATAATTGTGAGCATACGAATGATCAGGACTATTGTTCAGACTGTTATACGGAACTACATTACTACCTGACTGAATAAAATAGTAATAGCCTTTTAATGCAGTTTACAGTTCACTTTTTTTATGAAAGCCATGATATTATCAGGTGGACGTGGTAAGAGACTACGCCCAGTTACAGATACTATTCCAAAACCACTGATCAAAATCAATGGGAAGCCATTAATTGAATGGAAAATTAATTATCTAAAAAAATTTGGAATTAAGGATATTATCATCTGCAGTGGCTACAAGGGGAAAAAGATTGAGAACTACATTAAGAAAAAAAAGAATTTTGGCTGCAACATAGAATATTCGGTTGAGACATCACCACTTGGCACTGGAGGTGCAATTAAAAAAGCGATTAAGAATATTGTTGGTGATTCATTTATTGTGTTAAATGGTGACATAATTACAAACATTAATTTGAAAAAAATGATGATTAAACCAAACAGTATTGCTGCAATTGAATTGAGAACAAACTATGGAACAATGAAAATTAAAAATAACAAAATTCTCCAATTCAATGAAAAAACTGATGTTAAAGATATATGGATGAATGGGGGAATCTATCATCTAAATACAAACATTGCTAAAATTTTACCTACAAGGGGTAGTATAGAAGGTATAGTTTTCCCAAAATTAGCCAAAAAAAAATCATTAAACACAATAAAATTCAAGAATGTATTGTGGCGCTCCATCGATTCTCACAAAGATGTTGAAACATGCTCAAAGGAAATGATTCAAAAAAAATATATGAAATTTATTTCAAAAAGATGAATCAAAATGCGTTTGTCATATAGCCTAGGTTCATTGTTAACAGTTGAGCAAGTTCTAGCGTGTTCAAGAAAATTAAATGAATTCAAGCCTGATACAGTATGGATTCCAGAAACATGGGGAATGGAGAATTTTTCAATGCTTAGTATGGCAAGTAGGGAAAATAGTTTCTCAAAAATTGGTTCGTCTATAGTCAATATCTATTCTCGAAGTCCTAGCTTGATTGCGATGGGAGCAGCAACTGTTGATACAATTTCAAACAAACGTCTAGTTTTAGGACTAGGAACAAGCAGTCAACCGCTGGTTGAAGATTTTCACGGTGATAAATTTGAGAGACCGCTTAAACGAATGAAAGAATATGTGGAGATTATACGGTTAATTCTTAGTGGTAAAACGGTAAATTATTCTGGAGAAATTTTTTCGCTGAAAAATTTTTCATTACTTATCAAACCTCCCAGAGATAGAATTCCAATTTATCTCGCAGCAGTTAACCAAAAAATGGTAGAACTTACATGGAAAATTGCAGACGGTGTGATTTTTTATCTCAGACCAAAAAGTGAGATTAAGACAACGCTCGCAAAGATGCAAAATCAAAAAAAGATTGATGTGTCACTCCAAATTATTACATGTGTTAATGATGACTCTGAAAAAGCTATGATTCGTGCTAAAAAGACGTTGGCGTTTTATGTTTCTGTTGGGAAGATTTACCGAGAATTTTTGGCATCGAACGGATTTGAGAATGAAACAAAAAACATCTTTGAGGAATATGAAAAAAATGGATTACAAAGCAATCATGAATTGGTGCCTGAGTCAATGGTAAACGAACTATGTATTGCTGGAACGCCTGATGAATGTAAAACTCAACTAAGGCAATTCCGCGAAACGGGAATAGATTTACCAATTATACAGTTTAATCCAACAGATAACGTGGAAGATTCATTTAATTTGGTTACTACAACATTTTCGGAGGAATCTGATTGAAAAAAGTTGCAGTAGTTGGATATGGGAATACAAAATTCACAAAGGATGAATTGCCGATTGAATCACTATTGCTAGAATCAACAAAACAAGTGTTTGATACCACAAAAAATTTGTCACAAGATCTTATCGATGGCGTTATAGTTTCAACTAATGACAATTCTAAATATCTTGGTGCTATCTTATCTGAACTTTCTGGCATCAAACCAAAAATTTCTCACACGGTTGAACATCTGTGTAGTTCTGGTTCTAGCGCAGTAATTTCTGGGTTTTCATATATTGCATCTGGATTGGTAGATACTGTTTTAGTTACTGGTGCAGATAAAATTGGTAACCCAGGGCAAATTTTAGAGTGGGACAAATCAAGGGGTGAATATGATCATCCAATTTACTGGGCATCCATGTTTACAAAAGCACACAAGAGACAATTTAGTACAACAGATGAAGAACTAGCGATAGTATCTGCTAAAAACCACAAGCAAGCAATGGATAATCCAAATGCATATTCACACAAACCATATACAATTTCTGAGATTATGAATTCAAAGAACGTTACTGATGATTTACGAATTTTAGATTGTTCTTATTCGTGTTCAGGTAGTTCATCAATTCTTTTAACATCTGAGGAAAACGCAAAAAGATTTACTGATGAGCCAATTTGGATATCTGGTATAGGACAAAAAACAAATTCTGCAAGTTTCACAAAAAATGAGTTAACAACATTATCTAGCACAGTTACAGCAGCAAATAATGCATACAAAATGGCTAAAATAACACCACAGGAAATTGATATAGCTGAAATACATGACGCATTTTCGGTTTGTGAGTTAATGGCTGTGGAAGATCTTAGTTTAACAGAAAAAAATACTGGCGCAACGTATGTTAGAAATTTATTCAACACAGAAGACAGAAAAATAAATCCAAGGGGAGGATTAATCGGCGCTGGACATCCTTTAGGTGCAACAGGTATTGCTCAGATTGTAGAAATTACGCAGCAGTTACAAAATAAGGCAAAAAATAGACAGGTTTCAAATGCTAAAATAGGTTTGACACACAACATGTCAGCAGCAGCTACATCTAGCACTGTATTGGTTTTGGAATCATGAATAAATTTGAGACTGAGTTAAAAGCAGGAAATTTTGTTACTAGCGAATGCTCATATTGTAAAAAAATCGTATGGCCTCCAAGTGATTATTGTGATTATTGCTTTAAAGAGGTCAATTGGCGAAAAGTTTCTGAAAACGGGACAATTGTTGAATTATCAAGAAAAGAAAATGATGTTTTCTGTATTACAGAATTTGAGAATAAAATACGTGTTATGGGAAAATTGGATGCTGAAATTCATATGGCAAAACCTGGTCAGACTGTTAAACTGACTAAATGTTCATTTAATGATAAGAATGGTTTCTTCTTTAGTTTAGAAAACAAACAATAATTACAAAATTATTTATGCTTCCCACGACTTTTTTCATGAATATCTCTGATATGCAATGCTAGTTTATCTGGCTGATCACCAAACTCTTTTCCACAATATGTACAGTAAAATCCATCTTCCCAATGCATCCTCATTATATTGATTTAACATGAATTAATCATTTGTTATTCGTAATTTCAGTTAACATAATAGTTGATAATATAATTACCAAGTATTCTATATCATCAAAATTTAGGAAAATTATGACAATTATCAGATTAAACCAGATTGGTCAAAATGAATATGAAAGAATAAAGGCAATCAATAAAAAAACTGCACGGACCAGAAGACAGCGTGGCTATAACTGGGAGGATACACTTGTAAAAAGATTCAATGCCACCAATTCTTGGAAGGCGTTTAGACTTGGCTCACCCAGTGTTGCTTTACCAGATGTTTTAACAGTAAACAATGTAAAAAGCACAATTTTTACAATTGAAGCAAAATCTGGAACTGGAACAACCTTACATGTTCCATTTGATCAAATAGAAAGATGCCTAAACTGGATTGATAACTTTCAGGTTTATCAAAAACGAGAGGTAATTTTGGCCTTTAAGTTCCTTTCAAAAAAAAGGATTGGTACTGGTAAATATGAAAAACGGGAATTACATGAATTTTACAAAGTTTGGGATAAAAAAAAGAAGCCTATAGACTGTGTATGTACTTATGATGGAAAAACATATGCGCTAAAAAATAGCAAGCAAAAAAAACTAGTGCTAAAAGATTTCATAATGCCATTCAAGTCAAAATACCAATTATTTTATACCTGAATAAAATTTCCAATCATTTTTTAGTAATAAATTTCTGAATATAATATGGATTTTAAACGATATTTTGGGAAAATAAAAAATAAAAACGAAAAATCTAAGCAGAAACCTGAAACTGTTGACGAAACACAAGATAATATTGCTCAAGAGCAGAAATCTGAAATAACTAAGCAAGTAGATGTTAATATAAAAAAAACTCTAAATTTTGTTGATGGTAAGAAAGATCCGCATGAATACATTAGAAGGTATTTAATGGAATCAAAATACAAAGATTGGTTCAACCGTAATTATCCCAACCACACAATATATGATGCAGTTGGATTATCTATGTCAGATTATCTAAGCATAAAAAGAGAGTTATTTCCAGAATCAGAGACCATTAATGAAGAAGAATCAAACAGGAAGGAAAAACCTGTTAACACAAATTTTAAACCAACAACTACACATGAAACTAAAACTAGCTTTGATGAATTTATCGATGAACGAATATTGTCAAGTCATAACGCATTTGGTGATAAAGAAATGAAGATTAAGATACTTGAAGTATCTGACGAAATTGCACCGTTGGTAACAAAATTTGGTGACCGAGTTAAAATAAATAAAATTATTGTTACAATCAAACATTTACAAACTCAGCAAATTGAAGAGGGAGAATTTGATATAGAATCTATTGAGAAAGAGTTAACTGAAAAAAGACATTACACTTCTACTAATCGTTGGGTTCCTACAAGTGATATCAAAAATGGTTATGTAACAAATTCTAGACATACATCATTAATTAGTGATGCAGCGGCATTAGATTATATAACATTTTGAAATAATTATTAATGTAATTTTGTATTAATTCATTACAAGAAAAGTATAAGAAGGCATAAGAAAAAATCTTAGCAATGATAACAAAAGAAATTGAGATTAATGGAGAAAAGTTTCGACTTGTACTTACTGACCAGATTATAAATCAAGTAAATAATCTAAAATCACTTTATAACGCTGCATATGATGATCCTGAAAGTTTTGAACAAGTTAGTGCAGAAATTTCATCAACTATACAGGAAATTTCTAATGCAGTTGAACCAAAACCTGGTGATGGTCATTTAGATAATCTAATCCAACAAGTAATCAAAACCGTTGATGAAAAAACTAAAGAAACGGACAACCAATCAAAAGATAAACCAATCATAAAAAAGAGCAAAAAAAAGAATAAAAAAACAAAATCAAAAAAATGAATTTCAGTTCATTCTTGATTAGGAGCGTTTAACATTATACATAACTGATGAAAATACGTTTTAGTTATATCTGACAGTGTTATAATACTAGTATGGGTACACATTGTGAATGTGGAATTTGTGGGCATTTTAATGAAAAAGATTGTATCGAAAAAGAATGCAAGTGTTGCAGTAATTTTCATCTAAGATCTGGTTCTAAAACAAATGAAAAATAACATAACAAAAAACTATGACTCGATTAATATAGTTTGAAGTTTTTCAATTAGTTTTTTATCATTCAATGAATCTATAATCAACAATCTCAAATTTTTTAGCCTGTCGGAATCCTTGTAATACACTTGTCCTAATATTTCAATTTCCCTTGTAAAATCATACGTATCAATATAATATGTAGCTAATTTGTATAGAGCAACTAAATGGTCTGTTTGATATTTTTTCCCATCTAATTTACTACGCATAACTTGCAAAAGTCCAT
>OFDO01000030.1_pt1 | contig 12970 bp, 9 predicted proteins | sample 1521021 | NCBI WGS metagenome assembly OFDO01 (sample SAMEA3696448, study PRJEB22514) | metagenome | biome: water; feature: marine; material: hydrothermal vent | place: Pacific Ocean | collected 2014-08-15 | depth 1539 m | reverse complement strand
CAATGACCATTGCTTGTGGTGAAAACTGAGCTATGCAGTCCAGCGCCGTATTTAGTGTTTTCAGGTATTCTTCATCTTTAGTTCCATGAACCAAGGGAAAGTTAAAATTAAAACCAGAGCCTTTCTCTGATCCAATTTCGTGCGAATAGCCCCAGAAAAAGGGATAGAAGCTTGCAGGGTCTGCGTGCAGCGAAACAGTCAGGACATCATCACTCTGATAAAAAATACTTTGGGTACCATTACCGTGGTGAACGTCTACGTCAAGTATTACAACTTTCTGAAAGTTCAATCTTAAATATTGTGCGGCAATGGCTGAATTGTTTAAAAAACAAAATCCTCCGGCTAAATCAGCAAAAGCATGATGACCCGGCGGGCGACAAAGCGCATAAGCCGAGTTATGTCCGTCCAACACAGCTTGTGCGGCTCCAACAGCCGTGTTAGCACTTGCCAATGCAGAATTCCAGGTTTCATTGCTAATTGGACAAGCAGTATCTGCCATGTACCATCCGGCTTGTCCAACAGCGGATTCCGGAATATTTCCGGCAGTACGATTAGGATGAATATTTGGAATCACTTCTGCGGAAGCCCCTGGGATTTCCTGCCAGCGCCGATAGATGTTTTTGAGGAAATGCAGATAATCCTGGTGATGTACAGCTTCAACAGGAATTAACCCGTGAGGTTCCGGTTCTTTGAGTTCATGCCCTTGCTGCTGCAGGGCTTCCCTCAAAACCGTTGCCCTTTCTGCTACTTCAGAATTTGGTTTGGGTGCACCGCTGAAAAGGGAGAATTTTGGTTCATGTTTTAATTGTTCCGGATCGAAAAATGCGAGCATGATTTTACAGAACTAAAAAATTTTAGATATAAATTTACTCTGAAGTTATCGTCAAAATTTCTTCGGCAGTTGTTAAGCCGTGTAGAATTTTGTTTACTCCATCACGCCGTAAGGTAATCATTTTTTCTTTCAAGCCTTGTTTTTTTATGGTGTCAGAGTCGCTGCTTTCAAGGATAGTATTTTTTACACCTTCGCTCATTACCAGCAATTCGTGAATTCCAATCCGTCCGCGGTAGCCGGTTTGTCGGCAATTATCGCAGCCGTCACCTCTGAAAAATCGTCGGTCCAGTTTTCGGAAGCTGACTTCTTTAATGCCTAATTCACGGAGTTGTTCCGGATGCGGCTGGTAGCTTTTGCGGCAGTCCGGACAAATACGCCGTACCAGCCGTTGTGCAAGTACGCCGATGATTGATGATGAAACGAGGAATGGCTCGATACCCATATCGATCAGGCGGGTGATTGTAGCGGGAGCGCTGTTGGTGTGTACCGTGCTGAAAACCAGATGTCCGGTCAATGCGGATTGAATGGCAATTTTTGCGGTTTCTGTGTCACGCATTTCTCCTACCATAATAACATCTGGATCCTGCCGCAAAACTGAACGCAAAGCGTTTGCGAAAGTCAAACCGACTTTGGGCTTAACTTCAATCTGACTGTAGCCCGAAAGTTTGTATTCAACTGGATCTTCAATGGTGATTATATTACGGGCCTCATTATCTATTTCAGCAAGAGAAGCATAAAGGGTAGTGGTTTTTCCACTCCCGGTAGGTCCGGTAACAAGGATGATGCCGCCACTGCTGTTTACCATATTTTGATATGGTTGGAGTATATATTTTGCCAAACCAAGTTGACGCAGTTGCATCAATTTTTCTTCTTGAAACAATAGGCGCATGACAATTTTCTCTCCATGTACAGTCGGTATAGTCGAAACGCGTATGTCAATTTTTCTTCCGGCAATCAGTACCATTGAACGACCGTCCTGCGGCAGGCCTTTTTGGGCAATATCAAGGCGAGACATGACTTTAATCCGGTTAATCACCGTTACATGTACCTGGCGTGGAAAAACTGTTACTTGCTGTAGCACCCCGTCAATTCGATAACGAACGATGGTTTCACGGGGTGTTGGATCAATGTGAACATCGCTAGCTTCATCTTTTGCCGCCTGCCAAAGGAGGCTGTTCACTAAACGTTTGATGGGTTCTTCATCAGTTGCATCCAGCAAATCTTCCGGTTCTTCAACAGCAAGAATGTTTTCATAGGTTTCTTCTGAATCAAGCAGGTCAACAGCGTCTTCGGTTGAAGCAGAAGATTCATCATAAGCACGATTGATCAAATCGAGCACTGCCTGTTTGTGTGAAATAACCGACTGAATATGGCACTTGAAATGTCGGGCCAGGTCATCCAAAGGCTGTGAGAGTTCCGGATTTGTTATGGCTACTTCCAGTGTATTTCTAGTTTTTTTCAGTGGAAAGAATATATTTTTTTTGGCATAGCGTATCGGTATGAATTCCGTAAATTCACGTACAACCGGAACATCATTAAAATTATCTCTATATTCCAATTCATAATATGCTGCCAATGCCTGCTGAAACTCTGATTCACCGGTTACTTTGTGTTTAAGCATTGCTTCTTTCAAGCCCTCCGTATTTTCACGGTAGGCCAGCAACTGTTCGTGGAGTGGTTCCAGTGACTGCGGAGTTGTTCCGAAGCTCTTCACCAAAATTTCAACAACCGGATGGTAAGTATACATTTCGTATTATTTATTTAGCCTGTGAAGGTGTTCGTGAGTCATGAATACTAATAAGATACTGATATTATTAACTGTGATATGTCATCTAGAACGAAGGGAGATATCTGATAAAGTGCTGACACCTTATAAGATCCCTCACATACTTTCGGATCGATACAATAAAACTCGTGACTTTCGAGTGATTGAGTAGAACAAAAACCAACTCAATTCGGATTCAACAAAAAATAATCATGGTTTCAGTTCCAGAATAATGGTTGTTTCTCCGTAAATTTCCTTTAGTTCCACTTGATTTTTGTCTATATGCTTGACAAAAACCTCACCCAGCCACTCTCCCTGCTGTACGAAATACGTGACTTTATTTTCGTCAATTAAAGCATAACGACCCTCTGATGTTTCAAGAATATCCTTCAGTTTGAGGTTCAGAAATAATTCTTTTACTCTCAAAGAAAAATCTGCTTTTTGTATAAGCGGTTTTTCCTGCACCCCGGCAATCACATTCTGTTTCAAGACTTGCTTCTTCTTTTGGGAAGAATATTTCTTTCTGGACGTACCAGGTTTTGAAGGTGACTTAGTGAGTGACGTTAAGTCTTTATTTTCCAGCAGCAAACTGCGAAAAGGATTTTTGACTGTAACTGCAGGGGGTTTCTCCGACTGGTTGATTTTTGCAGCAAGCACTCCGGATACTGTAGACTGAAAAAGCAAGATTGATGTCAAAAACCACGTTAGGTACTTCATGGACTTTTTTCTGTTGCAGGGATTTCCAGTCTTCTGTGTGCAGATAAAATCATTTCAATACTCAGTTTTGGTTCCAGCAGTGCAGGTGTAGTATTTTCAAGCTGAAGTTTTTCCAGCACCAATAATCTCGGTCCGCTTTTTAGTTGGTTAAGAAATTGTAGGAGTTGCTCGAATTCTCCCTTCAGTTTCAATCGAATATTCAAAACCTGATTCAAAGCTTGGGGTGTTTTTTCTTCCAAAGTTTGTTCTTCAAAAATCAATCCATTTTTCTGAATTGAGTCATTGAGCCAGTGTAACAGTTCAGCACGCTTCCACTGCGGTGGAAGCAGCTTATCCAAAGCAGTTTCTCTTTTCTCCAGAGACTGAACAAGATTAGGCTTTTTAGAATTATTGTTGGCAGCATTTACTTGAATCAGACTATTTTCTATCTGCAGAATTTGAGATTTCAATTGCTTTATACTTTTTAACTCCGGAGCCAATATAAAATTGTGAAACAACAACACTGTCAGGAACAGAATCAGCCCCGCCAATAAAACTTGTCGACTCCGGTTATTATTCACAATTGTACCGAAAATATCTGTAACTGAAGCTGAACTCATGTCTATTGTCAGGAAGTAGATTCCTCAGAACGTTTTTTGTTGTTTAACCGGAATTGAAAAAACAAGGCTACTGTTGTAAATAATAAAAGTAGTACTACTCCTGAAACTACAGAATACTGCAGCGAAGGTACAGGAACATTGCTGATTGTAAATGTCAACAGATTTGAGTCTGAGGCCTTGGTTTTCCATGTGAGATAAGTTATATCATGAAAACTTTGTTTATCGGAAAAAGTGAGTTGTTCCGACTTAATCTGTAAGTATCCTTCAGGTGTCAAAACGTCAACTTTATCCAGGGAGAGGTTAAATTCCCTGTTCATTTCCAAACTGCCAAACCAGCCAGGTAGGAGATATTGATAAATAATTTGTGAATTTCCTGTTGGAAAAACATGTTCAATTATTAAAATATTATCTTCCAGATAATGTTGAATCACAGCTCCGGAGTTGGTCTCCATCATCCTGAAATTTTCTATTCCTTCAGGTAGTTTCTGTTTCAAAGACTGGTTTCCTGTATCAATTCTGTCTGCAGAGGAATTTGATAGTGCCAGAACTTCGGTTACAGTAACGGCTCCCAGTCCGGATTCAATCACAAGTGAAACTCTATATGTTTCCAGTTTATCGACAGCAGTAGAAATCCCTGGAATGATAATGTTTTTTTGAATTAGTGTTTCTCCGGCTTTTATAAAAAATACTTTTGAACTGTATAATTTACCTTCTACCCGAGTCCCAATTTGATAGCCTGCGCGTAAATCAGGGATAATATTGAGAAACTCAAAGTTGCCTTCAGCATCAGTTTTTACCCGTGCCTGTGGGCCTGTTGGAGTTACCTGTCCTTCCGAACTTAAGACAAATTTCAATAACACCACATCAAGTTTGCCTTCGGGCATTACCACATTGGATGGAAGTTGTACCTGGCCCTTCAGACGGATTTTGCTTTGCAGGGACAGGTTTTGTGAAAACGCGATTAAGGGCATTCCTCCAGTAAGTAAAGTCACCAGACAAATTGCCAATAGAAGTTGCATGTATTTATTTTGTCTGTGTTTTACAATCTCGTAAAAAACACCTGAACTGTATACAGCCGATTTATTATTATCGTACATTTTCAACCTTCAGAAGAATTAAGAGATTTTAAATAGCTGCTTATTTCCTTTGCCTTTTCCTTGGCAGTATTTTGATACTGTTTTAATTCTGCTGGTGCACGTGCTTTGGCTACAAGTCGATAGTGCAGTAAAGCGGATTTCCACTTTTCTTTTAAATGATACAATGTTCCAAGTTCAAAGTGGATCTGAACATAAAGTGAGGAGTTTTTTGAAACTTTCCGACCAGCCAGTTCTTTGAGTCTTTTGATAGCCATTCCCGGATTTTTTGCTTCACGGTCAAGCTTTGCTACCCAGAATGCAGCATCCAATTCCTGGGGGGTGGAGCCACCTCCATCAGAACGCATCAGCCAAATACGGGCTTTGTCGTTTTGTTTAAGATGAAATGACTGATGGTAGCCGATGAGGTAGGCGTATGTTCGGGACTCATTTTTGGGCCGGGGACTTTTCTTGAGAACACTATATGCCCGCTTGTAAATCACTACCAAAGACGCATAATCCTTGGATCGTTCATAAAGCCGTTTAAGTTCTCCTACCAGTTGCAGCACCAGATCAACATCTTTGTCAGGAGTCTTTTTGAGAGCCCTTCTATAGTATCCTTTTGCACGTTTATATCCTCCTAATTTTGCTGCGGCATATCCTTGGTCAATTTGAGCTTTTACAGTAAGTGTCTTTTTTTTGTCATAAGTTGCCAGCAACGCATAAGCATCCAGGATTCCATTATATTTTTTGTTTCCGGACTTTTGGTTTTCTGTATAAAGCAGAAGATCAAAATTGGTATCATTCAAAACTCTCTTGTTTTCAGCAACCTCCTTGCGTATTGTTTTGCTGATTTTAGTCCACTCTCCCTGTTCAATCCATTTTCGGAAAGAACTTTGTGCCAGAAACGTTTTTATTTCTGCCTGCCGCTTTTTATCTTCTTGATTGAGAGGTTTTACTTTTAAAGCCTGGCGGTAATATTTCAGCGAGAGTTCTTTTTCCCCAAGTTTATCTGCAGCTTTTGCCTGGTTAATCAGTGCATCCAGTGTTTTAGCACGTTTTTGGTCATGCTTTCGTAAAAGAGCATAGGCACCCAGTACGCCGGACCAATTTTCCAGTTTATTTTCTGCAAAGAGCAGTTGCGAAAAATACTGTTCATCAAGCGAAACGGAACCGGACTGAACCTCTTTTTTGATATATGCAGAAAGTTCCTTCCAGTTTTCTTGTGAAGTAAGTTCCTGTAGGCGAAATCCAGAAATGTATTTATTGAGCTGTTCTAAATTTTGTGAATCTTCTGGAAATGCTTTTTTCCAGCGTTCGTAAATTATTTTCATTCGTTCAAGACGTTGAAAGTCTTTTCTCTGTTTGGCAGCGAAAACCCAAAGTTGATAATCTGCTATTGTCAAAACAGGAGTTTTTTTGTCATAAACCTCTTGATATTCCCAGGTCAACCTCTTCCAGTCCTCTAACTGTTTGTGTGTCACAATCAACATCTGGATTGAATGTTCACGATATTTATTGTTATCACGAATTTGTCGTAAATCTATGCGGGCTTCGTTCCACCTTTTTGTTTCAATCAGACAACTGCCATTCATGTAAAGTAAATGCTCCCACTCTTTTGTATTTGATTTTTTTATACTTTGCATGTAGTCCGGATTTAATTCTGTAATCAATTTGTCACATTTGTTTTGTTCAAAGTATTCGATAATCAGCTGAGATTTGAAACCTTGCTGCACTTTCCCCACTTGTTTTGGGTCATTTTTTACTTTTAAAAGAAACTGCAGATACTTTTCTTCCGAGACGTTTTCCCGATAGAGGACTAATAAAGTTTGCAAGAGGTCATTATTTTTCTGGTAATCAGGATGCAGGAGGACTTGTTCCAACACAGCAATTGCCAGAAAAGGTTTTTTGTTTTCCACATAGAGGTAACCCAAGCTGAGCTGTGTCTCAGCAATGTGTCCAACAGCACCGCTGGCGAGATATTTTTCAAAGATCTTAATGGCCTTTTTTTCCTGTTTGTTTTCTGCGTAGAGGTAACCTAATCTAAGTTGTATCTCTTCACGATGTTCTTCATTATCCCCGGCGAGATATTTTTCAAAGATCTTAATGGCCTTTTTTTGCTGTTTTCTTTCTGTGAACAAAAAACCTAGTTGGTATTGAACTTCACCTACATGTGTTTTGTCTTTTGTACTGAGATAATTTTCAAAGATCTGAATAGCCTTTTTTGGCCGTTTTGACTCAATGTAGAGAAATCCTAGCTGGTAAAGGACTTCGTTGGTGTAAGTTTTATCTTTGGTACGGAGATACTTTTCGAAGATCTGAATAGCCTTTTGCTGCTGTTTGGTGTTAAAAAACAAATAACCTAAGCGATAATGAACTTCAGCTGCATAAGTTTTGTCTTTTGTGCTTAAATATTTTTGAAAAGCATGAATGGCTTCATTTGGTCTGTGCGGTTGCTGCAACACACCAATCCTGTAATAGGCAAGTGCCTGATACTTATTATCATTCTTATTTAAATATAGTTTGTAGTGCTTAATCAGTATACTTACTGCCTTTGAGTCCAATGATTCAGTTTTTGTTTCTTGTACTGAAACTGCATATGCCATTTCTGCGCGTAAAAAAGCAGACACAACAGCCAGTTTTGAGTCTGGATGCATTGTTAAAATGCGCGCAAACCATCTTTCAGCTTTTTTGTAGTTTTTCTCTTGCTGAAAGCCTGTGGCTAACTGGTATTTTAGATTCAAAGCCTGTTCAGGTTTGATTGACTTTGAGTTTTTCAAGTATTGACTCCATGCTTCTTCTGCTTTGGTAAAGTCCTTCAGGAACCACCATGACCGTCCCATTAAATGCAAAAGTTCCTGCTGCTGCTTCAGATTTAATAATTCAGGTTCTACTTTAACGAAATGAAGTGCGGACTCCTGATAAAAAAGCAGAGCGTCTTTGTTGTTTTCTTTGCGCAGAGACTCTGCCTGGAAAGAAGCTGCATAACCCAGCCAATAAAGTGCTTCATCTCTGTATTTTGTTGTGGGAAAATCAAGCAGCAGCAATTTTAAGGTCCTGATAGAAGCAGTATAATTTCTAGTGAGGGCCTGTGAAATTCCTTTCTGGAGCATTGAATTGTCTAAATAGGTTTTGCTGCTGGGAAAGTTTTTTTTCAGTTCATCATAAGCTTTGATTGCCCCCTGAAGATCGCCTCCCTTTCTTAAGGCTTCTGCCCTAAGGAAAAAAATCTCCTCACGTGCAGCACTATCCTTAAATTCTTCAAGAAAACACTTTGAGGACTCACTTGATGCGGAAAACAGCTCATCTTCAAATAATCCTTTTGTCATAGCCAACTGCTCATCTTCAGTCAGACCGCTGGTTAAGCACTGTGCTGACGCAGTTCCGGTTACTAAATAAAAAAAGAGGCTTGTCAGTAAAGAAAATATGCTCCAGAATCGTAATTTTGGAGTAACTTTTGGGCAGGGTATTTTCACAAATCTAAACGGACAAATAGTTGTTATTTGCGTTTTCAGGTAGTGGATCATTAGCTTTTTAAGTTCTACAATGCAGATAATCTAATTATCCAAGCCTTCTAAAATTTTTTTCCAGGACTTCGGATCAGGTTTATGGATTTCCACAGTTTTGAAACGACTGGTTTGACCTCGAATCACTTTCACATTTGTTTTTGCAGTTTTTAATGATTTTGAAATAAATTTCACACATTCCCGATTGGCCTGATTATCGACGGGTGCTGCTGTAACACGAAGACGTATCCGCCCGTTGTGTTGGCCTGCCCACTCATTTTGTGAAGCACGTGGTTGAATGAAAATGTTCAGTACCAAAGTGTCACCATTCCAGAAATATTCAGAACTATAAACAGACATCAAGTTTTCCAGAAATTTTTCGTTGCTAATTCTGTAAGTATTCGTATCTTAGAACAACAGCATATTATAACGTTATAGTTAAAAAAAACCAATCCAGAAGCTAATGAGGACGAATCACACCACTGTTTATCCAAAAGTTAAAATTTGCGGGCTAACCAGTCCTGAACAGGCTTTGTCCTGTGCAGAATTAGGTGCAGACTGGATTGGACTAAACTGCTGGCCTGGTTCTTCCCGTTACATTTCTCCGGAAGAAGTCCGCAAAATTGTAAGTGTGCTTCCGGAATCGGTGACAACTGTGGGTATTTTTGTCAATGAATCACCGGAATCGCTGGAAAAAATAATGATTGAAACACACCTGGACTTGGCACAATTGCATGGCGATGAGTCTGTTGAATTAACTGCTAAATTAGGTGTACCATTTTATAAAGCATTTCGTGTGTCTGCTGAATTTAAGCTGGAACAGATACAAGAGTTTGGGAGAGAATACTTTTTACTGGATGCCTTCAGCAAAAATCATTACGGAGGTTCCGGACAAAAAATTGACTGGGACCTGGCAAGTACTGCTTCAGGTTTGGGAAAGCTGATTCTGGCAGGAGGGTTGACTCCGGAAAATGTTGCAGAGGCAGTAAAGATTGTACAACCGTGGGGAGTGGATGTTTGCAGCGGTGTAGAAAGCGAACCTGGAATTAAAGATTTGTGGCGAGTTGAAAAATTTATTCGAAACCTTAGAAATTGATTTCTTTAAACACTTAAAATTTACTTGAAGCCATGAATAATACAACTTTTACAACACATGGCGGTATCAAAATCGAAAAGTCGATTACACCGCTGGATGCTGAACATGCACTCGATAAAATATATCAATATATTGACACTAAAAAAGGAGCACTTTTTGTCAGTAATTACGAAGTTCCGGACCGTTATTCCCGCTGGGATTTAGGTTTTGTGCATCCTGCATTGGAACTGATTGCCAGGAAAAGACAGTTTGAAATCAACGCGCTGAATCCGAATGGAACGCGCCTGCTGAAATTGATAGCTCCTGCTTTACAAAATCATCCCCATCTTGAATCACTGGTTTTTGGAACTGATCCGAATCTTCCAGCAGAAAAGATTTCCGGTACTGTGAAACCAAGGCCGGATTTCTTTGCGGAAGAAGAACGGAGCCGCCAGCCAAGCGTGTTTTCTGTTATTCGCAAAATATTTGAACTGTTCCGGAGTGTTGATCCTTATCTTGGATTGTATGGAGCATTTGGTTACGATTTGGTTTATCAATTTGAAAATATTGAAGCTAGACATAAACGGGATCCGGAACAAACTGACTGCCATTTGTTTTTGCCTGTCGAATTGGTGGTTGTCGATCGGCAAAAAGAGGAGGCTTCCAAAATTGAATATCACATTGAAACTCAGGACGGTATGACTGAAAGCTGGTGGAATACTGGCGAGGAATTCCAGGTTGCCGAGGGAAAGGCTGATGGTAAAATAAACTGTGATCACGAAGCAGGTGAGTTTGAACAGAAAGTGGCCAAAATTCAAGAAGGCTGCCGGCGTGGAGATTTTTTTGAAGTCGTACTGTCCCAATCTTTTTCTACTGGTTTTGCAGAACAGCCTTCAACTTTGTTCAAAAGAATTTGTGAACAAAATCCCAGCCCTTACAGTTTTTTGATCAACATGGGTAAAGAGCAACTGGTTGGTGCATCTCCGGAAATGTATGTACGTGTCAAGGAAGAACGTTTTGAAACCAGTCCTATTTCAGGAACAGTACCGGTCGGAGGTGATCCGATGGAAACAGCGGAACGTATAAAAGCACTCATTTCTTCGGAAAAAGAAGAATCAGAACTCACTATGTGTACGGATGTGGATCGTAACGATATGGCCAGAATTTGTGAACCCGGTAGTGTTCGTTTAATTGGACGGCGCCTGCTGGAACGTTATTCACGCCTGATTCATACAGTTGATCATTTGGAAGGTGTTTTAAATAAAGACAGAGATGCAGTCGATGCTATTTTGACGCACATGTGGGCCTGTACTGTGACAGGTTCACCAAAACCTGTTGCCATGCAGACAATTGAAAATATGGAAAATTCACCGCGCGGCTGGTACAGCGGTTGTATTGGTTTTTTGTGGTTTAACGGATATGTCAGCACCGGAATGACATTGCGTACGGTTCATCTTAAAAACGGCCGAGCCTCAGTGCGTGCCGGTGCAACACTGCTCTATGACTCAGATCCGGCTACAGAAGAACGGGAGACACACATCAAGGCTTCAGCCTTTTTAGGTGCGACTTTGGGCAGTAAACCGGCTGCTGCTGAAGACATTGATTTGCCGCAAACGGGTGGAGAAAAAACGGTTTTATTTGTCGATAATCAAGACAGTTTTGTACACACATTAGCAAGTTATGTCAGGCAAACCGGTGCAAAAGTTATTACTCTCCGCTCCGGATTTCCTTATAAAATGCTGGACGAAATAGCTCCGGATTTACTTTTCATTTCGCCGGGCCCGGGGTTTCCAAGTGAACAAAATGTTCCGGAACTTGTTGGCGAAGCGCTTGCGCGTGAAATACCAATTTTTGGAGTGTGTCTTGGTCACCAGGGGATTGCACAACATTATGGTGCAAAATTATTGACTCTTGAGCATCCGGTTCATGGCAAATCGGCCGAGATTTTTCACAATGCAGAATCGTTTTATTCCGGGCTTCCTAACCCCTTCAGCGCAGGACGCTATCACAGTCTTTATGTGGATTCAGTTTCACTTCCGGATTGTCTGGATGTTACCGCCAAAACAGACGACGGCTTGATAATGGGGCTCCGGCACAAAACACTGCCCGTGGCTTCAGTACAATTTCATCCGGAATCCATTCTGACACTCAAAGACCAGGCAGGATTAAGGATGATAAACAAGGTGATGAGTGAATTGATCGGAGAATCAAGACAGAAAGAAGGCACAAAATAATGCAGGCAATTACACTTGATGAAATCGAAGCTGCCGCCCGTACCGTTTATGCTGAAATGCAGGCGACTCCTCAATATTGCTGGCCGCTGCTTTGTGAACGTTTAGGCACAGAAGTCTGGGTCAAGCACGAAAATCACACACCAATTGGTTCTTTCAAGATACGGGGTGGATTAGTTTATTTCGCCCATCTCGCGAAATCCTCAGAAATGCCAAAGGGAGTTGTCAGTGCGACCCGCGGAAATCATGGTCAGTCTGTTGGTTTTGCTGCTCGGCGCTACGGAATTCCGGCTACAATCGTAGCGCCACATGGAAACAGTGTGGAGAAAAATGCTGCAATGCGTGCTTTTGGTGTGCAGCTGATAGAGCATGGTGAAGATTTTCAGGCAGCCCGTGAATATGCGAAAGATCTGGCACATGAAAAATCACTGCAAATGATACCTTCGTTTGATCCACTATTAGTTACAGGTGTCGCCACCTATAGTTTGGAATTGCTGAGAGCGGTCAAGGATCTTGATGTTGTTTACGTTCCCATTGGATTGGGATCCGGAATCTGTGGAATGCTTGCAGTACGTGATGTATTAGAATTGAATACGGAGATCGTCGGAGTTGTATCAGCACATGCCAATACCTATGCGGAGTCATTCGTTAGCAGAAGTCCTATAGAATCACCGGTGAGTACCAAAATTGCCGACGGAATTGCCTGCCGAGTTCCGGAACAGTCTGCGTTGGATTTGATTTGGAAAGGTGTTGAACGGATCGTTGAGGTCACAGATAACGAAATTGCAGATGCCATGCGGATGTTGTATGAGTGCACTCATAATGTTTGCGAAGGGGCTGGAGCAGCAGCAATTGCGGCAGCACTACAGGAGGCGTCCAAAATTAAAGGCCGCAAAGTGGCGGTAATTGCTTCCGGTGGAAATGTCGATCGAGATGTTTTTGCAGCTGTACTAAAGGGTGAAACTTTCGTTTCATAAAACTGTAGATTCAGCTAGTAACTTTCAGAGGTTGCAGCGGTACCAGCCTGGAGGAAGGGTAATCTCCGGAGTTCTGGAATGCACAAAGGTACGGTCATTCTTAAAAAAAATGATGACCTTGCTTTCATTAATAATGAGCCAGGCGGGTGTTGATTTGCTCCAGGATTGATGTGGCGATTTTGCATCTAGATATGG
>OFDO01000028.1_pt1 | contig 13191 bp, 12 predicted proteins | sample 1521021 | NCBI WGS metagenome assembly OFDO01 (sample SAMEA3696448, study PRJEB22514) | metagenome | biome: water; feature: marine; material: hydrothermal vent | place: Pacific Ocean | collected 2014-08-15 | depth 1539 m | reverse complement strand
GTTGGCTTGCGGAAATTCTGTTTTGTTCAAACCATCACCACTGGCATTTCCTTTGAGGGAAGAGATTGCACAATGTTTTTGGGATGCCGGAATTCCTCGTGAAGCTCTGCAACTTGTCTGCTGTGAAGATGGAGAGCCGATTCAAACACTTTCAGGACATCCGGATGTGGACACTATTATTTTTACTGGAGGAACACATACGGCTTTGAAGATGCTGGAGAAACGTCCCGATGCAGAATTGTCGGCGGAAACAGGTGGTAAAAACGCAACCATCGTAACTGCCTTGGCCGACCGGGATCAGGCAGTCGAACATGTTTTACATTCCGCGTTCAGTCACAGTGGACAAAAATGCTCAGCGACATCTCTACTTGTTTTGGAGCGTGAAGTTTATGATGACGAAACTTTCCGTAGGCAACTGCTGGATGCTATTCAAACTTTGAAAGTAGGTTCGGTCTGGAATTTTTCAAATAAAATGGGACCGCTTATTCGGGAGCCGATGGCCGATTTCCGTAAGGGCTTGGAAACTTTGGAGGACGATGAGAGTTGGGCTTTGCCCCCAAAATGCGATGAAACAAATCCAAAACTTTGGCATCCGGCAGTAAAATGGGGTGTGAGGCGCGGCAGTTTTTCACATCAAACAGAATTTTTTGGTCCCCTACTTTCTGTGATGAAAGCGGAGTCTTTGGAAGATGCTATTGAAATCGTTAATGGAACCGATTATGGCTTGACTTCCGGACTCGAAAGCCTTGACCGCCGGGAACAAAAAATCCGGTCGGAAAAAATTGAAGCAGGAAATCTTTACATTAACCGTGTAACTACCGGTGCGATCGTCTTACGGCAGTCATTTGGAGGAATGGGACTTTCTTCCATCGGCGCGGGCATCAAGGCCGGAAGTCCGAATTACGCAGTGCAGTTCTGTAAAATTGAGGAAAGTAATTCACTGACGCAGGGACCGTTGCGGGAAGAATCCCCTTTGCTTTATATTGCTCGAAACTGGCAGACTCAGCTCACGCGAAATGAACATGCTGAAATCCGGAGTGAATTACATAAAACTATTCAGGCGATTTACAGCTGTCTCTTTCAATACGAAAGCGAATTTTCTGGTGAGCAAGATTTTTTTCGTTTTCGGGGACAGGATAATTTGTTTCGCTATCTACCACTTGGAAAAGTCACTGTGCGCTTGCATCCGGACGACGAACTCTTTGAAACCCTGATCAGGATTGCTGCCGCACGAATTGCAAAATGTAAAGTGGAAGTCAGTTTCCCACCAAATTTGGAAAACACCGTCACTGAATTTCTGGGCACTACTGAAGGAAAACGCTTATGTGATTCTGTTGAAATTCGCTCTGAAACCGACAAAGAACTCTGCGGAAGACTTACCGAAATTGATCGAATGCGCTACGCACATCCCGACCGCGTTCCACTTGAAATTCACCAAGCCACAGCAAAACTTGGCAAACATATTTCCCGTCACATTCCGCTAGCTGAAGGACGTATTGAAATGTTGCGTTATTTACAGGAGCAAAGTTTGTCCATCGATTATCACCGCTACGGAAATTTGGGAGAGCGGGAATTTTGAGAGTTCCTTTGATATTTTTCTGAAAATGCAAAAGATTGTAGTCAATTTCATACCTTGAGCGTAGAAATTGCAAAGGAAAAAAGGCAAAACTACCATCTTAACGGATCTTTTCAACATGCCGATTCCTCCTCCACAAACACAACAATTAGATTCCATCCTGCCTGCAGAACCATTGCTGTTGATGGGTGCAGGACCCGTCCCGATTTCTCATGCGGTTTCCCGAGCAAATGGAGTGGTGATCAATCATCTGGGCGAAACCATGGATGCAGTTGTGAGCAATGTAAAGATGATGGGGCGTTATGCTTTCCAAACTGTTTCAGATAAAATCATAGGAGTTTCCGGACCTGCTTCAGCGGCAATGGAAATGGCAATCTCAAACATTCTCTGGCCGGGTCGAAGTGTTTTAGCCTTGTCCATGGGAACATTTAGTGGACGCATGGCAGAAATGGCTGAAGGTGTAGGCGCAGAAGTGACTGTGCTTAAATCAACCGGAATTGAACCTGTACGTTTGGAGCAAATCAGGGAAGCACTCTCCAAAAAACACTATGACGTTATCACAATGGCACAGGGTGAAACATCCTGTGGTGTGGAAATGAAATGCATCCCTGAAGTTGCTCAGATGGCTAAAGAGCTTGGTACACTGGTGGTTGTGGATGCGGTTTGTACATTAACCACCATGCCCTTGCAGATGGACGAATGGGGAATTGATATTGCTATTGCCGGAGGTCAAAAAGGTCTCTCTTCGATTCCAGGAGTCTCCCTGATTGTATTTTCTGAGGATGCATGGAAGACAATCGAATCTCGAAATGTACGCCAACCCCACTGGTGCCTGGATGCCTTGAAAGCACAAACATTTTGGGGATCACAACAATACCACTATACTGCTCCAGTTCCTGGAATATTGGCTTTGCATGAAGCCCTGCGGCAAATTTGCGAGGAAACCCTGCCTTCGCGTTTTGAACGTCACAGAACCAGTTCTATAGCTTTGCAGTCAGGAATTGAGACCATGGGATTGAAACTCTTTGTGCCGATAAAAGACCGCCTCAATTCCGTAGTGGCAATCCAAACACCAGAAGACACCGACAGTGCCCAAATCCGTAAAATCATGTCGAAGCGTTTCAATGTTGAGATTTCAGGAGCCTTTGGTATGGACATAATGCGTATCGGTCAGATGGGCGAACAGTGTCGTTCCCACAATCTATTCAAGGTACTCTATGCCCTCGGAATGAGCTGTCGCCAAACAGGCGTAGATCTTGATGTGAGCCAGGGAATGGCTGAGCTGGAGCTCAATTTGGTGATTGATCCTGAGAATTTAGTGGATTGAAAATTGAATGAGAACCCCCACTCTCACCAGTCTCATTCAGAAAAAAGCAAGCGAACTTGGTTTTGACCTAATTGGCGCAATTCCTGTTTCACGCTGCAAAACTATTGACATTTACAATGCGTGGCTCAAAAAAGGTTATGCCGGTTCAATGGATTATCTGGAGCGCCATTCCGGTTTAAAGGAAGACCCACGTCAATTGCTTCCGGAAACAATCTCTCTGCTTGCACTTGGTTTTAACTATTGTACCGTCGATCCTCCCGCACTAGTCCACAATCCTGAAATTGGCTGTATCAGCCGTTATGCATGGGGTGATGATTATCACGAGCTTATTCGTACAAAGTTGAGGGTTTTGGAAAACTATATTTGCCAGGAATTAAATGCCGGAAATCTTTCGCGGAGTTTCGTTGATTCAGGACCTGTTCTGGAGCGTGAAATTGCGCAGCGTGCTGGTCTGGGCTGGATTGGCAAACATTCTAATTTGATAAACATGGAAAAGGGCTCATGGTTTTTTCTTGCAGAATTGCTGGTTGATGTTCCGCTGGAAACGAATTTGCCGTTTACACGAGTGGATTGTGGAACATGCACAATTTGCATTGAGGCATGTCCTACTGAGGCCATAATTGCAGATCGTACAGTAGATGCACGTCTCTGTATTTCTTATTTGACAATAGAACTCAAGGGGGCAATTCCTGTTGAACTGAGACCAAAAATGAGTAACATGATTTTTGGCTGTGACATTTGTCAGGAAGTCTGTCCTTGGAACCAGAATGCTTCAAAATCACCAGAATCTGGACTTCGGCCCCGTCCTGAAAATGTTGCTCCCGAACTGACTGAATTAATGAAGCTGGATCAGTCTGCTTTTAAAAAACGTTTCCGTAAAAGTCCAATCAAGCGTACAAAACGTCGTGGGCTACTACGTAACGTTGCAGTAGCTCTGGGAAACTGGGCTCATGAGTCTGCAATCCCTGCCCTGAGTCTGGGGCTTCAGGATTCCGAACCTCTGGTACGCAGTCACGCTGCGTGGGCTTTGGGTCGTATTTCTGCGTCACAGGCTAAAATTAATTTGAAAGCTGCAAAAATAACCGAAAAAGATCCTGCAGTTTTAGAGGAAATTGAAGCTGCCCTTGGTCCTTGATTCTATGAAAATTAGCAGGACCGGGTATATTCACTAATTGTATTAATTTGGTTCTTGTGGGAAAACAATGGTTGTTTATTTGTTCAACAAACAAAACTGTACAGTACACTAATCATGAAACAAATCTTTGGCATTGCAATTTTTGTTTTTGTATTCCCTTTTTCCGTGCTTGCTGAAACTTCTGTAGAAGGTCTGCTGGATAAGGTGGACCGGCTTTACCGAAGTGATTCAAGTCATGCCACCATGGAAATGAAGATTGTGACTGAAAACTGGGAACGTACGACTGTTATGGAAGTCTGGTCGAGAGGAATGAATGACACGCTGATTAAAATTCTCTCACCACGCAAAGATAAAGGTATAAAAACACTGAAGCTCGGTAATCAGATGTGGAATTATTTTCCTAAAATAAATAAGGTCCTCAAGGTTCCGCCTTCAATGATGATGAATTCGTGGATGGGTTCTGACTTTACCAACGATGATTTGGTCAAAGAAAACACGCTTGCAGAAGATTATCACGCAAAACTGGAAGAACATCCTTCAGATCCTAATCAATTCTACTTTATTGTACTCAGACCAAAAAATGAAACGGTTACAGTCTGGGGTAAAATATCGATCAGTATTCGCCGCCAAGATTTTATGCCGGTTGAGCAAATATATTACAATGAAGATGGTGAAAAGAAACGGGTCATGGAATTTAGTGGAATTCAGCAAATGGGTGGAAAAATGATTCCTGCTGTGATGGAAATGCGTACACTGAACAAAAACAGCAGGACTTTAATTCGTTATAAATCAATTGATTTTAAGCCGGTATTTTCAAAAAACATATTTTCTTTCAGTCAATTAAGACGAAAATAGCTACTAATGTTGACATTGAGACTTGCTTTCCGTAATCTGCTGCGGCATAAAAGTCGGTCATTGCTCTGTGGGTTGAGCATGATGGGAGCGTACGTGCTTTTTTCTATTTCACTAGGTTTCAGTGACGGCAGCTACGGCAGTTTAATCCGTATGCTGACTGATACTCATTCTGGACATGTGCAAATCCATAGTCAGGGTTATCTGGAACGCCCCTCACTTTTTCGCAATTTTATACTTTATCCTGCCTTAAAAAATCAGCTAACAGCAGACCCTGAAATAGAAGCCTGGAGCGCACGGGTTTTTTCTTCCGCGCTGATCTTCAGGGAAAACAAATCAACAATTGCCAGACTGATGGCCATTGATCCTGAGCAGGAAGCGCAAGTGACGACGATGCGTGAAAAAGTCCAGGATGGAGAATATTTGAGTGAGACCGCTGATGTGACAAATCCAATCCTGCTCGGAAGACATTTACAAAAATTGCTTCAGGCCAAACTTGGTGAGACACTGATTTTCATCGGTCAGGGTGCAGACGGTTCAATTGCCAATGATTTGTTTACAGTAGTTGGAATAGTCGGAAAAAGTTCGGTAGATGCTGAGTCGCGTATGATCTACATGACTCTTGAGTCTGCACAGGAGTTTTTGTCACTGGGAGAAAGGATTCATGAAGTAGCACTGCGTCTTGAAAATTATTCCGAAGCCCGCAGACAGGCTGCATATCTGCAAAACTATCTTAAAGCTAAAGAACTTGATGTGCAACCCTGGCAGGTTGTTGAGGAACAATTTTACAAAGCGATGCTTGCCGATCAACAGGGAAACTGGATAACACAAGCCGTTATCATGCTGATAGTTGGCTTGGTGGTTTTGATCACAGTTTTAATGAATTCCTTTGAACGTCGTCATGAATATGGGCTGCTGCCGGCATTGGGAACTCCACCGGGATTTATTTTTCGTTCAATCATTGTTGAAATGACAATGTTAAGTGGTCTCAGTGTTATTGTCGGACTGTTTTTTTCCAGTGGATTGAACTGGTATTTTTCAATCAATGGAATTGCAATTGAACCACCGATGGAATATGGAGGTGTTGTTTTTAGTGCAATTAGTAGTGAAGTCTCGTTATTTGTCATGTTTGTTCCGGCGGTTTTCACAATTGGAGTAGCCTTTTTGGTAGCCTTTTTTCCTGCAATAAAGTCTGCCAGGGCTGTTCCAATTGAAGCAATGAGGGAGAATTAAAAAAGGCACTAAGGCACTAAGGCACTAAGGCACTAAGAATTACCGAAAACTGACAACCAAAATGTTATTAAAACTTGCCTGGCGTAATCTTTGGAGAAACCGGACACGCACCTGGCTCTCAGCTCTGGTGATTGCAATCGGCCTGGTTGCAATGATTTTCATGGATACCATGATGGTTGGAATGAACACTAACATGGTAAAAAATGCCACAGATTCCTTGATGGGTCATGCCCAAATGCACGCCCTTGGTTTTAGGGATGAACAGGATGTAAAACTCACCATAAATGATTTGGATCAAGCACTGTTGCAACTGGAAAAACATCCCGATTTGAAAGCACGCAGTTTGCGCATTGTAACACAAAGCATGCTTACTTCATCCGGCGGCGGAGAACCTGTTTTGTCACTTGGTGTTGATCCTGAAGAAGAACAACTGCTTTCAAAATTTGATGAGGCAATTATTGAAGGAGAATATCTGGATTCAGTTTCCGGACAGAAACTGATTCTGGGGTGGAAACTTGCGGAAAAACTGGAGTTAGGTCTTGGAGATCGTTTGGTCTTAACTGCTGCAGATGCAGAGTCCGGTGAGATGGTACAGGAACTCTTCCGCTTGAGTGGTATTTTCAAAACCGGCGAAGAGAAAATGGATGTTTCAATGGTTCTGGTAGCACGAAAAACTTTGCAGTCCATGCTCAAACTTGAGGGGCGGATTCACCAAATAGCTTTGCGTTATTCAAAATTAACACAGGACGGAACTCCGGTTAACCCTTTGAAAAAACCGGATGATTCTTCGAAAAACGAATTACTGCTCTGGACAGAATTAATGCCCTCACTCTATATGATTTCGCAAATGACCGATCTTTCAATGGCAATTATGGGAACAATATTATTTCTGATAATTGCGTTGGGCATCACCAATACGTTGTTGATGGGGCTTTACGAACGAATGTTTGAATTTGGGGTAATCAAATCAATTGGAACTACACCCTGGCAGGCAGCCCGCATAATGTTCTTTGAGGCTGTTTGTCTGGGGTTTGTCAGTATAATTGTCGGGCTGATACTTGCGCTTTTTGTGACAGCTTTATTTGCAAATTATGGAATAGATTATATCGGCATTGAGTTTTCCGGAGTTACCTTTCAAGAAAAAATATATCCTTCCTACAAATGGAGCAGGCTGGTTTTATATCCGTTTATGAGTCTGGGATTTACCCTTTTAGCCTCGCTCTATCCTGCCTTCAAACTCTGGAAGATGTTACCCGTTGAAGCACTGCGAAAACGAAAATTTTAAACAGAAACAGACTTATGGAAGAAACAGTAATTGTTGCACATAAAATATTTAAGGCATTTGGAGAAGGTGAAACAGAAATCCAGGCTCTCAGGAATGTGGATCTGGATATTAAGCGAGGAGATTTTGCAGCCATTGTTGGACCTTCAGGTTCAGGAAAAACAACTTTGCTCAATATTTTATGTGGTCTGGATAATGTAAGTTCCGGTGAGATCAAGGTTTCCGGGCGCTCACTTCAGGAAATGAGCGGCAGCGAACTGGCCCAGTTTCGTAGAGAACATATAGGCCTGGTTTTCCAGGCCTATAACCTGATTCCAGTTTTGACAGTCCTTGAGAACATCGAATATGTAATGCTGCTACAGCATGTACCGGCTGCAGAACGTAAAGAACGGGTACACACTTTCCTGGCTGAACTGGGTTTGGAAGGTAAGGAAAACAGGTTTCCTGCAGAACTTTCCGGAGGTCAGCAACAGCGAGTAGCCATTGCACGGGCCATGGTTTCAAAGCCGGATATTATTCTAGCAGATGAACCTACTGCAAATTTGGATTCTGAAACTGGAGGGCAACTACTGGAAATGATGAGAAAATTCAATGAAGAACTAAAGATGACCTTTGTATTTTCCACACATGATCCTCAAATAATGGAGCGTGCCAAACGCTTGATAACTCTAACAGACGGACGGATTGTATCGGATGAGCTCAAGTAGTTTTTTTTGCGGAAGGCAAAAAATTAATTTCTTCTTTCGACTCATTCTGCAGGTGCTTCTTTGGAGTATCATATTAGTTCCGAAGGTTTTTTCTGCAGAGTTTTCATTCAGTACAAAAAGTTTAATTGCAACCCAAAATTCAACACAATATAGTACCAGTTTTTCCTTTAACCGTTTTCGTGCACAAACTGATTTTGCTTTGTCGGAAAATTGTGCGACTGAGATAGAGTATGAATTGTTTCCTGCCTGGATCGATTCTGCAGCACAAGCAAGCACGATCTCCATCAAAAACTCTTTCAGCAGAATTTACAGAATTGCAGATCTGAATCACTCCCTGACCGGAAGCCCTGCAGCAACTGACACTTCTGAACTTTGGCAGCTTGAGCAAAATTTGGATCGAGCCTTAATGCGTTGTCAATCGGGAAACTGGGAATATTTTATTGGACGGCAGGCTGTGACATTCGGAGGAATGTCGGTCAGTCCCACAGATGTTTTTTCTCCGGTTGCTTTCAAACCGTTGGATCAGGAATACAGGCCGGGCGTAGACGCCTTCCGGATTGTTGGAGGATTAGGAGAAACGACAGAATTTGAAGCAGGAATTTTGGCAGGAAAAGATTTGTCTTCAGAAAACAACGGTGCTTATTTAAGTTCACATTTTTTACTGGGAACATCCGATCTGAAACCGCTACTGGCAAGTTTTCAACAAAATAAATTGCTTGGCCTTACTTTGCAGACAGATTTAGGAATGCTGGGACTGGTATTTGATGGAGCGTTGATTTTGCAGAGAAAATCTGCTCCGGAAACTACGGAGGAAGTTAGAAATGAATGGGTGCCCTGGACTATAGGACTGAATTTACAATGGAATGAGAATTTGTTTACGATGCTCGATTTTCATCATAATCCAATGGGAGCAAAAAATCCCGGAAACTATGTGAGTAACTCATCCTCAACAATCTACAGTGAATTTCCGGTTTCGCTGCTTGGCAGGGATTATTTGCTGCCGAATCTCAGCTATCAGTTTTCGCCACTTTTGTCATTCAGTAGTTCTGCATTTTTTAACCTCAACGACAGCTCGTTTTTGAACACTTCCGGACTGGAATGGAACTTTTCGGAAGATTTGCTTTTGTCCTGGAACATCAGTTTGGCTTCAGGTATAAAAGCCTCGATGCAAACAGAAAAAAATTCTGAATTTGGAGACACACCGAACTCGTTTCAATTAATTCTAAAACATTATCGTTAAGACGGAAACTCATGGAAAACTCAGCAAAAAAAGTAATTATGATCTCCGGAGCAAATCGGGGAATCGGCCGTGCAATTACGGAAAAACTCTTAAACGAAAATTATCGACTGAGTTTGGGTGTTCGCAATCCCGAACAACTTCCGGAAACACTAGCTTCTGCAGCAGAAACGGTACTTCTCTGTCAGGAGTATGATGCCCGAAACCATGATTCAGCTAAAACCTGGATCGATGCTACTGTAAAACAATTTGGACGCATTGACGGACTGGTCAACAATGCCGGTATTTTACATGCTACCGGTCTGGAAGATGATGAAGAAGATTTGCTGGACGACATGTGGGAGGTCAACGCCAAGGCTCCTCTGCGTTTAACTCGACTCGCATTTCCTTATTTGCGAAAATCAGGTTCCGGACGAATTATTGATATTATTTCCATGTCCGGAAAAAGAGTCAAAGGTAATTTGGTTGGATACTCAATGAGTAAATTCGCAGCAATGGCCGCATCACATGCTGCACGTCTGCATGGTTGGGATGACGGAATTCGTGTAACTGCAATTTGCCCTGGTTATGTGAGAACTGATATGACGGCTGAGGTGAAGACATTTGCGCAGGAAAAGATGTCTCGCCCGGAAGACATTGCTCAAATTGTCAACACACTGCTTTTGCTTCCAAATGAATCCGTAGTTCCGGAAGTAATGATGAATTGTGTTTTTGAAACACATTGAAGAACTGAAGTGATTTTAATTTGTCTTATTGGCTGCATGCTTTATAATCAAAGGCCTAGAAAATATCCGTATCTAACAGTCTGTTTCAGAAACTCAAGCAATAAATTATCCTCTAAATTAATGGATAAGATGAGTTTTAAGTATTTTCAATATTAACGGAACCTTTCAGAAGAAAGATATTAATGCATATAATTTTACTAGGTCTGCCGGGTTGTGGAAAAGGTACTCAGGCTCAAAATTTAATTCGAGATTACGGTCTCGTACAACTTTCCACCGGCGACATGTTGCGTGCTGCCGTCAAATCCGGATCTGAAGTCGGTAAACAAGCTAAAACAGTGATGGATTCAGGAGGTTTGGTTTCAGATGAAATCGTCATCGGAATTGTCCGTGATCGAATTGCACAGCCGGGTTGTTCCAAAGGATTATTGTTAGACGGCTTTCCACGCAATTTGTCTCAAGCCAAAAAACTGGATGAAATGCTGGCTGCCCAAAATGAGCAGATCGACAATGCGATTGAGTTGTGTGTTGATGATAAGACAGTGGTTATAAGGATTGCAGGACGGCGCTTCCACCTGGCCAGCGGACGTAGTTACCACATTAAATTCAATCCTCCAAAAGTTGATGGAAAAGACGATGTAACAGGTGAACGGCTTGTTCAGCGGGACGATGATAACGAAGAAACTGTGCAGTCAAGGCTGATCACATATCATGAACAAACAAAACCCCTAGTCAAGTACTATGAAGAAAAAGGTATTCTCGTTTCAATTGACGGAATTGGAACTCCGGATGAGATTTTTTCCAGAATAAAAGTTGTCTTGGAATAAAAAATCTTTCTACATGATCTTAATAGTTCTGAAGCATTCAGCTATACTTGTTACTTCATATACAATAATTTTGTCGTGGGCCGGGCCTTTAAAGAGTTGGGACGTCCAACGATAACGAAAACAAAAAAGGATTTTTATTGAAAACTAACTCTAAAAAATACGATGTTCTCGTGATAGGAGGAGGACATGCCGGATGCGAAGCCGCACTGGCTGCAGCCAGAATGGGAGCGGATACTTTGCTCGTTACACTGTCCCGTGACACGATTGCGCAAATGTCCTGCAATCCTGCAATTGGCGGAATCGGTAAAGGCCATCTGGTTAAGGAAATTGACGCGCTGGGTGGAGAAATGGGGAAAGTTGCCGATGCAACAGGTATCCAGTTCCGTGTGCTCAATACATCCCGCGGCGCCGCCACACATGGTTCACGCTGTCAGTCAGATTATCTGGCTTACAAAAAATTTATGCGTCATATACTGGAAAAACAGTCCGGACTCACTATTATTGAAGCTGCTGCAGAGGAATTGTTGTTAAACGGGAATCAGGTGGTGGGTCTCCGTACTGAAAAAGAGGAATTATATGCAGAAACAATAATCATCACCACAGGGACATTTCTCAATGGCCTTATTCACCGTGGTTCAGAGCGTGTTGATGCCGGACGTGTGGCAGAACCTTCCGCAAAACGACTTTCACTGTCCCTGGCTGATCAGTCTTTGAAGCTGGGACGGATGAAAACAGGTACGCCTGCTCGTCTCGACAAACGTACTATTGACTGGAGTCAACTGGGAATTCAGCCTGGTGACGAAAAGCCCAAAAAGTTTTCTTTTTGGGATTTAAACCTTTTGGTTTTTTCTTCACTTTCACTCTTTCCCATCCTTCCTTTTCTTCTTGTCTCCTCTTCCATTCATATTCCTCTTCTTTAAAAAGATAATCCTTTTCTCTCTCTTTTTTTGCTTTACATATTCTTGTATAGCAGTTTGGTAGATACTATTCATAGAGATTTTCAAATCATCTTTAAGTTGCTCAACCTCTTGTTTAATTTGATTAATGAAATTTCTTACTAACACTTCAGGAGCTGATGCACCAGATGAAATTCCTATAGTAGAACAATTAATAATTTTTTCAATTGGCACTTTGCTTTCCAAAACAATAAGTTCTGATTGCTTGCACCCTGCTTGTTGTGCAACTTCAACTAATCTTAAAGAGTTAGAGGAATTTTTACTGCCAATAATAAAAAACATTTCACAGTCATTTGCTATTTTTTTTACCGCAGCTTGACGATTAGTCGTAGCATAGCAAATATCTTCTTTTGTTGGTTCTTTTATTTCTGGATATTTATTTTTTAAGACATTCACTATATTTTTTGTATCATCAACAGAAAGTGTAGTTTGTGTTACATAGGCAATTTTTTTGTCGTTTTTTTTAACGTAATTACTTGCATCCTCAACAGTTTCGATTAGATCAATTGAACCTTTGGGAAGTTGACCCATAGTGCCTATTACCTCAGGATGATTAAGATGCCCAATTAACAAAATATGGTAATTATTTTTATATAAATTTTCAGCTTCCTTATGAACTTTCGTTACAAGTGGACAAGTAGCATCAATATATTCCATGTTAAGATTTTTAGCTTTTTCAGGCACCGATTTAGGAACACCATGTGCTGAGAATATTACAGGTCTAGTTTTATCTTTTACTTCTTCTAGTTTTTCTACGAAAATTGCTCCAATTTTTTTTAAACTATCAACAACATATTTATTATGAACAATTTCATGTCTGACATAAACAGGAGCACCAAACTTATTTATACTTTTTTTTACAATTTCAATAGCTATGTCAACACCAGCACAAAATCCTCTAGGAGCTGCAAGCAAAATTTTTAGCTTTTTATTTTTCATTCTTTATTCTTTCTGAAATAAGGAACTAAAAACACTATGCAGGCTATTAAGAAAACAACACTTCCAAACATTCCCCAAAAGTTACCAATACTTGAAATTATAAAACCTACCGCGGAAAGAATAAATAACATCCAGCCTAAAATATTTATTTTATTATCTGCTTTATTTTTTGGAAATACATTACCTATTTCTGCTTTAGACAAAATTGAATCAGTTCCTTTAATAAATTTAGACTACCGAGCCAGGATTAATGCACAAAAGGTCCTATCTAATGTTGACAGCTTTTATACTGATACTGTTGATGTTCAAAGTGTAAAAGATAGTGCCAATGATTGTGCTGTCGCTGTTTTAAATAAGCAATGTGAAGATCTTTATATGCAAGGAATATTTTAAATGTA
>OFDO01000027.1_pt1 | contig 13315 bp, 10 predicted proteins | sample 1521021 | NCBI WGS metagenome assembly OFDO01 (sample SAMEA3696448, study PRJEB22514) | metagenome | biome: water; feature: marine; material: hydrothermal vent | place: Pacific Ocean | collected 2014-08-15 | depth 1539 m | reverse complement strand
AAAGAATTCCAAGCTTCAGCCGTTGCAAAATTTGCTGGAATCTCTGCTGACTGAAGATGTCATCATTCCAGATAATCCGCTGATTGGACTGGAGCGGCACGATCTTCCAGAATATCGACAATGGTGTCGCCTGGTTGAGCAAGGACTTGAAAACATTTCCAGCGGCAAAATAAACAAAGTGGTTTTGGCACGAGCTGCAGTTTTCAGTTTGGCCCGTGACTATGACCCCACCGAACTACTGCTCCAATTGAGACGTCACGCACCACAAGCTTTTCATTTTTGTTTTCAGCTTGCTCCCAATAAAGCCTTTTTGGGGATCACTCCAGAACTGCTTTACCGAAGATCGGGAACACAAATTGGGAGTGAAGCAATTGCCGGAACACGTCCCCGCGGACAAACACTTGAAGATGATCAACGTTTGGCAGACGAACTACGTAACAGTGAAAAAGAACAGCGTGAACATTTAATGGTTTTAGATCGAATGGAACGTGTACTGAAGCAATTTTGCCGCCAAACAAAACGTTTGTCTTACTTGGAGTGCCTGTCCCTGCGGCATGTTCAACACCTGCTTAGCAGGATGCAGGGGATCCTGCGTCCGAATGTAAATGATTCCGATTTGCTTCCGTCTTTCCATCCGACACCGGCAGTTTCAGGAACACCTGATCCGGAAGCTCGTGAGATTATCCGGGAGTTGGAGCCATTTGACAGAGGTTGGTATGCGGGTCCTGTTGGCTGGATAAATCGTAATCAGGCTGAATTTGCCGTTGCAATTCGATCCGGACTGTTATGCGGACGCACTTTAAGAGTCTATACAGGAGCTGGAATCGTTGCAGGTTCAGTTCCGGAAGAAGAGTGGAGGGAAATAGAAGTCAAACTCCAAAGCTGGAAATCTTTACTGGGACGATCGTGAACTGGAATGAATGTTGGGGAGAATGGATTATTGAGGAATTAGTACGGCATGGTACGTTGTGTTTTTGTATCTCGCCCGGATCACGTTCCACACCTTTGACTGCGGCGGTTGCCCGTAATGACCTGGCAAAATCTGTTGTATTTTACGATGAACGTGCAGCCGCATATTTTGCACTCGGTCATGCCAGAGCAACCGGGAAACCGGCAGTCTTGATTTGCACATCCGGAACTGCCGGGGCAAATTATTTGCCTGCAATTATCGAATCTTCAATTGAGCAAATTCCTCTGCTGGTACTGACTGCTGACCGACCGCCAGAACTTCGAGATACCGGAGCCAATCAGGCTATTAACCAGACTCACATTTTTGGAACACACGTCCGCTGGTTTTTTGATCCAGGATGTCCCGGACCGGAATTCACGCCCGCAGCCTTGCTCTCCACAATTAACCATGCGCTATCAAAAACACAGCGTCCCTTGTCCGGACCGGTGCACCTGAATTTTCCTTTCCGCGAACCTTTCTTTGAAAAAGATAAGGCTGATAAAAGCATAGATTTACTTCTGCCGCCGAAAACAAAACGCTACGTTAACTTTGCGATTTCAAGAAAAATCCTGCCAAAAAAAGAAATATTGGAATTGATTGAAAGCCGGCCTGAATCCGGAATCTTGAGCATCGGACGTGTTCCTTCAAACTCACTTGATTCCCTCAGAAAACTTGCAGAAGAATTGGGTTGGCCGGTATTTGCAGATGTCACTTCCGGACTACGTCTGGGGAATAATTGCCCGAACAGGATAACTTACTATGATCAACTGCTGCATGATGATCTTATCAGTTCAAACTGGGACATTGAAGCAGTTTGGCACATTGGTTTTCCACCTACATCTAAACGCTGGCTTACGCGCTGGGAACAGAGCCCTCCCTCTCAAATGGTCTGGATCGCAGACCATTCTGAACGTCACGATCAGTCTCACAATTTCCGCTGGATAATAGAGGCTGATATTGCAGAATTTTGTGAGCATCTAGTGCATGAATTGCGACTGGATAAAAGGTCATCCGTTAACCGTTCAAACACGCAGAAATGGCTTCAGGCATCAGAAAAGGCTGGTGATTTGATAGAGAAACATTTTTCCGCAAATTCAGAAAATGAGAAGATTAATGAATTTGCTTTGGTACGAAGGTTGACTCAGATAGTACCTGAAACTCATGGTTTTTTCGTCGGAAACAGCCTCTCAGTCCGTGCAGTGGACATGGTTGGTTCTGAAAAAGGAGCGGATATTCCAATAGCACTCAATCGGGGCGCCAGTGGAATTGACGGCCTTATAGCGTCAGCATGCGGATACTCTTCAGGAATGCAGAAGCCGGTCACATTGCTTATTGGCGACTTGTCAGCTTTACACGATCTTAATTCGTTCAAACTACTCACAGATTCTCCTGAACCAGTTTTGCTGGTTTTACTCAATAACCACGGAGGAGGTATTTTTTCATTCCTTCCTGTTGCCCGGCAGACAGATATTTTCGAACCATTTTTCGCTGCACCACACGATTATAATTTCCGGAAAGTTTCTTCAATGTTTAATTTGAATTATTTTAACCCTGGTTCGATCAGTGCTTTTGAGACAGATTATTCAAAAGCAATTCAAGCAAACAAATCTGCAGTAATAGAAATTATTTCGGAACGTGAAAAAAATCCGCAATATCTTGAGTCCTTGCGGCAAAAACTCGTAAAAAGTGCATTTGAATCTTCTTCATAAGAACGTTATACTTAAAAATTTGTTAGCTATTTTGCTTTAAAAGTATTCCAGGTTGAAAACTAAATAATATTTATGCACACTCGCTATGATCTTCCTCTGATTGGAGCAACATTATTTTTGCTCTCCTGGGGAACAGTGATGATTTACAGTACAGGTGGTGTTTATGCCGACCTTCAATACGATGATGGTCAATACTTTTTATACCGGCACTTGATGCACATACTGGCAGGACTTGTAGTTTTGGGAGTTGCACTGTACGTGAACTATCACAAATGGCAGCAATTTTCAATTTGGTTAATGCTGCTAATGTTGATTTTACTGATTCTGGTTTTGATTCCTGAAGTGGGACATGAGGTTAAGGGAGGACGCCGCTGGCTGCGTATAGGTTCGTTAAGTTTGCAGCCTGCCGAATTGCTGAAGATAGTTTTGATTATCTATGTGGCTTCATATTTGGAAAGAAAGCAGGAATTGCTGGCTTTTTTCTTCCGCGGGTTGACACCAAACTTTATTGTCACAGGTATTTATCTCTTTCTTGTCTTGCTGCAACCAGACTTTGGGACAGTAATTTTGTTAGCAACAACAGTCTTGCTGATGCTGTATGTCGGTGGTGGCAGTCCCATTCAAATTGCCACCAGCCTGTTAGGTGTGGGTGTTATTGCAGGATTTTTGATTGCATCACACACATATCGCGTACGGAGAATGCTCTCTTTTTTGAATCCCTGGGATGATCCGCAAAATTCCGGATTCCAAATTATCCAGTCATTCATTGCTCTTGGAACAGGTGGGTGGCTTGGTAAGGGCCTGGGAGAAAGCCTTCAAAAACGTCTTTTCCTGCCTGATGCTCACACAGATTTTATTTTTGCCATCATTGGAGAAGAATTAGGGTTTTTGTGGATTTGTGTACTGATTATTCTATTTTCCGTTTTTATTTGGCGCGGTTACTGGATAGCCTGGAATGCCCAAGATACATTTGGAAAACACCTGGCTTTTGGAGCCACTACAATTCTAAGCCTGCAAATTGTTATCAATCTTTTTGTTGTTATAGGTCTCCTTCCAACTAAAGGTTTGCCACTTCCATTCATAAGCTACGGTGGAACATCTCTTGTGGTAACCATGTTCTTAACAGGCCTTTTACTCAGTATCAGCGGTCGTATAGATTCAACTGATGAGAAACCGGTAAATGGCTTTTCCTCTAGAACCAATGTTCCCTCCAATGAGTAAGGACTATCCATCCTGGATGTTCAGGACGTTTCAGAATTTTAAATTCTGTTCCTCTCTGGCATCTTTTATCCGTATATTCCTGCTTTTTTCCTTAATTTACACACAGGCAGCAGGTCTAATTTTTCTCCCTTCCGGATTTTCATTACCTTCTCCGGCCTTTGCGCAAACTTCCACAAATAAAACTGATTCCAAGGTAAGTCACCGCTTGGAAAATTTCTTAATCAGCACAGAAGATCGAGATGACTGGACTCGCCTGATGTTAGCCATTCTTAACAGCGTGCCTGCAGTAGAGCAGGTTTTGGCACAAGGTGTAAGCGTAAATATTAGAGGAACCGAAGAATTTCACGGAGTGACTCCGCTTATATTTGCTTCCGGAATTGGTTCCCTAGTCATAGTAAAATTGCTTGTAGAAAAAGGTGCACGCCTGAATGATACGGATACTCAAGGCAATACGGCTTTGATTCAGGCGGCAAAGAAAGGACACTTTGATACGCTACAATATCTACTCCTGCAAGGTGCAAACCCGAATGCTGAAACTAATCAAAAGTGGAAGGCATTAATGTTCGCCGCACACAGAGGACAATTTGAAGTTCTCAAAACTTTATTGAAACATGGTGCAAGAGCAGACTTCCAGGACGATTTGGGGATGTCCTCTATTATGTATGCAGCTCAGAACGGGCATTTTGAAATAGTCCTACACTTACTAAAGCGCGGCGCAAAAGTAGATTTAGCCTCACTTAACGGTTCAACAGCTTTAATTTGGGCCATTAGGGCGGGCCATGAAAATATTGCTGAATTACTCTTGAATGCCGGTGCAGAAATAAATTATTTGGAGAGTGAGTTTCAAAGGTCACCACTGCTGCTGGCAGCAATGTATGGTAGGGAATCGACTGTAAAGAGGTTGTTATCCGCCGGAGCTAATGTAGAGGCAATTGACAAACAAGGTGCAAATGCTTTGTTACTGGCTCTAAGCAATAATCATTTGAAAACGGCAAATTTTTTGATCGAGTACGGAATTACTATCAACACTGCTGACCAAAAAAAATACAACCCTCTTATGGCTGCAGTTTCTCAAGGAAGTTTTGAATTAACAAAATCCCTGCTCGAGAAAGGGGCGGTAGTGAATGCTCAGGATTTTGCTGGAAAAACCGCATTAATGATTGCAGCAGGAAAAGGAGATATGAAAATAGTAAAGCTCCTGCTCAGAGAACAGGGGCGACTTGATTTTAGAGACCGCTACGGACGAACCGCATGGATGTATGCAGCCGAACAACAACGTATCTCAATGGTTCGATTTCTAAGCAATAATGAAATTGATAACCATGAAAACCTCTTTTATGCCGTTTCCCATGGACTATTCAAAGTAGTTGAAACATTGCTGGAGTTACACGCAAATACAGGAGTCCGTGATTCTCAAGGATGGACTCCTTTGATGTGGGCAGCAAATAAAGGTCATGCCAAAATCGTAGAACTTCTGCTAAAAGGTGGAACAAATATTAACAGTAGTAATGGAAAAAGTCCCAATGTTTCCGGCTGGACCCCACTAATGCTGGCTGCGGGGAGTGGACATCTCGAAACTGTAGAATTTCTCACTCAGAACGGAGCAGATCTTACTGCAGAAGATGAGGATAGTTGGACAGCACTAACCTGGGCTTCTCATAAAGGATACACTGATGTTGTTAGCTTTTTGGTTGATAACGGAGCAAATATTGATAAGCTTGGCTCTGATGGTTCTACACCGCTTATTTGGGCCGCATCTCAGGGTCACGATACCCTAGTGCGTGTCTTGTTAACTAAAGGTGCAAATTATACATTGAAAGATGGTTACGGAAAATCCGCACTTGCACATGCAGTACTGCAAGGTCATTTCTCAATTGCAAAAATGTTGATTAATCATGGAGCCGACATTAATCAGAATCTACTTTATGCTGCACGTAGAGGATACAAAAATATGGTTGTATTTTTACTTGAAGAAAGTGCGGAAATTGATTATCTGTCTCCACATAACGAAACTCCTTTAAATCTTGCCAGTCAGGGAAAACACTGGGAAACAGCCAAAATTCTTCTGGAGAAAGGTGCAAATTCCGCATTGCAAAATGCCCAGGGACAGACTTCACTGATGTCTGCAGTTTTGACCGGTGAAGCAAAAATGGTAAATCTACTGATCAACTCTACTAAAACAGGCTCTCTGAATTCTGAACTTGAAAATGCAGATTTTTTAGGAAACACACCTTTGATGACAGCTGCTGTCCATGGTTATTTAGATATCGTTAAAATATTGCTCGATAATGGTGCAAAAGTTGAGAGTAGAAATCGTTGGAAAGAATCGGCATTGATCCTTGCAGCTTCAAAAGGTTTTCGTGAGATAGTCAGGTTGCTGATTCAATATGGAGCAGATTTGCACTCTGAAGATATTACTGAAAAAACTGCCTTATTGAGGGCAGCCCAAACTGGACACCTGTTAGTAGTTGAGATGCTGCTTGCACAAGGCGCAAATCTGCACATTAACGCAATTGATTTAGGAGGAGAAGGTGGAACTGCCCTGATACAGGCTGCAAGAAACGGCCATAACGACGTTTTGCAAACACTTTTGAAAGCCGGAGCAATTGTAGATGAGAAAGAGCTTATTTTTCACCACTCGGCTCTGATGGTCGCTGCTTTGAATGGTCATAAGAAAACAGTGGATCTCCTGCTCACTGCCGGGGCAAATCCAGCGTTAACAGATACTTCACAAAGGTCAGCTTTATTGCTTGCTGCTACAAACAATCACCTTTCGGTTGTGATACAGCTTTTGGACTCCGGACAAAGTGGAATTCAAACTGATTCCAACGGCAACGGTATCTGGCACCTGCTGGCAATGAGTGATGTTGAAAATAGGAACATACCAACCAGTTCGAATTTAAAACTAAACGAAGAAGGTGTGCCAACGGAAATGCAGGTGCTTTTCTCTCGTAAAATTTTACTGGACTCTATAAACAATAATGGGGAAACAGCACTGATGATTGCAGCAAAACACGGAAAGATGAAGCTCGTTAAAAATCTGCTTGAACTTGGTGCGTCTCACAAAATACTGACGCCCGAAGGAAAGAGTGCCTTTACATTTGCAACAGCATCCGGAAACAACGAGCTTGCCAAGCTATTGCGATGATCACTTATGATATTAAAGCAGAGGACTTGTACCAAAAACTGAATTTTAGCTCCCTCTATTCCAGTATCCGATCACCAGTTTTTTTTCTCGCTCATTGAAATCTCCTATAGAAATTTTGCCTTGAGAAAATCCAGAACGGAGATAATGCAGTTTTGCGAGGCACTCCTCTTTTGAATCACAATGGCTCCAGCCTTTTTCCTTCATTTGGACCAGCTTATTATAATCTTCCCCTGAAACTTCAACTGGGTTTTCCAGAGAGTATGGTGTTAAACTAATCATAAGATCTACAATAATTGCTGCGAAAAACTGGGGAAACATTTGCAATAAAAAAATATTAATACCATTTTAAGCACTAAAGAAAACAGCTTGCAAGTCTGCTGTAAAAAACCATGAATATTTCTCCAGAAATCAAATACCAAATACCAAATACGCAATCCCTGTTTTGGATAGGAAGCCTCATTTCCGGCATTTTGCTCGGCCTGAGTGCCCCGGGCTTTGGCACTAACTGGGTGGGATTACTGGCTTTTTTCCCATTGCTGGCGGTACTCGATCAACTGCATAAAAACAGGCTGTTTTCACTCCAAAAACGGGCCGGGCTTTTTTTTGCAGTCTGCTGGTTTTCCGGAAGTATTGCTGCTTCGATCGGTGGATATTGGATTACTAGCAGTATCAATGTTTTCGGCCACATTCCCTGGTTTGCGGCACTGATGATTACTGCCGTTGGATATGGACTGGAAATTGGATTACAGCTTTTTGTATATTTTGGAATTCCATTACTTTTCATCCGTCAACGCAGCGGTTGGGATTTAATCGTACGGCTCGCATTTGTTCTCGCTCTTGATCCATGGTATCCAAGGCTGATTCAATGGAATTATGGCGGATTGACTTTTTCTAAATTTCCATGGCTTGAGCAAGCCGCAGATGTACTTGGTGCTTCCGGACTTCTTCTCTACAGCGCCGGATTCTCATTTTTGCTGCTCTACTGGTGGCGCTGGAAATCGGAAGGAACTGGAAACCGCAAATCCTTATTTAAAGCCTCAACCATTTATTTAATTTTGTGGGTCTTCGGCTTAGGTTACGGTGCCTGGAGAACTCAGGACCTTGTTATTCAAAATTCAAAACTTGACTCCGCATCATCCGGCAATATTCAAAACCTTGTTCCTGACTTTCCGGCAAAACTCACAGTTATGGTTATACAGCCTAATTTTTCCCTCCAGGAACTTGCTTCCAATCCTGAACTTGCACACTCAAAACGTCAGCAAAATTTGGCCGGCTTGCTGGAGGATTCACTCAAGGCACTGGAACAGCTTCCGGAAAATACAACTACTCCAAAGTTGTTAATTTGGCCTGAGTCGGTGTATCCTGATCCTTTTTTCAAAGTTGCAGCTTCACGCGAAAAAGTTTTGTCCTTTGCTGAAGCAAACCAAACTTCCATTTTGCTGGCTACTGTAGATTGGGTAAAGACTCAAACCGGTTACAAATTTCATGGAGTCTCAGTCCTGATTGGAGCAAATGGTGAAGTTCTTGGACGTTACAACAAGATATTCCTAATTCCATTTGGAGAGACAATTCCATTTTCAGAGTGGTTGCCCGGAATAGCTTCGTGGCTCAGAAATAATATTGCAAACATGTCAGAGTTTGAACGGGGCCGGGAATACACCGTTTTTTCTGTTCCTGAAAACATTGAGTTTTCTGCGCCAATTTGCTTCGATATTTTCTCACCCACAGTAGTTAGAGGCATGGTACGCAACGGCTCAAATTTGGTGGTAAACCTCAGTAACTTAGCTTGGTTCGGACGCACCACCGCGTCAGATAACATGGTCGCGGTTTTACGCTGGAGAGCCATCGAAAATCGGGTTCCAGTAGTCTTTGCCTCCAACAACGGTAAAAGTGTGTTCATTGGTGCAGACGGGAAAAACCGGAGCCGACAACTGGGATTATTTGAAGAAGGATCGTTAACATCCACAATTAACATTCGACCACAATTCTCATTTTTTCGCGAGTATGCTGAGTGGGTTTGGGGAGGATTCATGTTTTTATTTTTTATGCTGGGTATTCTGGCACAAGTACGTGGTAAAATATTTCATTAATCATTTTGCCTTTTAACTATCTTTTACAAACAAGGAGAAAAAATGGACTTAAAACTCAAAGGTAAAGTAGCCATGGTAGCGGCTTCCAGCAAAGGTCTGTGTTATGGAATCGCACAGGCACTGGCTCAGGAAGGTGCTTCTATTTCAATCGGAAGCCGAACTCAGGAAGATATTGAAAATGCCGCAGTACAACTCCGGAACGAAACCGGAGTACCAGTTTTGGCTTCGGTACTGGATTCATCTAAGCCTGAATCAATTCGACAATGGACAGATGCCACACTGAATGAGTTCGGTGGTGTGGATAAACTTGTCGTAAATGCCGGAGGACCGCCTACAGGAAAATTTGAAGATTTTGCAGATGAAGACTGGCAGGCCGCTTTTGATCTCAACCTTTTCAGTGCAGTAAGAATGATCCGGGCAACTTTGCCTTTGATGCGGAAACGCGGAGGCGGCTCAATTTTGACAGTCACTTCAATGTCGGTCAAAGAACCAATTGATGTTTTGATTCTCTCTAACGTCATGCGTTCCGGCGTAACCAGTTTGGTGAAAAGCCTTTCCATTCAATTGGCTCCGGACAACATTCGCCTCAACAATCTGATGCCCGGACGTATCAACACAGACCGGGTACGTAGCCTGGATGCTCTCAACTCTGAAAAACAAGGAATTCCAATTGAGCAATTAAAGACGGCAAACCAAGCCCAAATTCCACTGGGACGTTATGGTACAATTGAAGAGTTTGGACGTACCGGAGCATTTTTGCTGTCCGATGCCGCCAGTTATATCACAGGGTCGAGCCTCGCCGTTGATGGAGGAGTTCTAAAAACAGTCTGGTAATTAACAGTCAAGTTTTCTGCATTTCTGCCGATAGTCTTGATCAAGAGGAATCTGCCGTTTTATGCATGAATTTTCTATTTAAATTAAAGGAAGTTCAGGTTGAATCTAAACGACAAATTCCATTCATTTAACTTGATCAATCAATGAGGTACAAATGCCTGTCAATTATCTAAATATTTATGTCTTTGCTATTTTCGGAGGCCTTGCAGCAACTGTAGGAGGTATTTTTATCTGCTATACCGGCATGAGTGAAACGAGTTATCTTGTCTATCGAGGCATGGAACTCACAACCTATTATCTCGATAAAAACCGTCATGACCTGTATCTAAACGGTTTGGTTTACAGTATAACTTTCGGCATAGCGTTTCTGCTTCTTCTTGCAGTCATTGTGATTCCCAGTCAGGAACAAATTCAAAAACGTCTGGCTGCAACTTCGTTTGCGGGTTCTCCGGGATCAACTGAAATCAGTGTTCCTGAAGGAGAAACTCCGGATGCAGAAGACACTTCGCCACTGGATGGAGAGTCCATGGAAATAGAGTTGGAACCGGACATAGAATCTTATGAAGTCGAGGAAGAAGAAGAGGATAAATCTGCACTGACGGGTGGAATAGATGACGATGATTCGGATGTGGTTTATGGAACAGGACGTATCACAGACGAGGCGCACAAATCCTTCATCATCTCCAGTCCGGACAGTGCCGTTAAGTTTCTGATGCGTAAAGAACTTGATGGACGACCACTGAAATCAAGCGAGGATGAAATTTATGAAGCTTGGCAGGAACGGGGACTTTCCAGAGGGAAATTGCGTAAGCATATCCTCAAGATAATGGAATGGGAAAGCGTACCGGAATTGGAAGTTAATGAAATCTATAACCAGGTTAAAGATAAAGCTTATGAAATTTCACACTCTTAACCCACTGAACAAGTCATTTTCAGCCACTAGCTAGTTAAAATATATGAGCACAAAGCTTTTCAAAGGAACCCCAACTTACCTTTTGGACCAAAAATTAAGTGAAGCTTTCCACATCGCACGATTGCTGGAAAAACCACTGTTGCTGGAAGGTGAACCAGGAACAGGAAAAACAAAACTCGCTCAGGAGTTTGCTGCACAAGGTAATCACCCCATTTTTGAGGTTCCAGTAACTTCAGAAAGCAAAGTTTCTCTACTCGTTTCACGCTTCGATGAAGTTCAGCGATTGATGGATACCCAAGCTGCCGTGGCTAATGCGCAAATGAAACAGGCCGGAATTGATACGCAGATTGATACCGGTGGACGCAAAGTTGACAATTTGGATGAATATGTTCATTTGGGTCCGCTCGCACAGGCTTTCTCTAAACCAGGATCAGTTTTGCTGCTGGATGAAATTGATAAGGCCCCCCGTGAACTTCCTAATAACCTTTTGTTTTTACTTTCCGAGAGACGGATTGTTGTTCCGGAAACACAGCAAACAATTGAATGTGAGCCCGGGAAGATGCCGATCATCGTGATCACATCCAACCATGAACAGGACCTGCCGGCGCCTTTTATTCGGCGCTGTATTTACATGTACATTGAGTTTCCACCTCCGGAAAGGATGCGGGAAATAATCCGGATGCATCATCCTGGTGCAAATAAAAAAATTGTTGCTGCTGCAATTGAAATTTTCTACCAGTTACGTGAACTTGATCTTACTAGAAAACCCTCAACCAGCGAAATTTTAGATTGGATTTCATATCTGGTTCAGACCAATGTCCTTGATTCAAAAGTTGTTGAAAGACTGAAAGGCGCACAAACCCTGGTTAAACATCGGGACGACCGTGAGCTATTGCGTGCCATTCAGGAAAAGGGTATTGAGTCTGCAACCAGCCGAAAATCACAAAACTGGTAAACTCTTTCCTTCTAGAACACAAATACATGTTTCAAATTGGCTTCTTCATTTTAATTTTTTTATTGGGAAGCATACCCTTCGGCTTATTGATCAGCCGCTACTGGCTAAAAATTGACATCCGCAGGCAGGGCAGCGGCAACATCGGCATGACTAATGTAATGCGTGTTGGTGGAAAGTGGCCCGGCATTGTGACCTTTGTTTTGGATTTTGGCAAGGGAAGCCTCGCAGTCTTGACTGCACAAATACTTTTTCCTGTTTCAGAAACAGAACCCGAATCTCAACTAATTTTTCACAGTCGGCTGGAATTACAGTTGTTTGTGGACATGTTTTTTCCGTTTTTCTCCGTTTTAAAGGTGGAAAAGGGATTTCAACTTTGTTTGGAGTTTTAGCAATTTTGCAGTTAAATGTCGGCATCTGTGCAGCCCTGGCATGGGCCGGCATGTATTTGTGGAAACGAATCTCCAGTCTTTCCGCAATCACTATGCTGGCTGTCCTTCCGTGGTTATTTCTACTAGTTCCCTGGTTAGCAAATGAAACTCCTGTTTGGACTATGTTTTTCCCTTTTCTTTTGTTATCATTACTATTAATCTTCAATCATCGGGAAAATATTCAGCGTCTGCTAAAAGGTCAAGAAGGCCAACTCAATCCGAACAAAAAAGACTGAAAACATTTTTCAAAAACATTTTAAATGAATCCACTCGCTCCATTCTTATTTTTCTTCGGCAAGGATATGTTCCGGCACGCCATTCTCTTTTCCGGAATTTCAGTCATTGCCTGGCTCTTGAAACTTAACGGTCTAGCATGGGCTGGATATTTGTTGTGGATTTCACTAATTATGATTGCCACTTTAATCATTTGGAGGGCAGGTGATTTTTTCTCTCCAGCAGCTACTTATATCCAGAATAAACATGATATTCCACAATCAATTAAAGCCGCGGTCATTGACGCAATCGCGAGTTCCTTTCCGGAGTTTTGTGTAGCCATTATTGCTGTAATTTTGATTGGACGTGCCGAGGTTGGAATCTCCACAATCGTGGGTTCTGCACTCTATAATGTTCTTGTGATTCCTGCGGCAGCAGGATTGGTTGCGGCAAGCCCAATGGTCATCAGCCGGGAAGTTGTCTGGCGTGATAATATTTATTATCTTTGTGTGGTTCTTTTGCTTGGTGCAATGATCTGGCAGTTTCCCAATGAATGGGGTGCGGGTGTAGCTGTTGTTTTTTTGCTGGCCTATCTAGGTTATGTATTTCTTCTTCAAAGGGACTTCAAAAAAGCAAAAAAACAAAAAGCAGATTCTCCGGAAACCGAAGTAATTGAAACTAAAGTTGACGAAGATGATGAGCTGGAACTAACATCCGAAAAAAAGGCATGGATGTGGATCATCGGCATGATGATTGTGATGGGAGGAGCATCTCACCTTCTTGTTGAATCTTCCCTGGCACTTGGTGACATGTTGGGAATTGACGCAGTTATCATGGGATTTGTTGTGATTGCAG
>OFDO01000023.1_pt1 | contig 14206 bp, 12 predicted proteins | sample 1521021 | NCBI WGS metagenome assembly OFDO01 (sample SAMEA3696448, study PRJEB22514) | metagenome | biome: water; feature: marine; material: hydrothermal vent | place: Pacific Ocean | collected 2014-08-15 | depth 1539 m | reverse complement strand
GGAGCAACTTTACGGTTTTGATCTTGGAAATCCCGTTTACGAAGAGCTGTTAATATTTTTTCAAAATTAGCATTTTCACCACGTTCCTGCAGTTGCAGCATCCGACGTTTTGCACGTATCTCCGGAGAGGCATCAACATAAAACTTAAATTCCGCATCTGGAAAAACAACTGTGCCAATATCTCGACCTTCCAATACGGCGCCCAGGTAACTTTCTGACTTACGGACTTCTTCAACTAATGTGCGCTGTTGTTTTTTCATCACTTCCCGGATTGAGGAAAAACTGCTGATTTTTGAAGCAAGACTGGAAATCAATTCTGTCCGAATTTCATCAGTTACATCTTTACCATTGCAAATTACATTTTTATGTTTAAATACTATCCTGGTCTGATCACCCAACTCTTGCAGTGAGTCATCACTTTCCGGACAACCATTCTTCCCCCAGCACAAAGCAAGGCAGCGAAACATTGCTCCGGTATCAACATACAAACAGCAAAGTTTTTCCGCAAGTTGACGGGCAATTGTACTTTTCCCAACACCGGTAGGACCATCAATGGCAATGATTTTAAAATCCATAACATTATTGTTTCACGTGAAACATTTTGAACAGAAAAAATATAACCCCCATATGGATGTCATTATAGTTCGTTTCCTCATGAAAATTCTGACTCCATAAAGCAATAATGAAAATTGGCTCCGGCTTAGATCAATTCAGACATCCTGGTTGGAACCATTGGAGCATATCATTATTGATTCATCAAGCTTCTCAGGAGTTTTTCAATTTCTTTTTGACGGACTGTATCTTTAAATATTTTTTGCATTTTCAGGTAAATCGACCTCGCTTCTTTAGTGCGTTTTAGTTGCACATAACTTGATGCAATTCGCAAATTGAGATCGTATCTTTGCTGATTAGACAAACTACGGTCCAGATAAAGAACTTTCAGACTGGCAGCCAGAGCTTGACGATGTTTGCCTAATTTATAGAGAGCAAACCCTTTTTCTTTGAAAATATGCAGTTGCCATTTTTTTCGTCCTTCTTCAACTGTTTCCATCGATTTTAATGCCTGATTCAGCCAGCGTTCAGCCAACTCATAGTTAGTCAATTCGTTATAAAGTTGACCAATTAGAACAATCTGCTCCAATCTCTTTTCAGGAGCAAGTTCTACTTTACGTACTGATTTTTTATAGTTGGCTACAAGCTGCTTTAAATAAGAGAAGGCCTTTTCTCTTTGTTTCTTTTCCAGAAAATAATTGCTGAGCATATGCAGAATTTCATAACTGTAAAAATCGTCCCGACTCACTTTCAAAAACAGATCTGCACCTTGCAGTAATTCTGGAATGCGCCCCAATTCATACTGAATTTTCAAGATCCGGTAATTGATAACTCGTCTAGTGTCTTTTGGAGGATTTTTTAATGCCAAAGTGTAATATGTGTTTGCTTCTTCATATTTCTTCGTATCAAAAAGAGCATTTGCCCGATGAAAGTAAAGGAAGCCCTGATCTTTGTTGGTTGAAAGCTCCAGTCCGACACCTGTCACACTCAGTATCCGCCTGGGGTCTTTGATGTACTTCAATACTTCAACCCTCAATTTTATCAGTGAAAAGTCTGAATTCTCCTCAATCATACGCTGAAGAACATCATCAGCTTGCTCATATCTTTGCATTGCCACAAGAATCTGCACCCGTAAATGAACCGCTCTTACAGGTTTTTTCAATTGACCAAAAGTGTTTTGCAGTTCATTTAATATTTCCAGACCTGAATTGTACTGCTTTAGTTCAAAAAAAGCCTGAGCCTGCAGATAAAGCCCTTCTTCAAGGAATTGGGAACCTGGATGCAGCTTCTGTAATTTTGCAAAAGCCGAGATTACCGCTCTCCATTTCTGCTGATCATGATTTACCTTGCCGAGTAAAAACAAGCGATCATCATCCCGCTCACCTTCCCGGTCAACCTGTCGCATTGCCATGATTGTCTGCAAGTAACTCTTTTCCAGTTCATACAATAAAACCCCGTACCAAAAATAGTAATCCGACTGACGTTCTGAGCCTGCATACTCTGCCAGCAGTTGTTTCAAATGCTGCAACGCTTTCTGATGGTCTTTTAGCAGCAGTTCTATCACAGTACCCAGGTAAAGACTTTCCTCCTTAACAATCAAAGGCACCTGATTTGACTCCTGCTTCAAATTATTTTGTGCCCACAGCAAAAATTGCTTTGCTTTTTTTATCTGCCCTTGGCGCAAATAAAGATAAGCATATATTAGTTCTAATTCCCCCTGCCACTCACGCCAATATTGAGTGACCGACTTCAAATCCGGCTGTTTCTTAATCAAAAAGAGAAACTCTTCCGTTTTAACTGCATGGTGAATTAATTCTCGCAATGCTTTTTCCCGGACAATATCATCCTGTATTTTAAACCAATTCCTCCAGGAACTTTCAGTTTGATTTGTATAAAGATTAAGCCTTAAATAGGCCAAAGCAAGTTTGTCAGGACTGCGGACACCAAACTTCTCAAGAGACTGTAACCGTTTTTTGGCTTTATTCCAGTGTTTCAAACGCATTTCTGCAGCCACGCCCAGCCACAAGAAGTGTTCCATTCGAGGATCATTGTAAAATACCTGCTCCCGAGCTTTTGCTTCAACTAAATCCGCTAATTCCTGCCAGCGGTTTTCAACAAAATAAAATTCAGCCAGACGCACTACATGTTCAAAATCATATGGAAACAATTGGATCAAATCATCAATTACTTCAAATATTAAATCACTCTGCTTCAACTGAACATGTATCAGGTACTTCAAAAAAAGAAGCTGAATACGTATTTTTTTAACACTGATCACCTCTTTATTTTTCTCAATTATTTCCAGTGCTTCATTGTATTTTTTTTGCTTCAGAGCCAGCCAGGCCAATGTGTAGCGGCTGAAATTTTGAAAATCAATATATCGTTCTGAACTTTTACCCTGTTTGAGAGAGTCAAGGAATACAGTCAGTATTTTTCCTGCTGGAACATATTCCTTCCGCTTCGATAAAATTTGAGCCTGCCAAAACAAAGACGGAGCGAACCATGGCGTTTCCGGATAATTATCTGTTACTGACTGAAACCTCTTAAAAGCAACATTCAAGTCTCCACGAAACAAATAGACAAGACCTTCTTTGTAAAATTTGCCCGCACTGTCAAGCCAGCTTGGATCTTCTGGAATAAAACGAGAGTAATGCCAGTCAGGAAGCTCCGGAAAGACTGCATCAGGAACTGTAACCAACGGAGTTACCGAATGGCTTGGTAACCGAAGTGTTGGGATGGGTAGTGGGAATGAGCCGGAATGTGTCTTTACTGTAGCAACATTTTCCCGACTTTCTGCAAATCCACTCGCAACCTGAAAAACCAATATTATGGTAAATATCAGGTAAAATAATGAATTTGATCTTCTCATTTCAGGATTTTTTTAGAAAAGTTAATTTGATGGATCATGCCGCTAAAAACATATTAAATAATTAATGACTTTTGATCACTTCATCTCGAAAATGAATTAATTCAACCGCAGCCAAATTCAAGTCTTCTGCAGACAACTCTAGTACATATTGGTATGAACTCATTGAATGCATGTAGAGAGGATCATAATAATCTACCAAAAGCATGTGCACTATCTTTTCAATTTCTTCTTTTTTGAGCCACAGGCGTAATTGATCCACTTTAAGCTTTCCAAGTGACACACGTAATGTAATTAAAATTGAATCAACTTGTCGAAAACTCTGTTCATCACAAATTTGATACTCCTCAACTATACGGCTGATCCTGGTATTCATAGATGCACTCAACAGCACCAGCATCCCGGATTTCATCGCATTCGCGAGGGAATATGGAAGAAATACCTGCCCCACTTTACGGCTCTCTCCTTCCACAAACAGAGGTTGAGCCTCTGGAAGTGTTCTCAATTTTTGAACAAGGAGTCCTTCAAAGTTTTTCTGTGACCGAGGAGTTTTATTTATGGCACCAAATAAAGAACTTCGATGCCCTGCCAGACCTTCCAAATCTATATGATCCGGCAGTTTATTCAGGAGCAAGGTTTTTCCCACACCCGTCTGACCATGCAGGACAATGAAAGGCGGCATTGGGCTTTCAAGCTGTTGCAGCACATATTGCCGAAACCTCTTATATCCACCCTGCATTTGTGCAGCCCGGAATCCGTGATGCTGTAACAGCCTGACAACCGAAGCAGATCTCATTCCACCGCGTGCACAATATATGACTAGTTGATGGGATTTTAAATCTAAAAGCGACTTTAAGAATTGCTGCAGTCTCGGTTCAATAATCTTTAAACCTTTGTCAACTGCTGCATCCCTGCCAATCTGTTTGTATATTGTTCCAATTTCTGCACGCTCCATGTTATCAAACAATGGACGGCTCAGAGCTTCAGGAATACTGCCTTTGGCAAATTCCTCTGCCGTACGTACATCAACCAGAATAATGCCATCTGAAAGAGCTTCTTCCGCAGAAAAAAGCCCAATACTTCCATTAAGAAAGTCCTCTGCACTTTTTTGTGGGTGTTTCGATTGATCCGGCAGAGAGTCGCAAGTACTCATTCATCCTCAGCAGTTTCCTGCGTTTCTTCGCTTGTGTCTGAAAAATCAAGATTGTGAATTTCCCTTACTTTGAGATTGATGGTGTCTGCAATTTCAGGATTTTCTTCTAAAAACCTGATCGAGTTTTCGCGTCCCTGTCCCAATCTGTCTTTCTCGAAAGAGAACCATGTTCCGCTCTTTTGCACAATATCATCATTCACAGCTAAATCGATTAAAACTCCCATTTTGGAAATTCCAACTCCATAGATCAAATCAACTTCTGCAATACGAAACGGCGGCGCCAATTTATTTTTTGCCACCTTGATTTTCATCCTGTGCCCCTTTACTTCATCTCCGCTCTTAATCTGGCTGGCCCGCCGGACATCCAGGCGTACAGTGGAATAAAATTTGAGGGCATTTCCACCAGTCGTTGTTTCCGGATTTCCAAAAACCACTCCAATTTTTGAACGAAGCTGATTTATAAAAATGAAAATAGTATTTGATTTGGATATTACACCGGATAATTTGCGAAGTGCCTGTGACATCAAACGTGCGTGCAACCCCATATGAGAATCACCCATATCTCCTTCCAGCTCATTTTTTGGTACCAAGGCAGCGACAGAATCTATAACAACCATATCAACTTTGCCGACGCGCACAAGCTGCTCCGCAATTTCAAGACCCTGCTCGCCATAGTCTGGTTGGGCCAGAAGGAGATCTTCCACCTGAACACCCAGAGTTTTGGCATTGTTTCGGTCAAACGCATGTTCGGCGTCTATGAAAACAGCTATTCCACCTATTTTTTGAATCTCCGCAACCGCACACAAGGCTAAAGTTGTTTTACCAGATGCTTCCGGACCATAAATTTCAACTATCCGTCCTCGAGGTAAACCTCCTATGCCCAGTGCAATGTCCAACGCCAAATTACCGGCACTCACTGCAGGGTATTGCCCCACAGTCGAGCCGTCCATTTTCATGATAGAACCTTTTCCAAACTGGCGTTCAATTTGCTGAATTGCGGTTTCTAAATCTTTTTGTCTTTCTTCAGTCAACATAATTCCTCCTTCGATAATGAAATTTCTCAGCAAAGTTTTCAGGGATTTACTCGATTAACATTTTCGTAAATTCCCGTTCAACGCTTGGTTATACAACATGTTATTCAAGCGACATCCTGATACCGCTTTTTTCAGTAATTAATTCTACGTTTATAAGTAGGATTCTATCAGCAAATAATAATCTGACTCTAAAAAAGTCGCAATGCTATTTCAGATTGCATGTAAAGTTTTCTTAATCTCTGGTTGAACGAATTCTACCTACAACAAATCTGACTCATGCCGAAATTTTGGATTATTAGTCCTTTACACTCCGGACTTCCTTGTACCTTGCTATTATATCAGGATATAATGTTCCTTGTACTTTTTCACAATTCACAGAGATTATTCAAATGAAAAAAGTTCTAGTTACCGGTGGTGCCGGTTTTGTAGGGTCATTTCTTTGTGACCGCCTGATTGATGAAGGACACGAGGTTATTGCAATTGACAATTTTTTTACTGGAAGCAAAGAAAATCTCAGTCAGCTTTCAGATGAGACAAATTTTGAGTTGATCCGTCACGATATTGTGAAACCTATTCTTTTAGAAGTGGATTGGATTTTCAACCTGGCCTGCCCTGCATCACCAATTCATTATCAGTACAATCCTGTAAAAACTGTAAAAACTAATGTCATGGGTACACTCAACATGCTGGGTTTGGCAAAACGAGTAAAAGCCCGTATTTTGCAGGCTTCAACTTCAGAGGTTTATGGTGACCCGCAGGTACATCCACAACTGGAGAGCTATTTTGGTAACGTCAATCCGATTGGTTTGCGAAGCTGCTATGATGAAGGAAAGCGTGTGGCAGAAACTTTAATGATGGACTATCACAGGCAAAGTCAGGTTGATGTAAAAATCGTGCGTATCTTCAACACATACGGTCCCAGAATGCATCCCGAGGACGGCAGAGTCGTCAGCAATTTTATAGTTGCAGCACTCAAGGGTGAACCCATCACCATCCATGGAGATGGGCTTCAAAGTCGCAGTTTTTGTTATGTGACAGAATTGGTAGATGCAATGTATCGAATGATGAACACAGAAAATTTTACTGGACCGGTGAATACAGGAAATCCTGGCGAGTTTACTATGATTGAGTTGGCTGAAACAGTATTGAAAATGACTAATTCCAGCTCCAAGCTTGTGAAAGTGGAAGCGAGACCGGATGATCCGGAGCGACGTCAACCGGACATCACGCTGGCTAAAGAAAAACTTGGCTGGGAACCTGAAATAAAACTCAAAGAAGGCCTGAAGCCAACCATAGAATATTTTGATGAACTATTGAAACGCAGCTAATAATAAGTATCCGGTTCAACTTAAACACTATTAACATAAATTGCTTAGAAAAGTCTTTAGGACTTAATCAATTCTTCAACTGCTAAGCTAAGCCAAACCATTCCGGAAAAATATTATTATTGACTTGTTTGAAACAAAATATGTTTGACAACGAAATGATTTATTAAACCTGAAAAACTTAATGCCCCTCCTGTCAACTCCTCCTGAACTAATAAAAATTGCAAATGCCATTGCCAAATCCGAAGGACGCAGTATTCTAGTCGGTGGTGCGGTGAGGGACCATTGTATGGGCCGCAAAAGTTTAAAAGACTTTGATGTGGAAATATTCGGAATTAGTCCGGAAGTACTGGAATCCGTACTCCGGAATTTTGGAAATATTCATGCTGTTGGAAAAAGTTTCGGTGTGCTTAAACTTAAAACCTCAAGTGCAGAATATGATTTTAGTCTGCCCAGACGTGAGAGCAGGACTGGAAAAGGACATCGCGGATTTATGGTAACGCCTGATTCTACAATGAGCTATCGTGAAGCAGCTTCTCGCCGTGACTTTACAGTCAACAGTATCGGTTATGATCTGTTAACCAAAACATTGCTCGATCCATTTGATGGTTTAGGAGACATAAAGCACAAAATATTAAGGCATGTTGGACCTGCATTTGCGGAGGATCCTTTGCGGGTATTGAGAGCAATGCAGTTTTCGGCACGTCTGGAATTTAAAATTGCGCCTGAAACTGTGCAATTATGCAAAACACTGGACCTTGCAGAGTTATCCAAGGAACGGATTTTTGAAGAATTCCGTAAACTGCTGCTAAAAGCAAAACGACCTTCAATTGGTCTAGAGGCCGCCAAAATTCTAGGCATTTTAGCTTATTTTCCAGAACTGAAAGCACTAATTGGAGTCCCGCAAGATCCAAAATGGCATCCTGAAGGAGATGTATGGACACACACTCTGCTTGTTTTGGACGAGGCAGCAGACTTAAGAATAGGTAATGGGAAACTGGACTTAGAGCTGATGTTTGGGGCGCTTTGTCACGATTTTGGCAAGCCGCTGACCACTGAATTTTTGCAGGGACGCTGGCGAAGTCCTGCTCACGACGTCGAGGGAGTTGCCCCAACAGAACAGTTTTTGCGTAGATTGACAGATGATCGAGTTTTAATTGAACAAGTTACAATTTTGGTCAAAGAACACCTCCGTCCAATACAGCTTTTTAAAGAGCGCGAGCGGATTAATTCCGGTACAATCAGGAGACTTGCTTTACGTGTCAGGATACCTGAATTGGTTTTGTTGGCAAAGGCAGATTATTTGGGACGTACTCTAACTGATGAAGAACGTAAAAGTTTTGATGCCGGTGACTGGCTGCTTGCTGAAGCAGAACGGATGAATGTTCGTGATGAAGCACCACGTCCTTTGTTAATGGGGAGACACCTCTTGGCAATGGGAATGTCACCCGGACCAGAAATGGGAGAAGTTTTGAATGAGGCATTTGAAAAACAGCTAAACGGAGACTTGCAGACAGAAGATGATGCAATTACCTGGGTAAAATCAAATTTGCCGAATTTGTCCAATCTTGCTCCTTGAAGGTAAGACCGTTATAATTCACATTCATTCCAAGGTAATTTTATAGAAATTCTTTCACAGACATGGCTTCCAAAACTCTGGCAAAAAATCGTAAGGCAAGGTTCGAGTATGAAATACAAAAAACTATGGAAGTCGGCATTGTCTTACTGGGTACAGAGGTGAAGAGTGTTCGTGCCGGTCAAATCAATCTGGCAGAAAGTTACTGCCGTGTTGATGACAGCCTGCAGGTATATTTACTGAATGCACATATTTCTCAATATGATTTTGGCAACCGCCACAATCATGAGCCGCTTCGTCCAAGACGCTTACTACTTCACCGCTCAGAAATTCGCCGCCTTTATGGGCAGGTAAAAGAGCAAGGTCTCACATTAATACCTCTGAAAATATACCTCAAAGGAGGAATTATAAAAATGGAAATGGCGCTTGGACGTGGAAAAAAGCTGCATGATAAACGTCAAACCATGAAAAAGCGAGATGCTCAACGAGAAGTTGAGCGTGCACTCAGCGAACGCACATAAAATGGAGCGCCATGACGGAAAATGTTCTTAAACCTGACAAATCTGATCCTGCATGGTCTTGGCTGGCATTGAGCCTGATTTCCGGAATCGGCTACAAAAAGATCCGGGATTTAATTGAGCACTTAGGCAGTGTAGAGGATCTGCTGAAAACGAGCCCTGAAATCTTGATTGAGCAGTTTCAAATCTCATCAAAATTAGCGGACCTGATTTCAAAAGCTACGCAATCTCATAGTTTTAACATAGAAAAGCGGATCATTGAAGAATCGCCCGGAGTACGGCTTTTTTGTCCTGATTCATCCGGATATCCTTTGCGGCTACAGCAAATATCCACCCCACCAAGTGTATTGTACTGGCAGGGTGAATTACAGGATGCAGAAAGTCCATGTCTTGCTTTCGTCGGCTCCAGGGGTTGCACAGCATATGGAAAACAACAAACGCGTAGACTCGTTAAAGAAATCTCACAATATGTTCCGGACATGATTATTGTAAGCGGGCTTGCGAAAGGTATCGACACAGTGGCACACGAAACTGCATTGGAATTTGGATTAAAAACCATTTCCGTACTTGCAGGTGGGTTGCAGCATATTTATCCTCCAGAAAATAAAAACCTGGCTGAAGAAATATTAAAGAATGGAGCACTGGTTTCCGAATTTCCACTGGGCGTAAGCCACTTGCCAGAAATTTTCCTATCCGGAACCGTGTAATCAGTGGTTTGTCCATGGGAATAGTAGTCACTGAAGCCCGCAAAAAAAGCGGCGCAAAAATCACGGCCGCATTTGCACTTGAGCAGAACAGGGAAGTATTTGCTGTCCCCGGTCGGGTAGATTCCGCTGCAAGCTCAGGTACTAACAGTTTGATTGCGCGTCAGCATGCTAAGCTGGTCAGCAGTGCAGAAGATATTTTGGAGGAATTATCACTTATTTCTGCCACTGCAACCAATCTTCCTCTTTCTCCTGATGGCGAGACCGGATTCAAAAAGATAAATCCTGATGATTTGGGTGAAAAACAAAGTAGGATTCTTAAAGCATTGAATGACGGAGTTGAGGAAATTGACGCAATTTACGAACAAACAGGTCTTGAAATGAATTTTTTGTTGGCTACCTTGCTTGAATTAGAATTAACTGGTACAGTAGAAAACATTGGCGGACAAATTTACCGTCTCAGAGTCGAACTTGAAATTCCTTCAAATTAATACATTCGATTAGTAAAATGGAACATAACTTCTTTGTTGTTGGAGAAAACCGCGTTTTGGCCTTCCTCCTGAACAATATTAAATATATTTTATGGTTTTTGATTATAATTATTGCAGTATTGTCCGGTGTAATCGCATTTCTACATTATACTGGCATTCAGAATCAAGAACGGTTTAAGTTGCAAATCGTTCAAGAAAAGACTCGAAGTAACAGTCTAATCTCAAAATTAAAGAAATCCAGTCAACAGGACAGTGAATGGGAACAACAGATTTTATCCCAGTCTTCAAAGCAGAAGAAGCTGAAAGAACAGCAAGAGTCCCTCATAGATCGACAAGGTAAAGAACTTTCTGAAATTAAATCAATTCTTGATCAGCGTGAACAAGTGGTTCAGCAGTTTCAACTTGAAAAAACATCTACTCAAATTCAGATCAACAACCTTCAGCTTAAGGTTCGTTCCTTACAACAGCAACTTCTAAGTACACAGGCATCATTAACTGAGTCAAAAACTGAAAATGAAAATGTTCAGACAAAAATTTCGGAGTTGCAAACTGAAATAAGCAAAGTTGAACAAAAAAATAAAAAAATCAAACAAAAAGCTTCTTCTCCTGTTAAGGCGGTAAAAAAACGAAAACCCCTGATCATAGATGATCCAACCATAACTGTAGAAAAATTAAAGATAACTGCAAAAGGCACTCGAGTCAGTGTCAGTTATAACCTTACTAATAAATCAAAAAAGCTCCAAAGGGGTCGCACTGGAATGCATCTTTCCTCTAAGAAAAATCTCGAAAACGAAATCCAATTTCGCAGGCAAACTTCCATTCCATATAAAATCAAGAGATATAGAGTTATATCAAGGAAATTCACCAAAGTTAAGCCTGGAACCTTCATTCGAATCCTGATTTGGAATGAGAAAAAGGAACTTATTTTTGATGAAGCTCATCCAATCAAGAGATAGCATAAAATCCTTTATATTTTTTCCCCAGCATGTCTGCTCTCTTAAGCCTTGAACGAGTCAGTAAACGTTTCGGTTTTCGTTCCATCCTTGAAAACATTTGTTTCTCTTTGGATGCAGGCGAATTCGTGATGCTGATTGGAAATAACGGTGCAGGCAAAACGACTTTGCTTCATATTGTCAGTTCACTGATGAAGCCCACCCGTGGAACAATTTCTTTTCGTGGTAGAAATCGAAAAGAGCACTTGCAGGAATGGCTTCATATAATTGGAAGCCTGTCGCATGAAAACAGGTTGTATGGTGATCTCAGTTCAGTAGATAATTTGCGTCTGTTCGGAACTCTTTATGGAGTGAACGAGCTGAACATCAAAATTGACAATATTTTAGAACAAATCGACCTGGCCCATGTTGCCCGGCTGCCAGTCCGTAATTTTAGCAGCGGAATGACAAAGCGTTTAATGATAGGTCGTTTAATGTTGTACCAACCGAAAATTTTAATCCTCGATGAACCTTACACTGGACTTGATCAACACTCATTTCATTGGTTTCAGGATTATCTTCAGAAATTTCATCAACAGGGTGGTACCGTATTGATGGTTACACACCAACTTGAGCTGGGGCTGGAATTAGCGACCCGTGTACTTGTGTTACATCAGCAAGGAATCCAACATGATATTTCCGCAACAGGATTAAGTGTCGACCAGTGTAGTGCATGGCTGGAAGAATAATGCAGTTTAGTACTTACCTCGAAAGTCTCTCGCAGTTAAAACAAATCCTAAAAACTTCAATCCGTGAAGTAATTTTAGAGCACAAATCACTGAGTCGAATGGGAAGCTTAGACACAAAGTCCCTGCTTCCACTTATCGATGCAGCTCTTGTTGCCGAAATGTCACCTGTATTACAGTGGGACATACTCAGCACAGAGAAAACATTCCAGCACAGTCTTTCGCTGTTGAGTCGCCTGCCTTTGGCAAAGTTTTGCGCAATCCGCGTCCAGGATCTTGGAGCTGCAGAATGGATCCGGCAGGAACATCCGGAACTTCCACTTCATTTGATAGTTGAAACCGGTAACCATAATTTAACAGGGCTTCAACGCTGGATCAAATATTTTGGCCCGCAGCTGCAACGTTTGGTTCTTTCCACTGAGTTGCCAAAATCCATCTTGAAGGAGTATAGTCAAATCTTGACTGTTCCCTGTGAAATATTAGCTGCCGGCAGAATACTATTGTTTTACACACCTCGTAAACTATTGAATTTAAATAGTCTTTCACATGACACCTCATATTGCATAGAAAAAACTTTGATCCCCAGTGATCAACCCCAAAGAATGTTTCCGACCATCGAAAATCAACACGGTACTTTCATGTTTCATCATCGAGATTTATTTCTCTTAGATTTTCTTCCGGAACTGGAGAATACAGGCTTGAGTGTTTTAAGGCTGGATTTGCGGCATCTGAATTTTTCAGGCACGTGGATTAAGAAAATCGATGGACTGCTTGAATCATTTGATAAAAAGAAAATCAAGGTATTAAAATCAAAATGGCCCACCAAAATTACACATGGCTTCTTTCGGGCAAACAGGACTGACCTGTCAATTGAGCGCATAAAAAATCCGCACCTCAAGGATCATGGTGAAACATTGACCGGATATGTAGTTGAGGCTGTAAAAGAAGAGCATCTGATATTGCTGACCCGTAAATCATTCCGGCGTGGAACTCCTTTGCTCGGAATTACTCCGGAAGGACGTGAATGTGAAATATTGACGGACAGCATACATACGACCGACGGTCAGCCTGCAGAAGATATAATTTCCGGGAAATTGTATCAAGTACCCCATGTAAAATATGTGACCGCACAGACCCTGGTTTACAGTCGTTCTGAGTAATTACGGCTTGTATATTTTTACCAAACACTTAAGGTTTTAGAACCTTATTTTTATTTTTCTTTGGTGTTTTCTGAAACGACATCTCAAAACAATAATATAAAAATATATTATAATTTCAGTATCTTAAGTTATTTATGCAAGTCTTCAAATTCCAGAAAAATACAGCAAATATTCCAAGTTCTGTTGTAACAATCGGAAATTTTGATGGTATACACCTGGGTCACCGCGCCTTGATCAGTGCCGCAGTCCAGGAAGCAAAAACCCGTGGATGCACCAGTGCCCTGGTAACTTTTGACCCACATCCGCAGGAAATAATTCATTCTCAGCAGTCTGTACCCAGAATTTGCACATCATCGCATCAACTCCGTTTACTCGAAGAAATAGGTCTTGATGAAGTACATGTAATTCCTTTTACAAAGGAGTTAGCACAACTGGGTCCGGAAGAATTTGCATTTCAGTTTTTAATAAAGCGCTTTGATTTGAAAAAACTTGTCATAGGATACGATTTCCGTTTTGGAAAACACCGTGCTGGAGACTTCAAATTACTGGAAATCCTCAGTCAAAAATATAATTTTTCACTTGAAGAGGTAGCTCCTGTACAAGAAAGAAGTCAAACTGTCAGCAGCACCCTCATTCGGCAATTGATTCGGAAATATCGTTTTGCTGAAATTCCACATTACCTGGGACGAGATTACAGTGTGTATGGTCAAGTAGAACAGGGTGAGCAACGGGGGAAGAATCTTGGGTTTCCTACAGCTAATATTCTGCCAGGTGTTACTTTAGCTCTGCCAGAAGGCGTCTATGTGAGCAAAATAAAATTAGCTGGAAAAACTCATTATGGTGTTACCAATGTTGGAAAAAGACCTACATTCGGTGAAAATTCGGTAACTGTAGAAACTTTTATTTTTGATTTTGAAAAAGTTATTTATGGCGAATATTTGGAAGTAATACCTCTTTCACAATTGCGCCCGGAAATGAAGTTTTCATCTGTAGAAGAACTTAAAACACAAATCAGGCAGGATATTGAAACTGCACGTAATTACCTGGATACGAATGAACCGCAACCTGTCATTTGATCACCAAGTCTTACTTCTATGGATCAGGTTTACTTTCTCAACTAAATTGACATTGTATAGGCATTCCTAGGGG
>OFDO01000022.1_pt1 | contig 14664 bp, 16 predicted proteins | sample 1521021 | NCBI WGS metagenome assembly OFDO01 (sample SAMEA3696448, study PRJEB22514) | metagenome | biome: water; feature: marine; material: hydrothermal vent | place: Pacific Ocean | collected 2014-08-15 | depth 1539 m | reverse complement strand
TTATGACTACATTGCATGAAGAAGGTTATGATAACTAGTCGTTAGAAACTTTTCGCGCTAACCCCAAAGTTTCATCTACTAGTTGATCTAGTCTAGAATTCACATCTTCATTGATTATTTTACCATTATCTACTGTATCAGCTGTAACAAATACAGCCCTTGGATTTGTGATGACATTGAAATAAGACATTAGCTGAGTTAGCAGAGTCTGAACATCCGCAAAACCACTATTGCCAGATGCGACAATAACTAATCCAGCTGTTTTTCCTGCTGTTTTTTTGTAATCAATGTACTCAAACAGATTTTTCAATGCTGAACTAAAAAATGAATTATAAATCGGAGTTCCTATAATCCAGACATCAGCTTCAGTAATATTCTTGATTGCTTCTTTAGTTGCATCACTAAAATTTCCATCACCAGTATAGTAATCAATCCCACCCTCTGAAAGGTTGATGAATTTTACTTCTACGGGATATACGTAGGTATTATCTAATATAGATTCGGCCACATATTTCATGATAGTCTGAGTTTTACCAATCTTTCTTGGGCTTGCAGAGATTACAACAACCTTCATATGAGAATTTTTTTCTTAGGATATTTAAATTAAAATGATCACTGGATATGCTACACCTGAAGGAACAAAAAAGTTTGCGGAAAGACAAAATCAAAATACACAAAAGAATTACAACAATGTTCACAATCTTACACTATCCAATGTTGGTATTGGTACATATCTTGGAAATCCAGATACTGAGACAGATAAGCTTGTTGAAGATGCAATTAAAAAATCAATTTTAGGTGGAATAAATGTCATAGATTCTGCCATTAATTATCGTGCACAAAAAGCGGAACGTTCTGTAGGAAATGCAATAGCACAATTGATTGATAATAATGATATTTCGAGAGAAGAGATTTTTGTTAGTACAAAAAATGGATACGTCACAAATGATGGTGACATTAAGGAAGATCTAATGCAATATGTGATGAGGGAATATGGTAAAACTGGAATTGTAAAAGAAGGTGATATTTCTCCTGGTTATCATTGTATGACTATACCGTATCTGAATGATCAACTTGAAAGGAGCCTGAAAAACCTCGGAATGGACTGTATTGATCTTATGTATCTACATAATTCTGTAGAAGGACAAACTCATCTTCCTAGAGAACAATTCTTGAAAAACCTAAAGGATGTTTTTGAATTTTATGAAAAAAAGCGAAAGGAAGGCAAAATTAGATTTTATGGTATGGCAACGTGGGAATGCTTTAGGACAACACCAGAAAACCCTTTGTTTTTGCAGTTAGCAGAGGTAATGGATCTTGCTGTGCAAGCAGGAGGAAAGGAACATGGATTTCGGTTTATACAATTACCATTCAACTTGATGCTAGACCAAGCATACATAACAAAAAATCATAATGTAGGTGAAAAAACTGTTTCTGTATTGGAAGCTGCTCAAGAATTCAATCTTGGCGTATTTACAAGTGTACCAATAATGCAAGGAAAACTGTTAGCGACAAATGCGATTCCCGAGTTTGGAAATTTTAGTGCATCTGTTCGACTATTACAGTTTGTGAGGTCTACTCCTGGGATAACTGCTCCTTTGATTGGTCATAAGCTAGAGTCACATGTTAAAGAAAACATGAATGTAATGAAAATCCCTCCGTTATCAGAATTAGAGTTTAATAATTTGGTAAAAAGGATGGTTAAGTGATCATCTATTACACATGATTTACTCTTTGTCGATAAATTCGCTAGCCTGTGGAGGTTCAGGACTCAATCCTTTTCTTTTTCTAATTTCTTGTAATAATGTTGCACCAATTGATTTTGGCACTGGTGTCCATGCCTTAAAGTGACTGTTCCATATCGCTTTGCCTGCAGTCTGACCTCTCATCTTCTCAGATATATCAAAAGTTTCAACAGCTGGGACCTCTCCAATAACAATACTACTTGCACCCTTTTGCTGCATATCAAGTACCTTTCCACGTTTACCTTGTAAAACACTTGCCACGTTACCTATTAGATCAGTTGGAACACGTACTTCAATTGCTAACATTGGCTCTAAAATTATTGGCTCGGCTGATAAAAATGCACCCAAACATGCTCGTCTTGATGCTGGACCCAATTGAGATAAACCTCTATGCGCTGTATCCTCGTGTGGGACAAAGTGAGTGAATGTAAATTTGCAGTTTCTTACCTGTTCTTTTGCAAGTCCACCTTCATTAATTAAATCATCAAAACCAGACAAAAGTGAATCTGTAGATTCATCTACAAACTGTACACCTTTAGTGCCATTAATCATTACGTTTCCACGAGAATCAAATCTCATTACTTTCTTTGCAACATCTGGTTCCCAACCATGATCACGAAGGATCTGCGTAGTTTCCTTCTTATCCTTCATCTCGCTAAGTGTTCCATCTCTGCACATTTCAGCAATTTCAGGTTCCAAAGGTTCAACTCTCATGAAAATCTTATTGTGACGGTTAGGTGATTTTGCCATAACAACCTCAGATGAACCAAGAATGGTTTCTCTGTAATTAATTAATGGTTCAGATGTAATGATATCAATTTTAGCATCTTTAATCAAATTTACTGAGACGTCAAGATGCAATACGCCCATTCCAGCCATGATTGTCTCGCCAGTTTCTTCATCAATTTTAATAACAAGATTTGGGTCTTCTATTGTAAGCTTACGTAATGTTTCTACAAGCTGTGGAAGATCCTTTGGATGTTTCGGCTCTATTGCCATCTGAATTACTGGTTCAGAAACATATTTTGATGGCTCAAACAATGCAATACCCTTTACACTAGAAATTGTTTGTCCTGCACGAGCTTCAGTTAATCCCAAAAGCGCTGGTATATTTCCAGCTCCAAGCTCACCAACTTGTTCCCTAATGTTTGACATGAAAAAGTTTACTGATTGTACTCTTCCTTCACGCTTTGTGTCAATGATATGGATATTTTGCCCATCTTTTATCGTTCCAGAAAACAGGCGACCTATAGCTACTGGACCTGCTGCAGGATCAATTGTCATGTTTACAATCATCATTACAGTTGGTCCATTATCATCACAATTCAAAATAGCTTTTCCTATATCTGACTCTAGGTCTCCCTTCCAAATCTTTGGTACTCTGTATTTTTGTGCTACATGTGGTGGAGGATGATGTTTAACAACCATTCCCAATACTGCGTCTGCAAGTGGTGCCTTTTCAACCAAGTCTTCAACTTTACCAGAATCTGAATATGCATCAATGACATCCTTGAAGGTTACACCTTTTTTCTTCATTATATCAACATTAATTGCCCATCTATCTTTGGCAGACCCAAAAGTTACACTTCCATCCTTAATGGAAACTTTCCACTTCTCTTTGTATTCTTCTTCAGCGTACGTATCAATCAAATCATTAAAGTCAGATACAACATTTGCAAGAGTTTCTTGCATTTTTTCAGGTGTCAATCTTAACTCTTTAATCAACCTGTCAATCTTGTTAATGTATAACACAGGTCTCACTCTTTCCTCTAATGACATTCTAGTAACAGTCTCAGTCTGTGTCATAATTCCCTCTACTGCATCACATACTACTACAGAGCCATCAATTGCTCTAAGACTTCTAATTACACGACCAGAAAAGTCAACGTGTCCAGGTGTATCAATCATATTAATTACATAATCATTTTCTCCTTCCTGATAGTGTAAAGTAACATTTGCTTGAACAATAGTAATTCCTCTTTCTTGCTCAGCTTTCATAGAATCCATCGCGAGTGCAGAACCTGCAGAAGATGGCGAAATAATTCCAGAATGTGCCAAAAGGCTGTCACTCATTGTAGTTTTTCCATGATCTACGTGAGCAATAACACCAAAATTTCTAATCTTGTTTTTGTCACTGATGATCTTCATTACTTGGTCAGTTGATTTGTACTTCGTCATAATGCGATTCCATTTTGAACTGGTATTAAGTCTTATGAGAAAAAATCCGTTAGATCATTTTTCATTGATCCAAGTATAGCAAAAAATCTTGTGCGATTTTTCTTTATCACGTTCTATCATCTCTCCACACTTTTCACACCTAAACAGTTTACTCATATTAGAATGTAAACTGAATATTATTTATAGTGAATTTTTGATGATAAATAGTGGAACTTTCTGTTGGTCATACTCCAGATGCAGATGATGCATTCATGTTTTATGGTATGTTTACAGGAAAAGTAACTTCACCTGATTTTACGGTAACACATGTAATTGAAGATATTGAGAATCTCAACCGTAAGGCTACATCACCTGAGCTAGATGTAACAGCGATTTCAGTTCATGCTTGTGCGTATATACCAGGATATACAATTTTACGAAGCGGTGGAAGTTTTGGAATCGGTTATGGTCCAATTGTTACTGCAACAAAAGAAATGTCAATTAAGGAATTGCAAAATGCAAAAATTGCAATTCCAGGAAAAATGACATCTGCATTTTTACTTTTACAATTAATGATTGGAAAGTTTGATTATGTTGAAATGAATTTCAGTGACATACCAATGGCAGTAAAAAATGGAAAAGTTGATGCTGGTTTGGTCATACATGAAACACAATTATCATATTCCCAAGAAGGTATTATCAAAATTTTGGATGTTGGTGAATGGTGGGATAAAACAACTAATGGGCTCCCTGTTCCATTAGGAATCAATGTCATGAGGGATAGCTTTGGTTTAGAAACCATCAAAAAATTTGATAAATTCTTACAGGAATCTATTGAATTTGGTCTCAAACGTGCCGATGATGCAATAGAATACGCCATGAAATATGGTAGAGGAAAACCGAGAGCTTTGATTGAAAAATTTGTGAAAATGTACGTAAATGATGTAACGATTAACATGGGTGAAAATGGGGAAAAATCTATCAGAAAATTATTTGAAATGGCTTTACAAAAAAACCTAGTTCCAAAATTTAATCTAAAAATTGCATAATTTTTCATTAGACAAAAATGGATAATTTATTCGCGCGCTTTATAACTAAAATTCACGTGTGATAATCATTGGAACAAAAACTTGATCTTCAAAACTCTTCGATCTATGATTTTGCTGGGCTATTATCTATAATTGATGGCAATTTAACCGAGTGATCTTTAACAGGATCATTTCAATCGAGATACTTATTAATAATTTCAAATTATTGCGTATATGAAATTATTTCTTGATTTTGAACTATGTGAAGAATGTAATTCATTCATAGCAGATCTCACACGTGAGGATTCATTGCTATTAGATGACGTTGCAAGAAATGAAATTTCTACCAAGTTTATGCGACACCTTACATACAACCATCCAGAAGTAATACAAGCTATAATTAAAGAAGTCAAAATTCAAAAACGAAAGCCTGAATTTGATTTATACAAATAATTTTTACTAAATTATATTATAGTATATTAAAAAATAATCACATTGTTGATTGACAAAAGAATGATTATTGTTGGTATAGTTATGATTATTGTAGGTGTTGTTATTTTATCATATCTTACAGAAGTTACGCCAATCGGTAAAACTGGTATGACTGACGACGAAAAAATAAATCTACTACTTGCAGAACGAGAAAATTCTGATTATCGCACGCTATCTGGAATATTAATTGGATTTGGATTTTTATTGGTGTTAATCAGTTTTGGTGCAAGGCGAAAACGTAAAGGTGGTGCTAAAAAGATTGAAAAAAAACCATCGCAATAAAATCAAAATGTTCGAATAATATTAAAAAATGTGTCACGTTGTGCTGGCTTCCTTTTTATTTCTTTGACTAGATTTACAAGATCTAATAGTGATGAATTGGTAGATTTTCCTGCAGCACGGTATACTTCTTCAGAAAATGCTGTACCTACAAGATCATTCCCGCCATGAGATAATGCAACCTGTGCAAGTTTTTTCCCATCTGCAACCCAATAAACAGAAATGTTGTTCAAAAAACCAGACAGCATTAATCGTGATAATGCAATTACCTTCAAATCATAAATTGATGAGCATTCCTGAGTTAGCATATTCTTTTGTTCAAGTTCAGTATTTTCCAAACTAAATTTGAGCGGAATTAATGTTAAAAATCCGCCAGTTTTTTTCTGTAAACTTCTAATCTTTAGTAAATGGTCAACAATATGTTCCGGCCTCTCAATGTGTCCATATAGCATTGTGGCGTTACTTTTAATGCCAAGATTATGAGCCTGTTCCATAGTATCTAACCATTCATCGCCACTACATTTTCCACGTGCAATTTTTCCCCTGATTTCTGGATGAAATAATTCTGCACCACCGCCAGGTAAAGAATCAAGTCCAGAATCCTTTAATCTAGATAATACCTCTTTTACAGAATTTTTTGTTAATTTAGCAAAGAAAAAAATTTCTGCTGCAGTAAATGCTTTGATTTTTAATTCAGGATGATTTTTTTTGATGATCTTCATCATGGATTCATAATAATCTAGTGATAATTTTGGATGAAATCCACCAACAATGTGCATTTCAGTAGCACCCATCATCTTTGCAGCTGACACCCTGCCCTCAATTTGTTCTGGTGTTAATGTATAAGCATCATTATCATTTTCCTTTCTATAAAATGCACATATTTGACAGCTGGCAGCACAAACATTAGTATAATTCAGATATGATGACGCAGTAAAAGTGACTTTGTCGCCAACAAGTTTTTTGCGTGTTGCATCAGCAACAGCTCCAATCATATAATGATCGTCAGATTTCATTAATTCTATTCCATCTTGTGCATTTAGATCCTCACCAGCAATAGCACGTTCTAATACCTTAGATTCTCCAATTAGTTTTTCCAGCATATTTTGCATTAATTATATCTAAATAAATAGATAAGTAGTGGATAACCGAAAGCATGCCAGTTTGGTTCTCCCATTAATTGATGAAAATAAACCGAAATGCTACCTATGCCATGAACAATTTGAAAACATGGATGAATTAAAAAAGCATCAAGAATTGAGACATAAAGAATTTTTTGCTAAATTTGAAAAAGACACTACTTCGTAATACCTTTTGCAGTAGCAAGGCTAATTTCTGCCAATTCACATTCATTATCAATTGACAACGCTTTTTTGAAATATTTTATTGCCAATCGAATATTTCCAGTCTCTCCAATACAAAGTCCTTTGTACGCAAGAACAATAGGATTGTTTTTGTCAATGTTTAATGCAATATTATAACAAGAAAGTGCTTCAGAGTATTTTTCTAATGTATGTAGAACTGAACCTTTGTTAATTAATGCATTCATATTTTTTGGTTGAAGATTTAAGGCTCTATCATACATTGCTAATGCTTGGTTATAACGTTCTAAATTTTGTAATGTAACTCCATAATCAATAATAACTCCAATACTATCAGGTTCAACTTGTAAAATATTTTCATAATATTTTAGTGCCTGTGTATATTTTTCATCCTCACATAATTTAGAAGCAATCTCTAACATTTTTGATAGTTCATGATTCAATGTTTGTTACTAGTGTGTTGAGATAATAAATTCTAACTTTAGTCCATAATTGACAAAAGCTTCAGAAGGTATAAACCAAGCCAAAATTTGATAGATTTGGTAGTGTTTATGCCCCTTGAATCTCTTGTTGAATTTATAACTACATTAATGACAGATTATCTATATGCGGGAGTATTTCTTGCTGCATTAATTGAAACAATAATTCCGCCAATACCAACAATGGCCGTATTTCCAACTGCAGGATTTATTGCGTCACAGAACGGTCTTGAGCTACATGAATTGTTTTTGTTAGGAATTGTAGGAGGACTTGGTGCATCTATTGGTTCAACTGTAATTTATTTAATCGCTTTAAAATTAGGTAGAACGGTATTGTTAAAATATCTAAAATATGTGAAAGTTTCTGAAAAAAAATTATCGAGAGTAGAATCTTGGTTTCAAAAATATGGAGACAAAGCAGTTTTGTTTGGAAGAATGGTTCCAGTCTTCAGAGAAATGATTTCTGTACCAGCGGGATTGCTTAAAATGAAATTTCCAAAATTTCTTGCATATACAATTTTAGGTTCTTGTGGATGGAGTATTACGTTGATTTTCATTGGATATTATTTTGGAATCGCATCACTTGAATTTTTGTAATTTTATCATGATGCATTTTTATCACGAGGATCAATTTCTAGTGATTTGTTAAAGCATTCTATCGCTTCATTGTATCGTCCAAGGCTTCTTAACGCAATTCCCTTTAAGTTCCATAAATCTGGATCATTTCGGTTAAGCAATATAGCTTTTTGAAATAAATTTAATGCGTCATCATACTGCCCATCTTCTAATTGTTTTTTTCCCATCTTAATCAATTCATCAATCGAATCCAAATTTCATTCCGAATTGAATGGTGTTAATTGTCTATTTAACAAATTTCCCACACTGACAATCAATGATAGTGCATGTATTCTGATTTTTTATATGATCGTAAGACAGATGACCACATCTGCTATCTTTACAAACATAACGTTCAAGTTCTCGTGTAATTACGCTCTGCGCAATTTTATTAGCATCCGCTTTTGAGACTCCCTTTTTATCTATATAGTAATGAACGATATGATTGTAAAGGCGTTCTGCATTGAAAGTCTTTTCTAAACTCACATAATACAATGTATGAAAATATACTTAAATTTTAACAAAAATTTCTTGTTTTTGTACAAATATCACTATTTTTTAGAAAAATGTTGGTCATACATCTTTCTACGTTCTGTATTTGAGAGAACTTCATATGCCATGTTTATTTGAGCCATTTTCTTCTCAGCATCATCACTTTGCTTCCTATCTGGATGCCATTTTTTTGCAAGACTCCTAAACTGGTTTTTTATCTCGTTCTGGCTAGCAGTTTTTTGTATTTGTAAAATTGCATAATAGTCAGGAATATCCTTGCTTAGTAGTGATTTTCTAAAATCTTCATCACTAAGTTTGTTTTTTCCTTTACGTTCAAAACTAATTTCATCACTCATCCACTCGGAGTGATATTTTTCATAATCTCGATTCTTTTTTGATTCCCACTCACCAGTATCATATTCATTTTTTTTTCTGAATATTGAACCCCGTGCAAGAAAAATTAACACACTGATGATTATAGCAGCTGCAATAGCAAATACAATCATTTGTTCAGATTCTGTTAAACTTTCTAATGCACCATCTACTTTCATTGGATTGACGTTATGTTCTGAATCATAGAAGAACTGTTCTGTAATTTTTGATTTATCATGTACCACAGATATGTAATAGTGCCCGCTACGATTTAGATCATAATCACCAACTAGAATATCATATGTAAAATCTCCAGCTGGTATCGTGATATCTTCATTCAGTATAACTATTTCATCGGGATCAGTAATCATTACTTGTAGTGTGGTCTCAGTTGAAACATTACCAAAGATCACAATTTTATCAGTGTCTGTGAATATGGGAAGATCCACTGAAATGTTTACAGAGTCACCAAACACATTTGCTGGTATCAACAAGATCAAAATGATGGAAAAATATGGAATTGCTCTGTATTTCATGGATATTTCAGTTAGTTAGTTAGGTTTTATTTGATTATTTGCTAATTGATCTCTTTATTGGTGCCAAAATTGGTTAATTCTATGTTAATCACAGTCACAATTATGTTAAATCTCATTAACAAAGTCGTGCTAATACTTCTGTTTACCTACTCATCACATGACAACAGGTTATTGTGTGAAGTGCAGAACGAAAAGAGAGATTCAGGGTGCAACTGCTGTAACTCTCAAAAATGGCAAGCCTGCAACAAAGGGTACTTGTCCAGAGTGTAGCACAAAGATGTTCCGAATAGGTAAGAGTAATTAGGAACATTCATCACTTTTTTAATTGTAAGTATAGTAGTCTTATTTAGAGTGAATCTTATCATGAATCTGCGCAAGAATTAATTTTGCTTTTTCTTTGTTTTCATATGCATCATGACTTTCATCCATTATGGCATCTATCTCATAACTTTTATCAACTAAAATATTAGCAACGTGCTCATCAAGTGTTCTCTTACCAATCAGATAGTAAGCAAAAACAGTATTCTTTTGTCCAATTCTATGTAATCTGTCTTCGGCTTGACGATGTATTGCAGGACTCCAATCCAATTCAGCAAATATAACATACTTTGCACGTGTTAGATTTATTCCAAGATTGCCAGCACGTAAACCAACAACAATTAATTTGGTACCTCCATTTTGAAAATTATCTATATTTTCTTGTCGTACTTTATCAGTTTGACCACCAATAATTGCTGCAGGATTGAATTCCTGTAAACTTTCATGTAATAATTTATGAATGGATTTATGATGACAGAAAACAACAACACTTTCCTCAATTTCCATTATATTTTTCACAAAATCAATCACATGGTGAAGTTTTGCCACACCAGCGGCTTGTCTCTCACTTTGAATTGCTCTCTGATATGAAGCAACTTTGCCAAATTCAGTTTCTGCACTTTTTTGCTCTTCTTCAAGTTTGCTCCAAATCTTATTTAATTCATTCTTATAGTAAGTTTCATCAGCATCAATTGTTTCCTTATATCTGACTTTATCCTTTAATTCTTTTAATACATCTGATTTTTTTCTGCGAAGCATAACATCTCTTTGTAGTACATGACGTAAACCATCACGCTTGCTAGGAACAACAATTGCCCTACCCCTTTCATCCTGATAACAAAAATATTCACAAAATTCTTTGAAACTACCTAGCAATCCTGGTTTTAAGATATCTACTATTGGCCATATTTCAGAACCGTGATTATAAATCGGTGTACCTGAAAGACCAACTCTATATTTGATTGATTTCATTCCTGCCAGTTTTTTAATTGCTCTATACTTTTTGGTTGTTTTAGAACGAAGATGTTGTACTTCATCACATACAAGTGTCCGAATTTTTAATTTTGACAGATCAATTTGGCGTTTATAAAGTAACTCGTAATTGATAAGATAGAAATCATAATCAGAAATTTCTTTTTGTTTGCCTGAACGTATACTTGTTATGGTTGGCACACCATCCTCAACAATACGACCATTTCTACTCTTTTTTTTCATGAATCTTTCTATTTCACGCTGCCAATTAGTTAGTGTAACAAGCGGAGCTACTACAAGAACCGGTGATGATTGTTTTTCTGATGCGATATATGCTAACGTTTGTACAGTTTTACCAAGACCCATATCATCAGCAAGTAATGCATTACCCGAAGATTTCAAAAGAAAATCTAGACCCATTTTCTGAAAGTTTAACAGCTTCCCACGAAATTGTTTTTTTGGTATAACTTTTGAAAGTTTTTCAATTTTTGTTTTAGTTGGTTTTTTAATAATTTTAGCACGTGCTTTTCGTTGCCAAACAGATTTTGATAATATTTCCAATGGATATCTTTCCAAAATAAGTCTGATTTGTTTAACATTATTTTCATTATCAGGAATAATAACCTCGTTAGGACCACTACCATACCATAACTCCGGTATGAGCTTTGAAACCATCATTACAGCTCTAACGCCAGTAATTTTCCAGGTCCATGATCCCGAATACTTGTCAATTGCATACTCAAGTGTTCCAAATGTTTTCATTGTTCTTTCGTGATTCTCGAAAATTGTTTTGGTACCTTATGAATCTTGATTATTTCAAAATAGTGATATATGGGTAAAATGATTTGGTATGGCTACATAGGTTTTCTTGTATTAATCATGTTTATGCTGAGTATTATGACAATCGCAATTGCAAAGATTGGTTTTGTGATCGTTTAAACAATCAATACACTCAAAATGTTTGTGATTTTCACAATTAGCACATATCATGAATATAATTTAGATATTAGCCTTTGAAAAGTTTTTGCTAGAAGTTATAAGGTAAATTTTCTTAACTTACCCATTGAGTCTGAAAAGATACATCGCTACTAGATGTATTACTATGTTTGGCGTTCTGATGATAACTCTGCTATTAACAATAGCATTAGTTGGATCCAATATGGACATTATTTTAAAACAAGGTATAGTCTACCAGGTAAGAGCAGAAATTACAGAAAATCCTGCTATAGCTGAAAGCTTTGCAACTGTTGAAGAATTTGATAAGTTTGTGCAGGAGCAAACTGATCAGAGAATTGAAACGCTTGGATTATATAACCCGTGGTATTCTCCTCAGAGAATTGGATTTACTATGTATAAGATATTAATTCTAGATTTTGGAAATGCGACGTTTCTTACAAGTGATTCTGGATCTTCCAATGTTGGCGACATACTATTAGAAAAGATTCCAAGAACTGTTTTGCTCTTCACTACTGCAACCATAATCATTTCCATAATTGGGATATTTTTGGGTGCATTAGCAGGAAGCAAAGTTGGTTCAGTTATTGATAGAATCACTTCGATGTTTGCAGTAGTTAGTAGTAGTTTTCCCGTTTGGTGGATAGGAATGCTTATGATCTTTCTATTTGCATTTGTATATCATATTTTCCCCGCAAGGGCAACACCATCAATACTTCCAACAGAACCTGGCTACATTATTGCATTGCTTTACCATATGGCATTACCACTGATCACAATTGTAATGATTGGATTTGGTGCATGGGCATATCTTGTGCGCAATTTTATGGTAGGAACACTACAGGAAGATTTTATCACTGCAAAAAAGGCTATCGGCATTGATAAAAAAAAGATTATCTATAAACATGCTTTAAAAAATGCTGCACCCCCAATTGTTACAATTCTGGCACTAAGTCTTTCAGGTTCACTCGGTGGCGCAATAATTACAGAAGCAGTGTTTGATTGGCCAGGAATGGGACGGCTTTATTTTGAGGCTATCAGTGTCATGGACTTGCCAATCATAATTGGTGCTACATATGTGCTTACGGTGTTATTTTTGATCAGTATCCTTGTTGCAGATTTACTTTATGGTTATTTTGATCCGAGGGTGAAAACAGAATGAGTAATGTAAGTTCATCGGAAATAAAACGAGAGTTTGTTAAGAGTAAAATCGGTCTTATTGGTATTGGAATTTTGGCAAGCCTTATCATTTTATCGATGATAGCCATTATCACAATTCCTATAGACACATTCAAGCAATGGAATAATCCGGGTAGCTGGATTTCATATCCAAAGACATCTGTACCAGCATGGGTAAACTATTTCACTACAGAAAAAATCCCAGAACATCTTATAATGGATAAGCCGACAGTAATAACTAAAGAGGGTATTATATCATTAGCATCGCATCAATTCGGTATACAATATCACTATGATGATTTTCCAAGTGATTTTATTTACGAGTTTAATGTTGAGTATTCAGGATCACAACTGTTACAAATTTCTGTAATTAGACCAGATCAGTCACAAATACTTCTTTTGTCTAGATCATTACCACACTCAGATACAAAAATTGTACACCATGAACGAATTTTTTCAACTGATAACAGTATTAAAAAAAATATTCAAATTCATTTTTCTGAAATGGAATTCTATAATCAAAACATATCAAGCGAAGATATGATTTTTGCAGACAGAGATGGAAAAGTGTTGAAGGGAGATTATATATTTTTAGTAAATATCTATGGTATTGATAAAAAAGTAAGTATTATTGATTCCAAATTAATTCTTGGTGGAAAAGCATATGGAATGATGGGAACGGATGAGTTACGAAGAGACCTTGCGGTCGGTCTTTTATGGGGAACCCCACTTGCTTTGTTTATTGGTATTTCTGTGGCTATTGGTTCTGTAACAGCTGGTTTAATTTATGGTGTATATTCTGGCTTTAAGGGAAAAAAAACAGACGAAGCTATGATGAGGTTTAACGACGTTATCTATGCACTTCCAGCACTACCTTTTTTGATAATTCTTGCCGTGACTATTAGTAATAGTATATTTTTGCTAGTAGGATTCCTGATGATCTTTGGTTGGGTTGGTGTTGCAAAGGTTTCACGCAGTATGGCACTTCAAATCAAAACTAGACAATATGTAGAGGCATCACAAATGATGGGACAAAAAAACTCAAAAATAGTTTTTAAACATATTATTCCACAATTACTGCCTTATGCTTTTGCCAGTATTGCAATTTCAGTCCCTGCTGCGATTACAACAGAAGCTGGCATAAGTTTTTTGGGTCTTGGTGATCCAACATTTCCCACATGGGGACAAATACTACATGATGCAAATACATATGGTGCTGCAGCAAGAGGATTATGGTGGTGGATTGCTCCACCAGGAATAATGATTGCGATTACAGGTCTTGCGTTTGTTTTCATTGGTAATGCACTAGATGCAATTGTAAATCCAAAATTAAGAAAATAAATTAGTTTTCAAAACTGAATTTCCTTATCATGGCAATGGAATTATCGTTTAGTCTGATAGTATATGTTGCGGCGTTGGGATCAGAATCCTTTGTCTCCCCTAAAAGTTCAGCAAATTTTGATTTTTTCTCTTCAGTCGCACCCGCTTCGTGAGTACATAAATTGAAAGCTTTCAGCTGCAGATTATTTTCCAGTAGATATGCGATGAATTTTTTATAATTTTCGGTGCTAAACCAATCAATGTTATTTTCATCACAAGCAGATATCCAAACATCAATTGAGTTATGGAAAAACACTTTTTTGCGAATTACATCTAGTGCGAGATCTGGCATTTAACCACGTATACCTAAAAATCAGCACGTTTCATTTTAGAGCCGCAGCGAG
>OFDO01000016.1_pt1 | contig 16942 bp, 14 predicted proteins | sample 1521021 | NCBI WGS metagenome assembly OFDO01 (sample SAMEA3696448, study PRJEB22514) | metagenome | biome: water; feature: marine; material: hydrothermal vent | place: Pacific Ocean | collected 2014-08-15 | depth 1539 m | reverse complement strand
TTTGAACAGAACTAACTGCCATTGGACCACCGCCGTAGCCGTATCCATAACCTCCTCCCTACATGAAAGGTGGACGAAAGAGCATCGACATCATCATTGAAGTCATAAACAAATTTGTCATGCTGTAGCCGGTGCCGTAATATGGAGGATAAGGTGCCCCGGCTGATTGATACATCTGCGGGTTCGGTGCGGATTGCATGGTCATTTGATCACCTGAACCGCGGACCACTGAGGCTGTCATAATTTCAATAGACTTGTTTTCTGCAATATCTCTCCAAGCTCCATTATCTGACCCAGAAGGAAGAACATTAACTTTATCGGGATCCGGAACCAAAATCGAAAATACAAGAAAATCAGAATCACCTGTTTCAGTTTGAGGTACAATCAAAACAGGATCTGCAATTCCGTCTTCATTAAGGTCAATCGTGCTTACATCACGAATTTTATTGGATATTTTACTAACCAGAATAGGAAGAAAACTGTCCTTGCTAACATTCTCTTGCGTCGTTTCTCTTATTGCCTCTGAAGTGATAGCCGGAATTAGTTTTGGGTCTAGATGTTCTGTAAGATTAATTCCCAGTTTTTCAAGGGCTTCAGGATTTAGTTGATCACTGACTCCTATCGGAACATTCTGAGTTGTAAAATTGAGTCCTCTAGATTCTCGATTATTATCTTCACCAAAAAAAACCCAATATAATCCTAAAATCAAAATTGCGATCAGGATACCCTGCGTTGAAAATAATTTTTCCATCCCGTCTGACGGTTCATTATCTTTTTTTCCCATTGCTTGTTTCTTTTACTTAAGTTGTTAGTCTAAATTGAATCTTATTAATGTCTAGAGACTTTACTGCACTTTAGTGAAGGCGCAAGTTAAAACGATGTTAAGTTTCAATCAAACAGTATTGGAGGCAATCAAATTTTTTCCAACAGCCATATCATGAGTACTTATTTTGAGATAACAATAGCTGACCCACTGTGCAAAAAAAATGTTGCGATGTGAACGCCAGCGGTTGAGGGGATTGTTAAAATCAAAATTTACGGGCGCTGGTACCTCTGGGTTTCCGTGATCTCGTTTAGCTTCTTCAGCAAGTCGGGTTGCATTGTATTCAGGATGCCCGGTATGTGCGATAAAACGGTCATCGGTAGTGGAAAAAATCGAATAACCAGCTTCAGGCCCGTAGGCCAGCAATTTTAAGCGGCCGGATTCTGAAGCTTCTTCCATTGCTTCATCAGGCATACCTGCATGACGGCTTTGTGGACAGAAAAACACATCATCCAACTCACCAATGATCGGATGGTCGGGAGCTAGATTTTTCAGCTCAAATACTCCAAAAAGTTTGTGATCATAGTTAAGTTTTTTCACACCCTCCAAATAAGCCATCACAAATCCCGCCCAGCACAAACCAAGTGTACTGGGAATATTTTTACGTGCATCACTTAAAATTGTTTTGATTTCTTCCCAATAATGAACATCTTCATAATCAATCGTTTCCACAGGAGCGCCAGTCAAAATTAACCCATCTAAAGGTTGGTCACGCATTGCTTCTTCATAAGTTACGTAAATATCATCAACATGCTTTGGCTCCCAGGATTTGTAATTATGTGATTCCAAACGAATCCAAATTGGCTCTAACTGTAATACAGAAAGTCCTAATGGATGGAGAATATTAAATTCATATTTTTCTCCAAGCGGCATTATATTGAGGATCCCAATCCTTAGTGGGCGAATATCCTGTCGCTTTGCCTGAGATGGTGGAATCCAGCGGATGCCATTTCTTTCCAAAATTGGCACTGCGTGATAATCAGGACGAACAATGAGTGTCATTTTCTTCTTAATCTAAATTTGCAGGTGTCAGTCAGGACTACTGTGTGTTCAACTAACAGTTCTACTCAAATGAAAAAGACAGGCAAAGTCTCTTCACTAGCAGAAAACAAGAACCAACAAAGTCATTCTTGCAATAGGTTAATCAGATAGACGTGAATCAATCAGGTGGGTCACCTAAAGAGGAGGACCGGCACTTTACTCGAATCGAGTCGTATCGACTCCCTTTCGAAACTTTCCGGAGGGCTGGCATTAGCACCTTGATGCTGAAACAGGATGCTCGACACTTCAAAGGGCCAGATCCCTCAGTGTCATCTGGATACAAAATTACGTAGATTCTATCACAATCAAAGTTAAAGTCAAACTTTTTCAATCACTTAATAAGAATATAGTGATTTCAAATTTCAGAGGGGCTCATCAGAGACTCTTTGAGGGACTCCTCAAAGTTTGACTTTACTAATTTTTCATGATCCTCAGGAGTAATGTAAAATGTATCAATCACTTGATGTCCAATGGTTGTAATAACTGCCTGCTGAATTGGTACTCCAACCTGATCAAATGCACTGACCATTTTGTAATAAACCAAGGGAGCATCATCGGCAGTAATTTTTATGCGAAGATAGTTTTTGTCACGTCTCGAAAAATCTGTTTTTTCCCTGAACTCTCCATTCCAAACAGGGAAATCCCCCAAAGCCTCACTTTTCTTTTCTTTGACCATGTACCCTTTTTTGTCATCTTTGAGGTACTCCAGTTGAAGCTTTGTGTTGTAAAGAAAAGTTTGTGTCTTTATTATTAGTGCAGGGAGGGTATTACTTTTGATGGAAGTTTCCAATTCCCGGGGTAAAATCACATTCTGCTCCCCTCTTTTTGAAACCTTGAGATAATAGCAAAAGGCAACTTTACCACTCGCAAATTGAATTTGATTTATCTTTGCCGATTCAATATTGAGGTGCTTCAAATTTAAAGTATAAGCAATTCTACTGTGAATTTGGGGCTGATCATGTACATAAATCAAAAGACCGTTAAGACGTCCTCGTGCATTGGTGATCACGTTTACGATAGCCGGCCGCTCAAGCCTATTGAAAATTGATAAATTTTCTGCCAGCATGTCTGGAGTAGAACTTAGCAGAAAACGATTTGGAAATGCCGCAAAAAACCAGTTAATCATGGGACTGTAAAGTTCAGTAAGTGTCACCAGACTTTTTTTGCTGATGGATTGCCTGATGGTGCGAATAAATTTATCTGTAGTTTGATCAGTACCCTGTTTATCAAGTGAACCCAACTTAAGGTCCCGCCACAGAACTTGTAAATCGTCTTCGGATTTTCCAAGTAATTTACGTTCCTCTTTGTTGATTTCTTTGAGAGGTGTCAGCAATACAGATTCTATATTTTCCCGGAGACTTCTGTTTATCAAAAGATCAATACGCGTATCTGATTCTAAATCATTCTTTTTAATATCCAGGTATGTTTGTATGAAATCCATTGAATCTTCCTGCAACTTAGAAGATCGCATTTCCGCAAACACACGATATGTTTCTTCAAAAAATGTTCTCAATCCCCGTGTGGAGTGAGCATTGCTTTCACTAACAGATATGTAATCAGAAATATTGCATAGGAAGAGCAAAATGACATTGATCAGGTTGCGGTCCGCAATTTCAAAAAAACTTTGCAGAGCCTGATCGAAATATGCAGAAGTTCTGCTCAATTGAACAACTGTGGTGTGGTGTACGATGAGCAGAGATACAAGAGTGAATAATTCCTGGTCATCATAGCCAATACGTTCCAGGGCATTGACAGCAATAGATGTCCCGGAAACTTCATGATCTGTTTGTGGATCAATTTTTCCCACATCGTGAAATAGAATGCCCCATTTTAGAGCTAAAATATGTTTTGGTTCCAGATATTGATATAATTCCTGATAATCTTTTTTTAGCCGATCCAGTTCTTTTTGCGTACGATCAAGTGCATTGAGGGTATGTACGCAAACGGGATGTTGGTGGTAAGCAAGATTCCTGAGCAAGAAACGCATTTTGTTTGTTTCCGGAATGAAACAACCCATTAAAGTACGAGGTTGACTTTCAGCATTGATCGGTTCGCAAATTTCTAACATTATCCGCAAGGCATTTGCTGTAAACGGTGTCAACATCAGTTTCGTGAAACTTTTTGCAATCTGTGTCCGGTTTGAAGAAATCACGTCCGGCGTTATAATGCGAATCAAGTCGGCCATCTCATCCTTGAGTTCAAAAGATAAATCGTATTCTGATTGACCCACATATTCAAAAAGTTCCAGCAACGCTGTTGGATCGTTGAAAATCAAAGATATTGGAACTTGCGGCAAACCTTCCAGAGCATTTACCTCAACAATTAGACGCTTCCCCAGATGAACGACAACCTGAAAATTTGAGAAAGTCCGCACTATTGTACGGTCCAGCAGGCGTTGTAAAATAGCTTGTGAGAGATCTTGAATGTGATTCACCATTTGCAGACGATAGCGGTCAAAATCGTCAATACTCTGGAAGCGTTTTTTCTTGAGCAGGTAAAGACGTTCGGTAGCATCATTGATGATGTTACTTTGGATATCTTTTTCGGATAGTCCACTTTCCCTTGCCTCATCGTCAAAGTGATACTCCTTGGCGCTCGCGGAAAAGTTGCGTAAGTCGTAAAGGAATTCGAGGGCCTGACAAAGTTTGTAACCCTGACGAGGTGAAATAATACGTTTTTGTATCAGAAGTGCCAGCATTTCTGCAGTTTGACTTGGAAAAATTCCGAAAGTTGCAGCAGAAAGCCAAAGAGGAATTTGCAGGGAGCGCAAACCACCTCGATCTTCCTTGAGATTCATCTGACTCAGATCAGGAACTGTACGGTCATTATAATCTCTAATTTGGCTCAGGACAAAGGTTTCATATGGCAAGATCTGAAAAAATCTTCGTTTCAAAGCATTTGCTAAATCTTTGCTGCCAATTAAAACTCTGCTTTCCAGAATGGATGGAATTGTATGGATAACACTGGGATCTTTGAAACGTGATAAGTCTTCATTTAATTCAAAATATTGATGTGCCGTTTCAATACCTGCTTCACGCAGTAAATGCTCAATATGAATGATGAACTGTCGGCAAATTTCTGACTCACCAGCACTCAGTTGTTGTGTGTCGAGACAATATCCCAAATCTCGATCGGAAGCAAAACTCAGTTCAGCCCTGCCATAACCACCTCTGGCAAAGACAACCAAATGATTAAGTAATAAATTCAGCTTGATCTCAGATTTCTGTACCTGCGGTAACAACTCCTCCAACTCTTTCAGTCGTTCGCTGTGGTTTTCAATTTCATGTATCAACTCAGCTTCAATACTTTCATAATATTTCAGCATCTGCCTTTGATCCGGATCTTCTGGATTTGATTCAACTTTCTCGATTTGTGTCCGGCTAAGACCGAGTTTTTTCTTTTTTTTCGGTAGAGATCGTTTTTTGAATAGAAGCTCTTTTTTGAGATCTCCCTTTATCCTTTCCTTCAGGATTTGAAGATCGGCAAACCCATATTCAAAAGCAGTATGGATAATACTGTCCAGTAGGTGAGTATTTTTTGAAAGGGTATCAAACGAATTGTTTGTACAGAGGCTGCTTTCAACAATTTTTTTGTACTGCTCACGATAATATTCCTCAATTACTCCCGCAAACACTTTTTCACGGGCAGTAAGATATTCCATAGATTGACTGGAGTCAATAGCCAAAGGCCGCCAAACTTCTTCCAGTTGTTTGAGCAAGGCTTCCTTGTTAACTTCAAGTTCTTCCGGATTCTCGGTGAAGATGAAAGGAGAAAGAAAGGGATAATTCTCAATTGGAGAAAAATTTGTTTCCATGAAATTAAAACAGGTAACTGATAACTGTTAAAGTGTTTTAAACTACACGATTTAAATAATCATTAGCCATCAATGATGGTTTAAGTGTACATCTAACCCAGTTTTCAAAATATCAATCTGTAGCTCCCAGCATAATTTTCCGCAAAATACTTTCAAAAAAGATCTACCTGAGATTGAGGAGGGGCTGAAATTTCCAAATGTTGATAAGCTCGCTCAGTCGCCACTCTGCCTCGCGGAGTACGCTGCAAAAACCCCTTAAGCAACAAAAAAGGTTCATAAACGTCTTCAATCGTGTCTTTTTCGTCTGAGACTGCCGCAGAAAGAGTGCTAAGACCTACTGGACCACCTCCGAATTTTTTAATGATAGTTTCCAAAATATGACGATCCATTTGATCAAGGCCCTCCAAATCGATTCTCATTCTTTCCAGACTTCTTTCAACCAAAGGCAAAGTGATCACACCGGACGTCTCCATGTCTGCAAAATCCCGGCAACGCTTCAGTAAGCGGTTTGCAATTCTGGGAGTACCTCTAGCTCTGCGTGCCAGTTCCAAAGAAGCTTCTTCTACAATTTCAATTCCAAGTAATGATGCTGCGCGCAAAATGATAGTTTTCAGATCTTCCTCATCATAAAAATTCAGCCGGAACTGAATTCCAAAACGCTCCCTCAAAGGAGAAGAAAGCAGACCGGCACGTGTTGTAGCACCAACTAGAGTAAAGTGCGGCAAATCAATTTTTACTGTGCGTGCTCCAGGTCCTTCCCCAATAATGATGTCGAGAGTAAAATCTTCCATCGCACCGTAAAGCACTTCTTCAACTACCCTGTTCAATCGATGTATTTCATCAATAAACAAAATACTGCCTGGATCCAGGTTAGTTAAAATAGCAGCTAAATCACCTTGACGCTCAATGACAGGCCCGGAAGTAGAGCGTAGTTGCACCTCCATTTCACGCGCAAAGATATTTGCTAGAGTAGTTTTTCCCAATCCTGGTGGACCACTCAAAAGGACGTGATCCAGAGCATGTCCGCGTTTTATTGCAGCACCAATAAAAACATGAAGATTTTCCTTAATTTCATTCTGGCCAATATAATCCTGTAAACGTTGCGGACGCAATGATTGATCAAACTGTTCTCCCAGTCGTGATTCTGGAGCAACCAATCGATCTTCAGAGTTTTCCTTAGACTCGGAAGTCTCAGTGTCCACAGTTTGATCCTGCATGGGTGTTTATTATGAGGTAGAAAGTTTTTCCAGGTGTTCCTGGGAAGCGATGTCCGGACTGATACGCCAGGTATACAAAGGAGAAAAAACATACAAAATTAGGTATCCAAGTGCAGCATGACCGAAATATGGAGTAAAGACGAAGCCGATGACAAGCACTATAGTAAAAATTAAAAATTTTCGACTTCGGCTCATCAAACGACCGATGTGCATATAGCGAATTGGAAAACTTATCATCAGGATTGCCGCAATTATCATCAGAAAGAAACTAAATTTTGACCAAAACACTAGATCAGGAGTATTTGATTCAAGTGCGTTTCCAATCATTATGAAAGGTGCTGCAACTAGCAGGGCTGCACCTGGAACAGGTATTCCCTTGAAAAATCCCGGAATGCTGTTTTGGTCCAAAATGAAGAAAACTAATCTTGTAATACCTAGAACGACATACAGAATGGCAATCCATCCATAAGGGAGTGACTGGATAGATTCATCTGCAACCCGCCCCATCAACATATAAAATATTACTGCTGGTGCGATACAGAAACTGACGGTATCTGAAACGTCGTCGAGGACTCCTCCTAAAGTAATATTATATTTTTTGGGTTTTGCTGATGGTAGCGGAGTAGTGAGTCCCAATTTTCTGGCGACTGCACCATCTATTTTATCAAAAAATCCCGCACCAAGTAAAATCAGGTAGGCTTCCTGGACCCGTCCTCGATAGGCAAATAAAATTGCTAAAACTCCCATGAGCGCATTCATTACGGTCAGGACATTTGGAAAGACGGCTAATATACGGCGGCGTAAAACCTCATCGTTCAAACAAAGATCGTCGAGGCAAGCAGTACCGTATTTTCGACAATAACCGGCAATAGAACCAAAATTGATGATAAGGAACAGAATTTCCAAAAAGAAAAGCTGCTGAATTGGAATTGCTCCCAGCCAGCTGATCCAGGAATAAAGTGAAGAATCAGGACCACCAGGGACATAAAATGCGTGAATATAGAGCACAACTCCAACCGGTGCGGCAACCATTGTCCGGAGTCGAGTAACTTCCTTCATTTCTTCTTCCTCACCTTTCCGGAGTGAAAAATTACGCATGAAGTGTGCAAAATTATCCCGCATTAAGACAGTCACGCACAGGACAAATACAAAGACGACATGCAGCATTTCCAATCGAAAATCGGCACTCTCCGGCAAATACTGATAACGCCACATCATTCCCACTGCAACCATCGGAAACACGATAGCATACACCACTTTGTCCATGATCCTGTCTGCTAAATGGGCCAGTTTTGCCTGCGGTCGAAATCGGGCTGCAAACCAGCCGTCAATTATATCAAGAATCATTGCGGCAAGCAGAAAAATCACTCCGCTGTAGTAAACGAAGGGGTTATGGTCAAGCATAACGCCTATGGCGCAGATCATTCCAGCAAACACCATTGGTGGACGCCCATAAACTAGCAGGGCTGCTACATTTGTAGAAATAAATTCGGGTTTGGACATGTTTTTTGTTAGATAAAATAACTTATTCTGCAAAATCTGTTTCTACCATTTTACCAGCAACAACAATTATTTTAATATTCCTTTAACCGATGTGCAACATTGAAGACATAAAGCAGAAGTGCGGCCCTTATATATACGCCGTTACGCAATTGCCTCCAGTACATGGCTCGTGGGTCTGCATCTACCTCGGTTGAAATTTCGTGCCTCCTGGGTAAAGGGTGCAAAATAATGGCATCTGATTTCATTTGATTTACATTGTCGGTCGTCAAACTAAATTGGGAATAATCTATCAGGTTGGATTCACCAGAAAGATCATACTCATCCTGAAGACGGGTCATATAAACACAATCCACATCTGAAAGAACACTGCCCAAGTCATCAGTTTTGCGAATTTTGATGTTTTGAGAACGCAAAATATCCTCTAAATCTTCAGCAATCTGAAAAGACGATGGTGCAACAAAATCCATCTCGACATCTTTATATTGACTCAATAACATCACTGAAGAGCGTACTGCCCTGCCACGCAACAGGTCACCCACAAACGCATAGCGTTTTTTACTGATTCCTCCCTTGTGCTGAAATGATCTGTGCATAGTGTAAAGGTCAAGAAGAGCCTGAGTCGGATGTTGATCTTTACCGCTGCCTCCATTCATAATGGGCACGCTGCGTCCAGTATTATCGAGCAAATAAGCCATATATTCGCAAAATCCCGGTTTCGGATCACGCATGATAATCAAATCAAAATAGCTGCTGAAAACCCTAACTCCGTCTTCCTGACTCTCGCCTTTGTATTCAGACGACAAAGAGGGATCGCGGACTTCTCCGGTGTCCATTCCAACCATCTGGCATGCAGTCAAAAAAGACAAAAAAGTCCTTGTTGAGGGTTGGGTAAAATAGAGCATTGCTTTTTTGTGGCTCAATAAGGATTTCAGAAATTCTATCCCGTTTGGTTTGCGAGTCATTCCTTTAACGTGATCCGCAATGTCAAATAATTCTTCCATCAACTTAATGGAGAATTGATGCGAGAGCATCACATGCTGGAGACGTCCATCTTTTTCATAATGCTGCATGCGTACTTCCACTGACTGTGAAAAGTACTCTTCGAAGGTCTTTATTGAGGATTCCATGAGCGTAAAACTACTAAGATGTAATTAGAAAATAAGCTGTAATCTAGCCTAAAATTCTATTCAGAAACAGTCCAGCGGAAAGGGAATGAATCAATTTTTTCAGCAGTAATAAAATTTTTTCTTGGGAGGTATTTTTTGAGAATTATAAGCGGGCAGGCAGTAATTGCAAAGTATAGTGCAACTAAATAGAGCCGTGTCCATTTAAGGACACGGTGATAAAAAATATTACTTGATTTCTGCGCTTGCTCCGGCTTCTTCAAGTTTCTTTTTGACTTCTTCTGCTTCTTCCTTGGAAACACCTTCTTTAATAGCTTTAGGAGCAGATTCAACTGCTTCTTTAGCTTCTTTCAATCCTAATCCAGTAATTGAACGGACTTCCTTAATGACGTTGATTTTCTTCTCACCAAAGCTGGTAAGTATTACATCAAATTCAGTTTTTTCTTCAGCAGCGGCTTCACTCTCTCCACCACCGGCGGCAGGTGCCGCGACTGCAGCTGCAGCTGCACTGACACCGAATTTTTCTTCCATCTCTTTCACCAGTTCAGACATCTCCAGTACGGACATGTTTGCAATGAAATCAACTACTTGGTCTTTTGTTATATCTGCCATTTTATATCTCAGATAAAGGTTGTTAAAGTCATCCTCCATTTTAGTTAAGGGAGGAATGTGAAAAAAACCGGTTTAGTTATTTGCTATCCCGGATTGCAGCCAAAGTGCGAACAAATTTCGCAGGAACTGCGTTTAGAGTACGAACAAATTGAGTTGCTGGAGCCTGCATAAGGAACAGCAGCTTCACGATGAGCTCTTCTCTTGAAGGTAGTTTGGAAAGTGCTTCCACTTCACTAGTATTGAGGATACTTGTTTTGCTGTCTCCAACAAGTATTCCTGCAAGGATTTTTAAATTATCAATATTTTTAGCTGCCTCCGACAATACTTTGGCCTGCACAACCGGATCACCGTCACTATATACTAACGCACGAGTTTGTGTGAACTGATCTGCAAGCTCCGAAAACGGAGTGTCTTCGGCTGCAATACGTGCCAGGGAGTTTTTGAGTACCTTCATTGTGGAAGATGCATCATTCAACTGCTTGCGCAGTTCCACTACCTGATTGGCTTCAATTCCTCGGTAATCAACCAGCACTCCAGCTGACATATTATTAAATATTGATCGAAGCTCGCTGACTTTAGCTTCCTTTTGTCTTCGTTCCATAGCCCCTTTCCAAATTGATTAAGTTAAAAATTCACTTCTCCGGTGTTTTACACAAGTGCGAAAATTCACATTATTCTCATAGAAAAGGCTAAAACCCATTTCTAAGAAAACTGAAGATTGTGATGTAAAAAATTTGAATAAGACAGTGGAAGGAACACAGCAGAAAATTTCTGTGTCACTCGCGGAGAGGTGTCTCGGCAGGGTATAAATTAAGCCGTTAGGCCCCTACTGTCTCAGACAATCATACTAAAAAAAATTATCTTTTATACTGTTTGTGGATCCACTTTAATTCCTGGACCCATAGTTGAACTCAAACTAAAATTTCTCAGATAAATTCCTTTTGAAGAGGATGGTTTCATCCTCTTGACGGTGTCAACCAAAACACTGATATTTTCACAGAGCTTATCTGCATCAAACGAAATTTTCCCAACTGAAGCATGGAGATTACCCAGTTTATCTGCACGAAATTCCACTTGACCGGCTTTGATATTTTTTATGACAGATTCAACCTCAAAAGTTACTGTACCAGTCTTTGGATTTGGCATCAACCCCCTCGGACCAAGAATTTTTCCTATTCGACCAACTACTGCCATCATATCAGGCGTTGCAACCACACGATCAAACTCGAGCCAGCCATCCTGAATTTTTTTGGCAAAATCTTCTCCGCCTACATAATCTGCACCTGCTTCTTGCGCTGCAATTGCCTTTTCTCCCTTGGCAAAAACAAGCACGCGTACTTCCTTACCTAGACCGTTTGGCATAGAACAGGTCCCGCGCACCATTTGTTCTGCTTTACGGGTATCAACTCCAAGCCTTAAGGCTACATCTACGCTTTCATCAAATTTAGTTGCTTTGACTTCTTTAAGCAAATTCACTGCTTCAGACAGCGTATACTCTTGTTCGGATACTACTTTATCTTGAATAAATTTTGCTCGTTTACTTTGTTTACTCATATTTCCTCAGTCAATACGCCCATGCTCCGGGCTGTTCCAGCCACAGACTTCACAGCAGCTTCCAAGTTGTAACAATTCAGGTCAGGCATCTTCTGCTTGGCAATATCCTCTATCTGCGCTTTGCTTAGAGTACCAACTTTTGACTCATGTGGTGTTGCCGAGCCTTTGTTCAGTTTAAGTGCCTTTTTGATCAAAACTGGTGCAGGAGGAGTCTTGGTAATAAAGGTAAACGATCGATCATTGTAAACAGTAATCACTACCGGAATAATGGTATCCTGACCTTGTGTTTGGGCATTGAAGGCTTTACAAAACTCCATGATATTCACTCCATGCTGACCCAATGCAGGACCAATAGGGGGTGATGGATTTGCTTTACCAGCCGGAATCTGAAGTTTGATAAAAGAAGAAATGTCCTTTGCCATAGTTATCTGTCTTATTCTACTACATGTTTTACATTTTCGAACTCCACCTCTACCGGTGTGGGACGACCAAAGATACTAACTAATACCTTTAATTTCCTGCGTTCGAGATTTACCTCATCGATTGTTCCACTGAAATTCCCGAATGAACCTTCTGTGATTGTAACTTTCTGTCCGACTGAGTATTCATCCTCAGTCGCTTTTTGCTGAAAACCTTCATTAACCTGGGATCGAATCTCTTCCAGTTCCTTCTCATCTAAAGGTAGAGGTTTTTGTGGAGTTCCACCAATAAATCCGGAAACCCGGTTAACGTCCATCAAAAGGTGCCACAATTCAGGTGTTAACTCCATGTGAATTAGTACATATCCGGGAAAATATTTTTGGTTGACTTTCCTTTTTTACCTTCCTTGGTACGAATTATGTCTTCTGAAGGTATAAAAATCTCATCAACCAAATGTTCTATTCCCTTAATTCTTAATTTTTCTCTAATTGTTTGTTCAACACGCCCTTCGTAACCTGAATATGCCTGTAGAATATACCATTTTGCGTTCGGATTTTGGGGTTTTACCGGTTCTTGTAATTCGGTTTCTTCGGTTTGATTTTCAGTTTCCACCGAACTTTCAATATTTTCTACTTTCTCAGTTTCACCAGTATTATCATGCTCTCCAGGATCCGCTTCATTTATTTCCGGAGCATTTTCCTGTACTTCAGGATCCGCTTCATTTATTTCCGGAGCATTTTCCTGTACTTCAGGATCTAAATTAGACTCCTCCGGAAGATTCCCCTCTGTATCGCCCAAAATGATTTCCTGTGTTTCCGAATTTTTTTCCTGCTCTTCAAATATCATATCTGTTCCAGTTTGTTCTTCCACCATTTTATCCGGCAATAATCATTTGCATAATGTCTGAAAGACCCAAATCGGCGATTCCCAAATATAGGGCCACAGCAAAAGAGAGACAAACAACCACTGATGTTGACTTTATTGTGGCATCACGTGTCGGCCACTGCACCCGCTTAAATTCTGCAATGACATCTTTAAAAAACTGCCGAATTCTTTTGAACATAATCAGGTTCGCGATTGAATTAGAAACATAATAAATTAATATCCTTCTGCTGTTCTTCTGCAGTCCAAACCTTTAAGTCAAAGCAGGTGCTGACAATTTTGGCAGGGCAGACAGGGGTCGAACCTGCGACCTTCGGTTTTGGAGACCGATGCTCTACCAACTGAGCTACTGCCCTTTTCGGACGTAAAATAAAGGCAGAAAACGAATTATTTCGTTTCCTTATGTAATGTATGTTTGCGATCCCACCTGCAGTATTTACGTACTTCCATACGCTCTGTTTTTAATTTTTTGTTGCGGGAAGTAGTATAATTCCTGCGTTTGCACTCAGTGCATTCCAAGTGGATCGTGTCTCTCATATTTTCATTACCTTAAAAAACTACTATAATAAATTGGAGCCTGAGAGCAGGATTGAACTGCCGACCTCTTCCTTACCAAGGAAACGCTCTACCACTGAGCTACCCAGGCTTAAAACTCATACTGTTATAAGCTTTTGAAGCTGTGGTGGGGAGAGAAGGATTCGAACCTTCGAAGGCGTAGCCGTCAGATTTACAGTCTGATCCCGTTGACCGCTTGGGTATCTCCCCATGCTGGAGCTGGCAATAGGACTTGAACCTACAACCTGCTGATTACAAATCAGCTGCTCTACCAGTTGAGCTATGCCAGCATGAGTTAAACGGTTAATTATGTAATACCACTTGATATTTGTCAATATAAAACATAAATTATCTGTTTTTACCACATTAAAAATGCGGGCAAAATGTAATCAGGATACTTGAAAAATAAACAGTAATTAAATTATGCGGCGGCCAAATAGATTTTAGAATCAGCTGATTTTTTCCGGTCAGGAAGTTTAATATCGTGATTTTTGCTGAATTGATAATCTTGAAAAACTTCTTCAGCACTAAGAAGCTGATACTTCCCATCCTCAAGTTTATGAGTTGTATCTTTCAGGCGGTAAACATAGTGGCCACATGTCCAGATTTTAAATTTACGAAATTGTGTGCAGAGGCATGTTTTGTCCTGCACAGAAATATTTTCCGGATTTTTCTCCAGTTCCCGGTTGTAGGCATCCACATACTGGCAGTGACCTTTACTATCCAGAATATAACCGAAAGCTTCACAATTTGGCCGGATTCCTGAACCGATTCCTGGAGATTCCCGAAGCATCCGCATAGGGTAACCGGTTGGAGAAATAGTGTTAACAACAATATCATCCTCAACTGCTTCCAGGTAATGATGTTTTGTTTTTTCCGGTAATCCGCACTCATGAGTAACCGTAAAGCGTGTTGCCACCTGAACAGCAGAAGATCCGGATTCTAAAAATTCCACTGCATCAGTTCCGGTAAAAACGCCGCCGGCAGGAACAACAGGTATATTTAATTCGTTTTCTTTTAAAAATACTAAAACATCATTGACAATTGTTTTAAGATCATACTCCTGCCAATCATCTGCACCAAAACCAAGATGTCCTCCGGCCAACGGTCCTTCAACCGTTATATAATCCGGAAGACGCTTGTATTTTGCTGCTCTCTTGAGAAAAGGACGTAAAGCTCTTGCTGAAGACACAATGATGCCAATCAAAACGTCATGAAAACGGGGGTGGTCCTTCATAAGCTCCATTGAGCCTAAATGAAGTCCTGCACTCAAGGTTATACCCTCAATACCTGAATCCATTGCTGCAAGCAATCGAGCCTGCAGAGTGTCACGAGGACTGTTCATCGTGAGCTTTTCCATGCAGTTGATAAAAATCGCTCCGTCTCCTTTTTTTGATTCCATTGTACGGCTCACAAAAAGACGTTGGGCTTCGGCCAGTCTTTCCAAGTCAAACTTCACTGCAGATTTGTCCGTATTGCCGATATTGTATTTGTATTTCTTTTGTTTCTCCTGCACAAATTTCGTATTAAAACGACGGTCAGAAACAGTAGGTACCATTGCATCGGAGATGTGACCAATTCCTCCCAAACGTGCTGCTTCCAGAGCAAGTTCTGCAGTAGAGATATCAACCCCCATCCCACCCACGATTATAGGCACATATTCCCGTCCACCAAGTTTCAAGCGGAAATCATCCATGGCTTTGCTCATATCATGCTCACTTTTCTTAGGGTTTGCTTATTAAAAATATTATTCAGTATTTATCAATTGGCCATAATCGAATAACCACAATCTACGTAGATCACTTGTCCTGTAATCCCCGATGAGGCCTCACTTGCTAAAAATACAGCAGTTTGCGCTACTTCACTCTGTGTTGCAGTGCGTTTCATGGCCGAATGCTCGCCGGCAACACGCATCAATTCAGGAAAATCTTTAATTCCGGCAGAAGACAAAGTCCTTATTGCACCGGGAGATATCACATTCACACGAATATTGTCAGGCCCTACTTCCTTTGCCAGATAGCGGGATGAAGCTTCCAAAGAAGCTTTTGCAGGACCCATCACATGATAATGTGGAACAGCCAGCATGGACCCAATAAAACTCATGCTGATTATACTGCCACCCCCGCGTTTTCTCATCATAGGGATAACTCCCTCCGCAAGAGGCAGCAAAGAGAATGCACTGATTTCATGAGCTCTGGCAAAACCATTTCGGCTGGTACTTGAAAAGTCGACTTTCAGGTCTTTTTGATCTGCAAAAGCTAAACTGTGAATCAAAAAATCAATTTCACCCCAATGATTGTTTAATGCTCCGATTAATGACTGAATCGAATTATCATCTGCAACATCACATTCCTGAATAAGGGTCGCATTTACTTTTTCTCCAAGTTTTTTGACATTTGCTTCAAAACGACCTTTTGGGTCACCAAGAAAAGTCAGTGCCAACTCTGCACCTTGTTGATGGCAATGCTCGGCAACTGACCATGCAATACTGCGTTGATTACCAACTCCAAGAATAACACCTCTTTTCCCTGTTAAATCATTCATCTTTCCAATCCTGAGTTTTATATTTTTGTATGAAATATTTTTAAGAATTCTATATTTCTGATTTAAGTTTAATTTTCAGTCCTTTGAGTCAAGACAGAACCGACCGACAGCCTGGCCTAAACAAATCTTTTGTTCAACCTGCAATTCTCCCAGTTCTATCTGTCCGGGAGGAAACAGGCAGATTACCGTAGAACCCAATTCAAACAAACCGAGCTCTTCTCCCCGATTGACATGAAAAGGAAACTCCAGCACAACCTGTTGATTTTTAGCACCGGACTTGTTTGAAACCAGATCATGGTAACAAACTCGAATGCGTCCTACCACAGTCGCACCAACTTTTACAAGCGCACATTCACCCTTGTCAGTTGCTAAAAAGGTGGTTAATCGTTCGTTCCTGGCAAAAAGTCCGGGGACGTGGTGAACTCCCATTGGGCTAACTGTCCACAAATCACCAGTAATGTAAGAGAATTCCTGTACCTCACCTTCCACCATGCTGTGAACACGGTGGTAATTGTGCGGGGCTAAATAAATGGTTATGAATACTCCGCCATCATATTGTTCGGTTCGCTTTGGATCTTCAAATAAGTCTGCTAACCTGTACTCGAGTCCTTTTGCTTGAATCAGGCGTCCATCATTAATGGTCCCGAATTCACCAATAAATCCATCTACCGGACTTACTATGACATCCGGATCCGGATCAACTATCCTTGCGTCCGGAAGCAGGTGACGGGTAAAAAATTCATTAAAGGTACGGAACTCTGAAATCGGCTGCGCTGCCTCAGTCAGGTCAACTCCATATTTCCATGAAAACAATTTGATTAATGGAGTTAACAAAGGAAGTGGAATTCTAACA
>OFDO01000014.1_pt1 | contig 18288 bp, 19 predicted proteins | sample 1521021 | NCBI WGS metagenome assembly OFDO01 (sample SAMEA3696448, study PRJEB22514) | metagenome | biome: water; feature: marine; material: hydrothermal vent | place: Pacific Ocean | collected 2014-08-15 | depth 1539 m | reverse complement strand
TAAGCATTTTTCAAAAATGGATAGCCCGCATAAAATAAAGTAGGAGTTGCCAATGCGAATCCAAGCCTTTGGAAATACTCATGATATTGACCGCCACTAGCGCCCGTGTACATAGCTACCGAGATCCACAAAAGATTCATCATTGTAAATCCAGCAAAACCGATGCGATAAAGCATGGCTTTATTTTTACGTTGTTGCGCCGCTTCAGCAACATTTTGCTCGTACGGCATTGCCGCATAACCTAAATCAGCCAATGCTTGCATGATCGATGATAGATTAATTTCTTCATCTTTCCAGCGAATACGAATGCGCTTATCGGTTAGATTTACTCGCGCCCAAACAACGCCACTCATTACGCCAAGCGCACGCTCAACCAACCAGACACAAGCCGCACAATGAATGGTGTCGCTAATCAATGTGATAGTTTTAGTGCCTGGATCGGACGATTGTAAAAATGGTTGCTGAAAAACAAGTGAATCATAGAACTCTAGCGGATATTCTAAATCAACTGCCGGCAAGAGTGATGAAGTTTGTTGGTCATAAAAAGCACCCAAACCACTGTCATAAATGGTTTGACAAACACTAGCACAACCCACACAGCAAAAATTTTGTTGTGTATCTTGAACAATCACCTCGACTTTATTAGTCAGGGTGACTGGCAAACCGCAGTGGTAACAAACATTAGACATAATAAGCTGATTTTATTGTATTTTTTTATTAGGTTCTCTTATAATATGAAGTTATGAAGCGTTTAACACTATTTAGTTTATTCTTACTGCTCAGTACTGCCAGTATCGCTGCTGATCAAATTCGTCTATACAAGCAATATATTGTAGGCACCCCAAAAACCCATTTACAAAAGATACACAAATTAGAAGACTGTTCAATCAAATACGAACAGGGCACATTGTGTATGCAGAATCACTCATTGTCAGGTGAAAATACAGAAATCGCCTTCCGATTTTTAAAAGACCAACTGGTGTCTATCGCACTAATGATGCCACTGAGCGACGTTAGTAAGATTAAAAAAATGTTTTACGTACTTAAAACACAATTTGATTTGGTGCTTATTGAAGATGGCAAAGAGCGCTTAGACATCATCGAGATTAGCGCCAATACATTCGCCAAACAAGAGTTCACTAAATTGATTGCTGAGTTCGAAAACAACGCTTATAAAGAATACAACATTAAATACACCTTTATTAGCAAAGACGAGTTTAAAACTCAATCGCTCAAAGCTCGTAATTTTTCAGAGATATTCAAAGATGCACCCACACACATGCGCGCTGCCACCTATAGTGTGGGCCGTAAAGATGGGCAAGTCATCGGCACAATCAGCTTCATTGTACCGGGTATTACTCAAGCCTACCTAGACCAAAACCCCATTGTTGAAGATTTCTAGCCCATCATCATGACCCAAATTCATGGCATAATTCTTGCAGCAGGCAAAGGCACGCGCATGAATTCATCAAAGCCAAAAGTCTTACAAATACTTTCAGACAAAACCCTGCTCGGGCATGTACTTGCACAAGCTCAACAGTTATGCTCAAAAGTACATGTGGTATATGGCTTTGGTGGAGATCAAGTGCGCCAACATATTAACGATGACTCTGTTAATTGGGTAGAGCAAGCCAATCAACTTGGCACGGGCCATGCGGTCCAACAAGCCATGCCGCACATTGATGACGATTCAATATCCTTAATACTGTATGGTGATGTGCCACTGATTGAACAAGCAACCCTAAATAACTTAATTACTCAAGCACAAAAAAGTGACATATCGCTACTCTCTGTCATTTTGGACAATCCTTCAGGCTATGGCCGTATCATTCGCGACAACAATCAAATCCAAGCTATTGTTGAGCAAAAAGATGCTAACAAAGAACAGCTCGCAATTTGTGAAGTAAATACCGGTATTATGGCGGTTAATAGCAGTTTATTAAAAACTTACTTAGACGGCTTAGACTCTAACAACGCCCAGGGTGAGTTATATTTAACTGACATTATTGCAATGGCAGTGAATGATGGAAAAACTATTGCATCCGTCATTACAGACAACGAATTTGAGGTAGCTGGTGTGAACGATAAAATACAACTCGCAGAATTAGAAAGAACCCTTCAGCAAAACCAAGCAACCAGATTTATGCAACAAGGTCTCGGCTTGAAAGATCCTGCACGTTTTGATTGCCGAGGTAGTTTAAGCTTTGGACAAGATTGTGAAATCGACGTCAATGTAGTGGTCGAAGGTGAAGTCACGCTGGGTGATAACACAACCATCGCGCCTAATTGCGTCATTAAAAATACCACCATTGGTAGCAACGTTTCTATATTGCCAAACTCAGTGATTGAAGATGCCGTTATTGGTAATGGTGCCTCGATTGGTCCGTTCGCACGCATCCGCCCAGAAGCTAACATTGGTGAAAATGCCAAAATTGGTAACTTTGTTGAGGTGAAAAAGTCCACCATTGGCAAAGGCTCAAAAGTTTCACATCTAAGTTATGTGGGTGACACTACCATGGGTAGTGATGTGAATATTGGCGCTGGGGTGATTACTTGTAATTATGACGGTGCTAACAAACACCAAACCACGATTGAAGACGGCGCATTCGTTGGCTCAGACACGCAACTCATCGCCCCAGTGACGATTGGCAAAAATGCCACCATTGGTGCTGGCTCTACTATCACCAAAGATGTGCCAGAAAATCAACTAAGCTTAAGTCGATCTAAACAAACCACCTTGAAAAACTGGCAACGCCCAACTAAAAAATAGTTCTAATGTAGGTCTAACAGTCTTTGTGCGTTTTTGTACGCAACCTTCTCTGCTGTTGCTTGACTTAAATTCGCAAGAAGTCCATTTCTAATATTGTCAATACCTTCATCATAGTGCGTCTCTGTCTTAGTGTCTGTACCCACCATAAAACGATCTGGCATATCTTCAATTAGCTCTCTCCAATCATCGTTTAAGTTGTATTCTGTAAAAATTTCTTGATGCGGCCTCTTGCGTATAACCTTGTCTTTTAATTTTGGACTGTGCCTTGCAGCTAAATCACAATAAATATTCTGATGTTTTTCTAGAACTTCTTGAACCTCATAAGCGTAGCTATTATTGCCACAATGTGCCCAAATAATGTTGCCGTTTGGGTTGTGGTCGGCCAAAATTTCAAGCTGTTCAATAGAGTCATTATCCATCTGAACATGTATCGACATTGCCCCATTATATTTCTCAACTAAATCAAGTACCTCTCTATAAGTTGGCGCATCTATTTGTGTCTTTCTTCTAACCTTTGGATTGGGGTTGGTCTTACTGTTATTGCCAAATATCTCACCAACTCCTTTAAGTTTTCCAGATGCAAAATCATCTTCCAGCGTATTCATTAATGAGCGAAACATTCTGTTATCCGCATCTTCAAGTCCCTTCACGCCATATTTAAGATAAATTGAATTTAGTGTGCTTTGCCCGCCAAAAGCTATGAAACGATTACCCATGACCTGGCGATATTTTTCTCGAATTGCTCGACCCCCTTTAATTTCACCTAGTCCGGCCCATTTAACGCCATTCCTATTCATCCAGGTCAATTGATCAATTGGGTGATTTTCAGGGTGGGGATGCATATGTACATCGGCAATAATAGTATTAGATTCATCTAAAGACCCTGCATCAGAGATACTTTTATTAGTCGAACTTCCACCAGGCATTGGCACGCCCCATTTCTTTGCAAACTCCTGAGCAGTAATAAAACCATCACCATTAAAATCAATTTTGTTAAAAATAAATGGTGATTTAGGCCACTCATTTAAGCTTACTTTATTGTCGCCATCGTGATCCATTTTCTTCACCACATTTACTGGATTTTTAGCCCAAACTACAGAAGAAAAAACGATTCCTAGACCAACAGCTAAACTTACTAATAAATTAATCGTTGATTTTTTATACATTTTCATCCCTCAAGAAAAATAATCGAATCCTAATTGTACCTTCCGATGCATATTAGAAGATTACAAAATTCAGAAATTATTGAAATGGCCTGTTTTTGCTTAAAAACACCAAAATATAGCTATTTTTAGACAAAATTACACTAAAAACTACCTAAAATTGATATAAATAGGCTATTTTTAATTAAAAAGTGTTATCTTTTAAGATAAATATTGATAATTTGCTAAATTATGGCGTAAGAAATTTAAAAAAATAGGTATTTATTAATTATAAATAACTGTTCTTGAGAGTTTAGACAACCAAGAGTTAGGTGAAAAGTGCCTTTTTTAGAACTCGATGCCTTCAATCTCAGCGATGGTATGAATATCTTTATCACCACGACCTGAAAGATTGATAATGATATTTTTATCTTTGCCTAGCTCTTGAGCGAGCTTAATGCCGTAAGCCACGGCGTGAGAAGATTCTAACGCTGGCAAAATGCCTTCAACTCTAGTGAGTGTGTGAAAAGCATCTAATGCCTCTTGGTCAGTAATCGCTACATATTGCGCGCGACCTGAGTCTTTTAAGTAAGCATGTTCTGGGCCAACACCTGGATAATCCAAACCCGCTGAAATTGAATGGCCTTCGATAATTTGGCCGTTTTCATCTTCCATTAAATAAGTACGATTACCATGGAGTACACCGACACTGCCGGCACACAAAGGTGCGGCGTGTGCAGTTGGGCCTTTTTCTAAACCATAGCCCGCTGCTTCCACACCATATATGTCTACTGATGCATCGTCAATAAATTCATGGAATAAACCGATTGCGTTCGAGCCACCGCCAACACAAGCCACTAGGGCGTCGGGCAGGCCACCGACTTGATCAGCGAATTGCACTTTAGCCTCTTTGCCAATCACACTTTGAAAGTCACGCACCATCATCGGATAAGGATGTGGCCCCGCGACTGTGCCAATAATATAAAAAGTATCGTCAATATTGGTGACCCAATCACGCATGGCTTCATTGAGAGCGTCTTTTAAAGTTTTCGATCCTGAAGTAACCGGCACTACGGTAGCGCCGAGTAATTTCATGCGGAAGACATTCAGCGCTTGACGAGCAACATCAACCTCACCCATATACACAACACACTCTAAACCTAGGCGTGCTGCAACGGTTGCTGTAGCCACACCATGCTGACCCGCACCGGTCTCAGCAATAATACGGGTTTTACCCATACGCTGGGCTAATAACGCCTGACCAATAGTGTTGTTAACTTTGTGTGCGCCGGTATGGTTTAGATCTTCGCGCTTAAGGTAAATTTGCGCGCCACCGAGTTTTTTACTCAGATTTTCAGCATGATAAAGCGGTGTTGTACGACCAACATAATGCTTAAGGTCGTACTCGAACTCTTTTATAAAATCTGCATCGTCCTTGTATTTCTCGTAAGCTTCTTTAAGCTCAGTCACCGCTGTCATTAAAGTTTCTGCAATGAAAACGCCACCGTATTGTTCGAAATGACCTTTGTCGTCTGGCAATGAATAGCTCATGAACGCGCCTTATGTATAAATTGTTTTATTTTATCTATATCCTTAATACCCGGACTACTTTCCACCCCGCTAGACACATCAACCGCATAAGGATTAACTTGCTTAATCGCCTCAGCAACCGTATCAGGGTTTAGACCGCCTGCTAGAATAATGGGAAGATCAATATCAACCTTAGCCAAGCTCCAGTCAAACGCCTCGCCCGTACCACCATAAGTGTCTTTGTTAAAAGCGTCTAATAATAAGCCACTGGCTTGGTGATAATCATCAGCCATTTGAGTGATGTTAGTCTCTTGATTAACGCGTAGTGCTTTGATAAATGGCATGGCATATTGTGTGCATTCAGCCACTGACTCATCACCATGGAATTGCAAAGTGTCGAGTGGTACTTCGCACAATACTTCGTCAATAAAACTCGAATCTGCATTCACAAACAAACCCACGCGATTAATAAACGGCGGCAAAGCATTAACAATTGCTAACGCTGATTCAACATCAACATGACGAGGTGATTTGTCGTAAAAAACTAAGCCGATTGCGTCTATACCGAGAAGCGATGCTTCTCGTGCATTGTCAGCATTGGTAAATCCGCAAATCTTGATTTTCATTTAATGTGTGTTCTCAGCTTCTAATTTTGCTCTAATTGTATCACGGTCAATCCACCATTTATCATCTACTAGTTGATCCACCGCACCGGATAATTTCTTTAAAAACACCTCGGGCTTGTCTAATTCCAAAGTTCTACGCCACACATCAAAAGTAGATTGATCAGTAATATGCGAGTGCTTGTCAGCAACACTGGCTAACATTTGCGAGGTAAAAAACGTTAGGTCATCGTCTTCACCACAACGCATGGAAGTAACATAATGCGCTGCCGCTGCTGCCACCGCTCTAGTATCTGCCTCTTCTGGAGACTCTTCAACCAAATGCTGTAGCATTGCCACAGTAATTTCTGGGTCGATTGGAAAAGTAATACCTAACCATAATGCATGTCCAAGCGCAACTAAAGCGTCCGGTCCCTCAGATAAAAACATCACGTCACAAGCTTCAACAGCCAGCTCCCAAAGTTCGTCTTCCTGAGCTAGATTAAAGGCAGTAAAGGCTTTTTCCCAAGCATCAGAACCTTTATAGCGCTCAACCTGAATGCGGCCGATTTCTAATAAATTTTTAATTCTGTCTTCAACCGGTGAGCCCTCACTTAAGCCCGCCAGTTGTGCTTCAAAATATTCTAATCTCGATTGTAGCTGCTCTTCGTTAGCGTATACATCTTCGCCGTCGTCACCGTCAAAAATATCCTGATCTTTATTTAGATATTTAAATCCCATTTGTTATCCTCTAGTAAAACGCTGCTTCTAAACGATCTTCCCAATTCTCTGGTGTGTCGCCATAATCGGGCTTAACATCCATTTGAAAAAAACGCTCGTCTGATGTTTTGGCAATGGCTTTAAGTGTAACAACCAAGCCTTCAAAATCATCAATTTGCGGATTTGCAATGATGACTTCACTTATTAGCAACATAGAAACCTACCGTTATTAATTAAATGCTTTGTATTTTACACCGCAAAGCTTACAAATAGCCATGTGATAGTAAGGCTATGATTTTTTCGACGCTTTCTTAGTGGTCTTTTTAACTGCTTTTTTCTTGGTTTTCTTTTTACGCTTAGCAGCTTTAGATTTGATTTTGCCAGAAATGGCTTTTTTACACTCTTCTAGTGTGAGTTCGCTTGGTTCTTTATCGCCAAATAATTTAGAAATAGTGATGTTCTTTTGGCCTTTGCCTTTTTTCTTGCCGTTCCAAATGTAAGGGCCAAAACGACCATTGAGAATTTGAATTTCAGAATCATCAAAGGTTTTGATAATGCGCTCGGCATCAAACTTTTCTTTAGCGGCGATTAGCTCCAGTGCTTTTTCAAGTGTGACATCTTCAGGAATATCTTCTTTTAAAGAGACATATTTCTTGCCATACTGTATGTAGGGGCCAAAACGACCATAGTTAGCTTTAATAACACCAAAGTCATCTGTTTCACCTACCGTACGTGGCATGTTGAATAGCTCTAATGCCTCATCAAGGGTAATGGTTTCGATAACAAGGTTGCCACGCAGTGAAGCAAAGGCTGGCTTATCTTCATCATCTTTGTGGCCGATTTGTGCGAAAGGGCCAAAACGTCCAAAACGTACGCTGACAGGTTTACCACTTTTTGGATCAGTGCCAAGATCTCGCATACCATGGGTCTCTTCTCGAGAAATATCATCTGCTGCTTCAATTTTTGCATGGAAAGGGCCGTAGAACTCTTTGACCACACTTTGCCAAACAACGCCTTGATTGGCAATAGTGTCGAAGTCAGTCTCCAAGTTTGCCGTGAATTTGTAATCAACAATGTCACCAAAGTGTTTAACTAAGAAATCGGTCAACAGGTAGGCAACACTGGTTGGAAAGAGTTTGTTTTTCTCAGCACCGGCATTTTCTACTGGCGTAGATTCTGATACTTTGCCTTCATTAATTTCAATCAGCTGATAGGCGCGCTCTACACCTTCTCGTGTTTCTTTAGTGACATAGTTTCGGTCTTGAACGGTTGACACCATAGTGGCAAAAGTAGAGGGGCGACCAATACCCATTTCTTCAATTTTTTTAACTAGAGAAGCTTCAGTGTAACGTGGCTTAGCGCGTGAGAAACTTTCTCTCGCTGCAAAACTGACCAAGGTTAGCTCGTCACCTTGGCTTAAATCAGGTAATAATTTATCGTCTGATGACAAGTAATCATAAACACTTAAAAATCCCGGAAATACCAATATTTCACCGTTGGCTAAGAAGCTCTCATCACGATTAGAAATGTTGGTTTTGATTTGTGTTTTTTGTAATTTAGCATCACTCATTTGTGAGGCTAACGTACGCTTATAAATCAATGCATAAAGTCTGGCCGCTTGGTCTTCTAAACCATAAACTTCTGGCTTGGTTAAATCTGTTGGTCGAATGGCCTCATGGGCTTCTTGCGCACCTGCATCTTTTGTTTTATAGCGTCTCGCTTGATGGTACTCAACGCCATATTTGGCAGTAATTTCCTTTTGGGCTGCTGCAATTGCCTCTTCAGATAACGTGAATGAGTCAGTTCTCATGTAAGTAATTGCGCCTTCTCGATAGAGGTTTTGCGCTAGGGTCATGGTTTGTTTAACTGAGAAACCGAGTTTTTGCGAAGCCTCTTGTTGCAAGGTCGAAGTGATAAAGGGTGACTTTGGCGAACGCTTAGAGGGCTTTTTCTCAATGCTATTAACACTGAATGTTGCGTCTAATAATGCGTTGGAAAATTCAAGCGCCTCATCTTTTGTTGCAAAATCTTTATCAAGTTTTGCCTCAACTAATTCACCTGTATCATTCACCAAATCAGCTTTAATTTTAAAAGTGCTTTTAACCGTATGGTCATTGATTTCTCTTTCTCTTTCAACCACCAAACGCACCACTGGAGACTGCACCCTACCTGCTGACTTCGCGCCTGAAACTTTTTTCCATAGAACACCTGAGATTTCAAAACCCACCAAACGGTCAATCACACGTCTGGCTTGTTGTGCATCAACAACATCAAAGTTCACCGTTCTTGGTTGTTGGATCGCTTTTGTAATGGCACCCTTAGTGATTTCATGGAAAACAATACGTGGCGTATCTTTCGGTAAATTTAAGGCCTCTAATAAATGCCAGGCGATCGCTTCTCCTTCGCGGTCTTCATCAGTTGCGAGATAGACTTGCTCAGATATTTTGACTGCCTTTCGAAGATCGGCCACGACTTTTTTCTTGTCGTCGCTGATTTCATAATTAGGCTTGAAATTGTTTTCAATCTCAATGCCGTTTTTCTTGGCCATGTCACGAATATGACCAATACTCGATTTAACGGTATAGTCTTTGCCTAAGAATTTTTCAATTGTTTTAGCTTTTGCAGGGGACTCAACAATGACAAGATTTTTTGACATTATTGAACGGTATGGTTATCGTCAAGGAATACAATTGATTCCAACCATTGTGCTGAAATTTCTTCGTCATTACTGTTGCCCAACACCATCATCACTACCCACTTCAAATCATCCAAAGATACTGAAGAATCGCCTAATGACATAATTTGATCAATGATCATTTCACGCTGGTTGGCATCTACTTGGCCCATGTTTTCCATGAATAATAAAAAGCCACGAGATTTAGCATCCAACTTTAGTTTTTCTGCATCACTATAAATACGCATACCACCACGGGTATTAGCAAATGGTTTAACGCTGCCATCTTGCAAGGTGGCAATATTTTCTAGCCAGCTAAGGGCTTTTTCAATGCGAACTTCTTCGAAACCAGCATCCGAAAGATGGGCCTTGAGAGCGATATCATCAATTTCATTAGACGAATCTTGCTCTGCCTCTTCAAACAGATAGTCGAACATATAAGTTAGTACATCAAGAATATTGTGTGTCATAAAAATCTCACTTAGTTAATAGATAGCCAGAGCCACCAACCTTTGTCACCCTGTTTGCAAGTTCTAATAAAAGCAACTCTTGTGTAATGACTTGGGGGCTTAACCCACTTTTTTCAACCATTTCATCAATACTTATGGCTTCATAACTCAAGCATTTTAATAGCACAGAGGGGGTGTTGTCTACATCTTTTGTATAAATAGGTGCGTTATTGTCTGATAAAGGCACTTCTAAATCTAGTGATAGCTCTTCAACAATGTCTTCAATATTCTCCACTAATTTCGCCCCTTGTTTAATTAATTGATGACAGCCTTGTGACAATGGATTGTGGATTGAGCTTGGAATAGCAAACACTTCTTTGCCTTGATCAGCAGCCAATTTAGCCGTAATCATGGTGCCACTTTTAATACTGGCTTCAACCACCAAAGTACCCAAACTCAAACCACTAATAATCCGGTTACGCCTTGGAAAATTATTTGCTATGGGTGAGGTGCCAATAGAAAATTCAGACACCAGTGCACCCTGGGTTGAAATTTGGTGTGCCAACGATTTATGCTTTGCTGGGTAAATACGATCAAGCCCGGTTCCACAAACTGCAATGGTTAGTTGACCAGCTTCTAACGCACCAATGTGTGCACTGGCATCAATACCACTGGCCATTCCCGAGGTAATCACCAAGCCCACTTTAGACAGCGCCTTAGCAAACTGTTGGGCGTTTTGTTTGCCACCTGGGGTTGGGTTACGACTACCCACAATCGCAAGCTGTGGTTTAGACAAGCAGACAATATCACCCCGTATATATAACACTGGTGGTGGATCGGCAATGGCTTTAAGTTGTTGAGGATAGCACTCATCAACCAAAGTTAGGATATGACAATCCTCCGCCTTGGCCCAATCAAGATCGGCTTGTACCATTGAAACATCCTGTTGTTCTAAATAATCAAGTGTCACCTGACGAAACAACCCACACTCCTTACGCGTTGCTTTTGATGCCAAAAACACCTGTTCAGGCGTTTCGAAAACTTTAAGCACCTTATAAAAAGTACGCACGCCCAAGTGGGGCGCTTTGAGTAACATCAACCAGTAAATTAAATCCATTTCAGCCTATTGTCGACAATGTTAGCGTTATTATAAATTATCATAGTTATTTGCAAGGCGTATTATGATTTATGGTAAAATTGCAAGATTTTATTGGCTGATATTCTATTATGAAACAGAAAAGAACCTTCCAACCCAGTGTTTTAAAACGCAAACGTACTCATGGCTTTAGATCAAGAATGAGCACCAAGTCTGGCCGTGCAGTCATCAATGCTCGTAGAAGAAAAGGACGTAAGCGTTTAGCTGCTTAATGTCTCTACGGCTGACACGTGAGGCCAAAATCCTAAAACCCGGCGAATACACCCATATTTTTAAAGGGGGTAAGCGGGCCAAAGGTAAATATTGGCAAATCATTGCAAAACCTATTCAGGATCCTAGGCCGCGTTTAGGCTTAGCAATCTCAAAAAAAGTAACGCGTTTGGCTGTTGATAGAAACCGATTCAAACGTGTTGCCAGAGAAACCTTTAGGTTGGCGCAACCACAATTAGATAATTGGGGGTTTGTGGTTATGGCCAGAAATGCTAAGCCAACCAAAAATCCAGAATTATCTACTGAATTACTAAATTTATTTAAACGGGTGATGGAAAAATAATTTGAATTATGCGTTATTTATTGCTTATTCCCATTAAATTTTATCAGCTATTTATCAGCCCGTTTCTGGGTTCTAATTGTCGTTTTGACCCAACCTGTTCGCAGTATTCTTATGACGCTGTGAAAGAGCATGGCTTTTTTAAGGGCTTTGCTCTGAGTGCAAAACGTATTGGAAAATGCCATCCGTGGCATGATGGCGGATTTGATCCAGTGCCAAAAAAACACATTCATTAATCAATAAATTATTCTTATGAACAATCAAAAACTATTTCTCGGTATTGCAATTTTCTTAACGGTTTTCTTATTGTGGGATAAGTGGCAAATCACCCATATCACTGATGAAAATGGCAACGTCGTACGTAAAAGTCAAATCACGCTTGATACCAGCACACAAAATACTGATGTGCCAATGATCAACACAGAAACAACACAAATTGACCTGCCAACCTCACCAAGTATTAACGAGTCACACGGTTATACCACGGTTACCACTGATTTATTGACAGTAGAAATTAGCCACAAAGGTGGCACTATTCAAAATGCCTACCTTAATGCTTTTCCTATAGAAAAAGGTGGCGAAGAAAAATTCCAATTATTGAGTGACAAAACTGGCACATTATTTCAAGCACAAAGTGGTTTAGCCTCACGCGACGATTTGTTACCAACCCATTTATCCTTATTTAATTCTGCTAATTCAAACCATCAATTGTCTACTGATACACTTACTGTACCACTGACTTGGCAAGGCAAAGACGGCATTACAGTTACTAAGAATTTTCACTTTAAAAAAGGCAGTTATATTGTTGAGGTCGATTATCAAATCACCAACAATTCTAATCAAGCTATTCCGGTTAAAAGCTATGTACGTCTAAGTAGAAGTGCAATTGATCAATCCAACATGATGATGCCAACTTTTACAGGTGGTATCGTTTATGACAAAGTAAGCCACACAGTGCAAAAAAATGAGTTTGATGATTGGGACGAGTTTAACGCACAACAATCAACGGGTGGCTGGATGGCAATGGTTCAGCAATATTTCATTGCTGCTTGGATTCCGAATCAAGCTGAGCCTCAGACGTTTTCTGCCAGCTCAAGCAACAACTTGCATAAGCTTACCAATGCCAACCCACAGATTAGTCTTGGCGCTGGTAGTAGTGCAACACTAGCTGCTAATCAACTTTATCTTGGACCTAAAGAATATGGCAAGATTGAAGAAGTGGCTACTGGATTAAACTACACACTTGACTATGGCTGGTTAGACATCTTGGCAGATCCATTGTCTTGGGCCATCCATAAGATCAATGACTTTATCGATAGCTGGGGTTGGTCGATCATCATCATTACTATTTTAATCAAGCTAGTTTTCTACCCACTCAGTGAAAAGTCTTACCGCTCAATGGCGGGCATGAGAAAACTGTCGCCAAGACTTACCAAGCTTAAAGAGACCTATGGCGATGACAAACAAAAGATGGGTCAAAAAACCATGGAGCTATACAAGAAAGAAAAGATTAACCCAGCCTCTGGTTGTTTGCCAATCATGGTGCAAATTCCAGTGTTTATTGCTTTTTACTGGATGCTACTTGATACTGTCGAATTACGCCAAACATCGTTTTGGTGGTTAACCGACCTATCAACGCAAGACCCTTACTACATCTTGCCAATTATCATGGGTGCGTCTATGTTTATTCAGCAAAAACTTAACCCACCGCCACCTGACCCAATGCAAGCGAAGATTATGATGTCGTTGCCATTTGTGTTTACCATTTTCTTCTTGTGGTTCCCATCAGGCTTAGTGCTTTATTGGGTATTTAACAACGTTTTATCTATTGCACAGCAGTGGACTATTAATAAACGCATTAACGCCTAAAAAATAAAGCGACTGCGTTATTTGTCTTTAGACGTATTCAGTTATACTGTCTTTAGACAAAACACCTTGTAGCTTTAATTTTTAAAATGTTATTAGATAATTCAGATGAGTATCAATATTGGCGAGATGAAAAACTTACCAACACGACTACTGAATTAACCGATTGTATTGTTGAGATACAAAATCCGTTTAAGCTCACCCCTGTAGAAAAAAACAAACTCCAAAGCCTTTGTCAAAAAGTTAATTTTGCGTTATTTCAAATTCAGCCTATTGACCAATATGATGAAGCGATCATCAGCATCAACACACAACTAGGCTTAAAAGATTTTGATCAACACTTATTTGTTAAAACAGGTGGGCTGGCACACATTACCCAAAGTGACAAAAAAGACCAAGGCGAATTTATCCCATACACCGACAAAAACCTAGGCTGGCATACAGACGGCTACTACAATACAATTGAACAGCGCATTCGCGCATTCTCCTTGTTCTGTGTGCGTCCTGCATTGAAGGGTGGTATAAGTGAATGGATCGATCCACAAATGATTTATATATTATTACGTGAAGATAACCCTGATGTTGTTAAGGCGTTGACTCACCCAAAAGCCATGAGTATTCCTGAGCACAGAGTTGATGGCGAAGTTCGGCGTGCAACTTCAGTTGGGCCAGTATTTTTCATTGATGAAAAAACACAGGCGCTTTATATGCGCTACACACAGCGCAAAAAAAATATTGAGTTCTTGGATTCGCTTGAGATTAAACAAGCTGTAGAGTATTTAGATACCCTGTTAAATACAACAACTGACTATCACTTTAAACACTTAATGCAAACTGGACAAGGCTTATTGTGTAACAATGTCTTACATAAACGCAATGCCTTTACTGATGACAAAGATAACCCGAGGTTGCTACTAAGAGGGCGCTACTTTAACCGAATCGAATAGGGATATAATAAGTTCATGATTAGCAACCACCGACTAGCTTCGGCCACACAATCTCCCTCGATTAATTGTAATGATCGTCCCAATGATGAAATTTCTCTCATCGTAATCCACAGTATTTCCTTACCACCAGGTGAGTTCAGCAACCCCTATATTGAACAGTTTTTTACCAATCAGCTCGATTTTAATGCGCATCCTTATTTCAAAACTATTCAAGACTTACAAGTGTCTGCCCACTTACTCATTAAGCGCGATGGCTCAATCATTCAGTTTGTACCTTTTGATAAGCGTGCTTGGCATGCGGGAAAGTCTAACTTTAATGGGCAAGATAATTGTAACGATTTTTCCATTGGCATCGAATTAGAAGGAACCGACAATCTTAACTATGAAGCGGTACAATACCAATCATTAAAAACAACATTAAAACAACTAAAAGACCATTATCCAGTCCAAAATATTGTTGGGCATAGTGATATCGCCCCGGGCAGAAAAACTGATCCAGGAGAGGCTTTTAATTGGGATGAAATAAAGGATTAATTCATGAAGCTACTCAACAAATCTTACTTACGCGCTAAGCAAATTCGACTGATTATTTTTGATGTTGATGGCGTGTTAACCGATGGCGGGTTGTATTTTTCTGATGATGGGCAAGAATTCAAACGCTTTAATTCACTTGACGGACTAGGCATCAAGATTCTAAAAGACAATGGTGTTGAGCCCGCTGTTATTACTGCTCGCACCTCTACAACGGTTGAACATCGGATGAAAAATCTGGGCATTACGCATTTTTACCAAGGACAAGAAGATAAAGTAATTGCCTTCAACGACTTATTAGAAAAACTCAATTTAAAAGCTGATCAAGTTGCTTATGTGGGGGATGATGTGATTGATCTGCCAGTAATGACTAAAGTTGGTTTACCTATAGCGGTTGCTAATGCACATGAATTGGTCAAAGAAAAATCTTGCATAGTGACTGAAAAAAATGGTGGTCATGGCGCGGTTAGAGAGGTTTGTGACTTCATTTTAAAAGCGCAAGATAAGTTTGATAAAGCAATGAGGTCTTATTTAGGTCATTAACACTCTACAGGTATGTGCATCCAAAACAAAAAATGCCTTCAATTTGAAGGCATTTTTTTAATCTAAAGATTGTTTTTAGAATCGCTCTATAATTTCTTGCCTCGCATCTTAGAGATCATCTGTAATTGTGCCATTGCTTCCGCTAGTGCGGCTTGTGTTGTGCCAACATCATGACCACTGTCTGAATTAGCCATAGCCTCTTCAGCGCGTTGCTTAGCCTCTAACGCCTTAGACTCATCTAAATCATGTGCTCGGATTGCTGTATCAGAAAAAATAGTAACAACATCGGGTTGTACTTCAACAATACCGCCAGAAACATAAATAGACTCAACACCTTTGTCAGTTTCTACTCGAACCTCGCCCGGCTTTAATGTCGATAATAAAGCTACATGTTTTGGATAGATACCCAATTCACCAGTAGACGCTGGTGCAAACACACAGTTTGCTTCACCTGAGTAAAGTGACTCTGTTGCACTAACAACGTCAACATGAATGGTTGGCATTTACGCGTTCTCCGCTGCTTTTTCACGAACCTCATCAATAGAACCTGTCATGTAGAAGGCTTGCTCTGGAAGATCATCAAGTTCACCTTCAAGAATCGCCTTAAAACCGCTAATAGTGTCTTTTAAAGATACATATTTGCCTGGTGCACCAGTAAACACTTCTGCCACAAAGAATGGCTGAGACAAGAAACGTTGAATCTTACGAGCACGTGTTACAGACTGCTTATCTTCTTCAGACAACTCATCCATACCTAAGATCGCAATAATGTCTTTTAATTCTTTGTAGCGCTGTAATATTCCTTGTACGCCACGAGCAACATCATAGTGCTCCTGTCCAACAATTAACGGGTCTAATTGACGTGAAGTAGAATCTAGTGGATCTACCGCAGGGTAAATACCTAGTTCTGCTACTTGACGCGACAATACTACGGTTGCATCTAGGTGAGCAAAGGTTGTTGCTGGAGCAGGATCTGTTAAGTCATCCGCCGGTACGTATACTGCTTGAATTGAAGTAATTGAACCTTTCTTAGTTGAAGTAATACGCTCTTGCAATGCGCCCATTTCTGATGCTATTGTCGGCTGGTAACCCACCGCAGAAGGCATACGACCCAATAGTGCCGATACTTCAGTACCCGCAAGCGTGTAACGATAAATGTTATCAATGAATAATAATACATCACGGCCTTCATCACGGAAGTACTCAGCCATGGTTAAACCTGTTAATGCAACACGTAATCTGTTTCCTGGTGGCTCATTCATTTGGCCATATACCAGTGACACCTTGTCTAATACGTTTGATTCTTTCATCTCATGGTAGAAGTCATTACCCTCACGAGTACGCTCACCAACACCTGCAAATACTGAGTAACCAGAGTGCTCAATCGCAATGTTACGAATAAGCTCCATCATGTTTACAGTCTTACCTACGCCAGCACCACCAAACAAACCAACTTTACCACCCTTAGCAAACGGGCAAACTAAGTCAATTACTTTAATGCCTGTTTCTAATAATTCTGCTGCAGGGGCTAGTTCATCATAATTAGGTGCTGGACGGTGAATAGCCCAGGTAACCTCTTCACCAATATCACCTGCATTATCAATTGGTTCGCCAAGGACGTTCATAATACGGCCTAATGTTTTAGTACCTACTGGCACTTTAATTGGCACACCTGTATCTGATACCTCTAAACCTCGTTTTAAGCCTTCAGAACCACCCATTGCAATCGCACGAACCACATTGTCACCCAACTGCTGTTGAACCTCTAAAGTTAAACTTGTTTCAGTAACGATTAGGGCGTTATAAATACTCGGAACACTATCCGCTGGGAACTCAACGTCGATAACCGCGCCAATAATTTGTGTAATTTTTCCGTTGCTCATTTTGCTTTTTCCTCTTTTTTAAACTCTATTTTTTTAAACTTATACTGCAGAAGCGCCACTAACAATCTCAGAAATTTCCTGAGTAATTGCTGCCTGTCTTGCCTTGTTGTAAACTAATTCTAAATCTTGGACCATGTCGCCTGCATTATCCGTTGCACTCTTCATTGAGATCATACGTGATGACTGCTCACAAGCAATATTCTCTACTAGGCCTTGATAAACCAAAGCTTCAATATATCTTACTAATAATGCATTCAATGCTTCTTGTGCATCTGGCTCATAAATGTAATCCCAATGATAATCCATATCATCAACTTCACCTGCAACCATTGGCACTAATTGTGTCACAGTCGGCACTTGGGTCATGGTGTTTTGAAACCTGTTATAGGCCACAGATAACTGCTGAATTTCACCTGCATCGTAAGCATCTAGCATTACTTTAACGGTACCTAACAAATCATCAAAGTGTGGTGCATCACCTAGATCCATCAAAACTGACTTAATGTTTAAGCCTGAATTTTTAAAGAATGAGATGGCTTTTTTACCAATAGTACAAATATCAACTTCAATACCTTTGGCTTGATAATCAGTTACTTGCTTTAACAAGCTTCTGAACAAGTTAGTGTTCAAACCACCACACAAACCTCTATCACTAGAAACGATAATAATTCCAACACGTTTAACATCGCCCGCCTCTTTCATATACGGGTGTTCAAATTCAGAATGAGCATATGCTAAATGTCCAATAACTTTGGAAATTTTTTCAGAATAAGGTCGTGATGCCAACATTCTATTTTGGGCTTTTTTCATTTTAGACGCTGCCACCATTTCCATGGCCGAAGTAATCTTCTGAGTATTTTTAATACTCGCGATCTGCGTTCTAATTTCCTTTCCAACTGCCATATTATCTATTTACCAAGTATGG
>OFDO01000005.1_pt1 | contig 22753 bp, 18 predicted proteins | sample 1521021 | NCBI WGS metagenome assembly OFDO01 (sample SAMEA3696448, study PRJEB22514) | metagenome | biome: water; feature: marine; material: hydrothermal vent | place: Pacific Ocean | collected 2014-08-15 | depth 1539 m | reverse complement strand
ATCGCCATTCAAAACATTGAAACCAAAGTAAAGAAAATTAGCTTTGTTAATGATAATTTGGCCATTATCACCCTAAGAACACCACGCTCTAAAACATTGCAATTTATGGCAGGGCAAGATGTTGAGTTGTCTTTCAAAGGTAACACCTCTCGCTATCCATTGGCTTCTTGCCCGTGTCACGGCATGGAGTTGGAGTTTCATATTAGGAACATGCCTGAAGATGCTTTTGCCACTGCCCTTTTCACTAAGAAAATTAAGTCTAAGTCTGTTATTGATTTGGAAGGCCCTAAAGGTATATTCGTACTTAAAGAAGCTTCAACACGACCAATGGCATTTATTGCTTGGGATAGTGGTTTCGCACCGGTTAGAAGCTTAGTAGAGCACGCTTTTTCATTAGAAATGTCTAACCCAGTGTTTTTTTATTGGGCCTACCCTGCCGATGAGAAGGCCCCCTACTTAGAAAATCATGCCAAATCTTGGCAAGTAATTATGGACGATTACACTTATGCGCCTATTGCTTGTGAGTTTGATCGTTCAAGTAAAAATGATTGCCAAAAAGTGGCAAAACAGATTTTTAGCGCCCTGGATTTAAACATCATTAATCAATCTGATTTGTATATTTCAGCACCAGCTGAAGTGTTGATTTATTTGGGCGAATTATTGCTCGAAAATGGTCTAAATGAGTCTCAATTAATCGCCTCTCCTATATAAAAAACTACCCTATTTTTATTAAATAAGGTTAAGATAAAACCATGCTTATCATTTATTATGTAGCACTGGTTATCGGTATAACTGCTTTATTTGCTAGAGTTGATCGGTCTCTGCCTCTTTTTGTTATTGTTTTCTCAGTAGCAACACTTTATTTAATTATTGGCCTAGAGTTAAGTCAGATCATTATTTGGATAGTAGGATCTATTCTACTATTGATTAATCTAATTTTGTTTGTTCCATTTTTTAGATTGTTATTGATTAGACCTATTGTTTCTAATTTTGTAAATACGGCAAAACTTTCTATTAGTGATACTGAGAAAGTAGCCATGGAGTGCGGTGACACTCACTGGGAAAAACAACTGTTTACTAATCAGCTTTATTGGAATGAATTATTAAGCGTTGAAACTAAGCCTTTAAGTGCTATAGAGCAAGATTTTATTAATAAAAAAGTACCCCAACTTTGTGATACTTTTAATCAGTTTGGCTTAACAGACAAGACACTAGAACAAATAAAATCAGCAGGATTTTGGTCACTTAATATTCCTAAAAAATATGGTGGTTTAGATTTTTCCGCACAAGCACATGCAAAAATTTTAACTCAATTATCAAGTTGCAATACTTCATTGGCTGTCACAGTTATGGTGCCAAATTCTTTGGGTCCAGCTGAATTAATTTTGCATTATGGTACGGATGAACAAAAACAAGATTTATTACCAAAATTAGCAACGGGTGAGCATATTCCTTGTTTTGCTCTCACTTCAACTGATGCTGGTTCAGATGCTGGTGCTATGGTTGATTCTGGGGTGATTTGCCAGCAGGAATACAATGGTAAAAATACCTTAGGTATTCGCCTAAATTGGGATAAACGATACACCACCCTTGCACCAATGGCGACACTCATTGGCCTTGCCTTTAAAACCTATGATCCTGATGGTTTAATCGGCAATCAGTCAGATTTAGGCATTACTTGTGCATTGGTTGATAGCACTCTAAATGGTGTGAGTATCGGTCGACACCACCACCCTATTGGTTCTAATTTTAGTAATGGTCCACACCAAGGAAAAGATGTGTTCATTCCAATGTCTGCTGTTATTGGTGGTCAAGCTATGATTGCTAAAGGCTGGTCAATGTTAATGGAATCGCTCTCCTTGGGTCGGGGAGTGTCACTCCCATCCTTGTCTTTGGCAGGTGTCGAGCTCAGTCTTAAAACCTCACTTGAATATGCTTTGATTAGAAAGCAATTTAAACAATCATTGTATCGTTTTCAGGGTGTGGCAGAAAAACTAGTACCTATGGCCGCAGACACCCTAACCATGAAAGCCATGAGCAATTTTCATTTGAACTTGCTCGATCAGGGGCTTAACCCATCTGTAAGTTCTGCGATTTTAAAATACCACCATACCGAATTATTAAGAACCAATATTAATCACGCTATGGATATTCATGGCGGTAAAACAGTTATGTTAGGGCAGCGTAATTATTTGTCTGATATTTACCAAGTGGTTCCCATTGCTATTACCGTTGAAGGGGCTAATATACTGACTCGATCCATGATTATCTTTGGTCAGGGGTTGATGCGTTGCCATCCTTTTTTAAAAGAGGAGCTGGAGAGTCTAGAGAAAAAAGATACGGTCTTGTTTAATCGTTTATTAGGTCATCATCTTGCGCATATTATTGGCGTAAAAATCAAAAGTTTTGTTTTTGCAATCAGTGGTGGTCGTCTTGCTAAGATACCCAAAGGTGTTAAAGGTTTTGAAAAAAATAACTACCAACAGCTTGCCACTTTAAGTGCGAGTTTTGCTTTTTTAGTTGAGATTGTATTAATGAAATTTGGTCCAAAAATTAAATTTCAAGAAAGTGTCAATGGCCTATTTTCTGATCTATTGATTAAGATGTATAGTATTTCTGTTTTGTTGAAATATCGCCAAGTATTGGATAATGACTTTAACGATCTCATTCGTTGGAGTGTGCAAAGGCAAGTTCATGAATCACAAGTATTACTTAGTGATATTTGCGGTCAATTGAATTTTTCACTAGTGTTTAGGTGGATTGTCTTGCCTAGAGGTGTTAATCAGCCACTCCCTAGTGTCAAACTACAAAATAAAGTGGTTAATCAATTAATTAACAATCCTAATTTAAAAGACACACTTACAAGTGATGTGCTGTATGCAAAAGATAGCACCCTAGATATATTAGATCAGGCTTATACACTTGCAGTAGAAGCAGAAAAGGTTTATAAAAGAGTTGGATATGTTGATAGTTATGAGGCCATTGATGCACTATTAGACAAGCAGCAAATTAGTATTGATGAGCATCAATTATTATCGCGTTTAACTGAACTACGTCGAAAAATTTTAGCGGTGGATGATTATGAGCATTAATCAAGTTGGTATTTTAGGTAGTGGTGTGATGGGTGCACAGATTGCAGCTGTGTTTGCCAATGCCAATATTCCTACTTTATTGTTTGGTTACGAAGCCCATGTTAAAGATAATTTGAACAATATTATTAACTTTAAACCCAAAGCACTCACCCATCCCGCTCAACAATCTTGGATTACAGCGGCCTCTTTTGAAAATGATTTGAGTCGATTATCTGATTGTGATTTAGTCATTGAAGCGATTATTGAAGATGTGGATGCTAAGCAAGATTTATTTGCAAAAATATTACCTTATTTATCTACGGATGCTATTTTAGCAACCAATACTTCTAGTTTAAGCGTTAATCAAATTGGAGAAGATTTGGGAGATTTTCAATCGCAATTTTGTGGCATACATTTCTTTAATCCGCCACGTTATATGTCATTGGTTGAACTGATTTCAACTGAGAAGACGAAGCCCGATTTATTAGATAGATTAGAAGGATTTTTTACCTCAGAATTGGGTAAAAACATTCTCTACGCTAAAGACAAGCCTGGTTTTATTGCTAACCGTATTGGTGTCTTTTCTATTGCTGCATGTATTCACCATGCTGATAGACTTGGACTTGATTTTGATACGGTTGATGCCTTAACAGGAACTAAGTTAAAACGACCTAAAAGTGCAACTTTTAGAACGGCAGATTTAGTAGGGTTGGATATTCTAAAGCACGTCTTTGAGCAGTTTGATCAGGTGCTTAGTGATGACCCTTGGCATGCTTATTTTAAAACACCTCAATGGTTAGAGTATTTATTCGAACAACGTGCGCTGGGTGAAAAAACTAAAGCTGGTATTTATAAGAAAGAAGATGGCGAAATTCGGGTTTATCAGCCAGAAAGTCAAAATTACAATAAGGCTAATTATGAGATTGAAGCTTCGGTTAAGTCGATCTTAAAAACTAATGTTTCTCGTTGGATTGCTGCACTTAGAGCTAATCAACATCCTCAGTCACAATTTCTTTATTCAGTGATTAAAGACACTTGTCTTTATAGTGCTTACCATTTACAAACCATTGCACAATCGACTAGAGATATTGATTGGGCACTACATTGGGGCTTTGGCTGGGAAGTAGGGATTTTTGAATTATGGCAAGCTAATGGTGTGCAAGCATCATTAGCACTATTCTTGCAAGATGATGCTAATGTATCGACACCCAATTGGATTAATGGAGTGACAGATTTTTATACCGATAAGGGCGCTTACTCTCCTTCTGAAGACGACTACACTCCTTACTCTAAGCATGTAGTTTATGATCGTCAACTCCATCGCCCTGCTCTAATGGGTGAAAGCAAACATGGGCAAGGTGTTACTATCTTCGAAAATGACTCAGTAAAATTCTTCCATGAAAATGATGGTATTGCTATTTTTAGTTTAAAAACCAAACTACACACACTGAATCTTGAAGTCATTGACTCACTTAAACAAGCGATTGAAATTGCTGAACAAGATTTTAGGGCTATGATTCTATGGCAAGATAGCGCTCCATTTTGTGCCGGTGCCAATCTATATGAAATTGTTGCTGGTGCAAAATTAGGCATGATTGATCATCAAAATTTATTCACCAGTTTTAAGAAAAAAGCCTGGCAATTACTCAAGCCAAATTTACCAAATATTGATAACTTAAAGCCAATTAACGAGGTAATTGAATTACTTCAAAGAGTATTAATGTCGCTTAAATATAGCAAAATTCCAACCATTGCTGCTGTCGAAGGCTTGGCGCTTGGCGGTGGTTGCGAATTACTAATGCATTGTAATCGTCGAGTGAGTCATACTGAAAGTTATATTGGCTTAGTGGAAATGGGAGTTGGCTTGCTGCCAGCAGGTGGTGGTTGCAAGGAAATGGCACGACGTGCCGCCAAACATAAAGATTTATTCACAACATTGGCACAATATTTTGAACAAATAGGTTTGGCTAAAGTCTCTGAAAGTGCTAAATTAGCCGTTGATATGGGGTATTTAGATGACAATGATGTGATTATCTCACAACGGTTGGAATTGCTTCATGTCGCCAAACAACAGGCTAAATTGATGATTAATGAACATTATCGACCAGAAGATGTCAACCAAGCTTTTAGGGTAGGTGGTGCTAGCGCTAAAGCAAATATATTGGCACAACTCACCAACATGAGGATTGGTGAATTTATATCCCAGCACGATGAATTAATTGCCCAGAAAATTGCCGATGTACTGTGTGGTGGTGAAGTTGATGCCAACACTGAGGTAAATAGCCAATACTTATTAGATTTAGAAAAAACCCATTTTATTGAATTGTTGAAACAAGATAAAACGCAAGAACGAATTGAACATATGTTAATTAAACACAAACCATTAAGGAACTAATATGCCACAAGCAGTCTACATTGTTAGCAGCATTAGATCTCCAGTCGGAAAAGCTGGCGGTGTGTTTAAACAAGTGCGCCCTGATGATTTATTAAGCTTTGTTTTAAAAGAGCTTTTGAAAAATAATCCTAATATTGACCCTAAGGTGATTGATGATGTGGTTATCGGTTGTGCCATGCCTGAAGCTGAGCAAGGGCTTAATATTGCTAGAATCGCTGCTTTATTGGCCAACTACCCTCAATCAGTTTCTGGTGTGACGGTTAATCGATTTTGCGCCTCAGGATTACAATCTATTGCTTATGCAGCCGATCGCATTCGTTTGGGTGAGGCTGAGTTGATGGTTGCGGGTGGTGTTGAGTCAATGAGCATGATTCCAATGATGGGACACCACCCTGCTTTTAACATAAAGACCTTCGATGAAGACAATATAGGTATTGCCTATGGTATGGGCACTACTGCTGAACAAGTGGTGAATAAATATAACATTAATCGAGACTCTCAAGATCAATTCGCTTTTGAGTCTCATCAAAAAGCCATTAATGCCGTGAATCAAGGTTATTTTAAAGATGAGATCAAACCATATGAAGTCATTACTCAATCTTATGATTTAGATTCACAAGCAAGAACACAACAATCTATCACTGTATCTGCAGACGAGGGGATTCGATTTGATACTTCAATTGACCAGCTGGCTAAATTAAAAGCGGCGTTCCATATTAATGGGTCAGTTACTGCTGGCAACAGTTCACAAATGAGTGATGGCGCTGGCGCTACGCTACTTTGCAGTGAAAAAGCGCTTAAACTTTTTGATTTAACGCCGATGGCACGATTCGTAGGTTTTGCTGTGAGTGGTGTCGACCCTAAAATTATGGGTATTGGCCCTGTTTTATCCATTCCAAAGGTATTGACGCAATGCGGACTTAAACAGCGCGATATTGGCCATATTGAGCTCAATGAGGCCTTTGCAGCGCAAAGCTTGGCCGTCATTCAAGAGCTAAACCTTGACCCAGAGATTGTCAACCCTCTAGGGGGTGCAATTGCACTAGGGCATCCACTAGGGGCAACCGGTAGCATTAGAACTGCTACCTTGCTTCATCACTTAAAAAGAACCAATACCCGTTATGGCATGGTCACCATGTGTGTTGGTAGTGGCATGGGGGCCGCAGGTATTTTTGAGAACTTATGAATAAAAAACATACAATTCATACACGCATATTATCCATCGATGGCGGTGGTGTTAGAGGCATTGTACCTGCAGTAATATTGGCCTACTTAGAAAAAAAACTACAACAACTTAGTGGTAATTCAGATGCTAGAATTGCTGATTATTTTGATTTATTTGCTGGTAATTCTACTGGTGGGCTTATTATTGCGGGATTGTTATTGCCAGGAGAAGATGGACGGCCTAAATATAGTGCGGAGGATATTGTTGAGTTGTATTTAAAAAATGCAAAAATTATCTTTCAATCATCCCTACTCCAAGGTATTAAATCTGTTTCAGGGTTATTAGATGTAAAGTACGAAGATGAAGGCGCCCAATTTGTTTACAATAAATATTTTGAAAATCGAGAACTTAAGGAGTTATTAAAGCCTTGCCTTATTCCGGTATATGATTTAACACGTGGTAAAAATTACTTCTTTCGCCAACATAAGGCTATCGTTAGTGATCGGCATAACTTTTACTTAAAGGATGTCATGCGTTCGGCAACAGCAGCCATTGCTTATTTCCCTCCGGCTAATATCACATCAGTGAATGGTCAAGAAAAACACTGTTTCATCGACGGCGGAATATTTGCAGTCAATCCGTCTTTGTCTGCCTATGCGGAATTTAGATATTTAAACAAAAATTTGTACTCTAAAAACACCATGATGTTTTCATTAGGTGGTGGCCGACAAGATACATATCTTGAATGTGATAAAGTGAGTCACTGGGGCGCAATGGAGTGGCGTGATACGGGTAGTAATTTAGTGACAACTGCATTGTCTGATGCTAGCAACTATCAACTAGAAGCAGTATATAACTCAAACCCAAACTATTTAAGAATCAATCCGTTTATCGATAAATCTCACTCAACCAGTTTGGACAATAGTAAAGATGAATATCTAAAATATCTATATCAACTAGGTAGACAAGCCATTGTTTACAATCAAGTAGCACTTAATAATTTTGCCGCTCAGTTGGTTGAGAGCCATAAGGGTGATTAATTATGACAAATAACCTGCAGCATTTAACACAGTTACTAGATCGTGCTTTTAAGGATAAGCCTAATAATCAAGCATTGGTTGGTCTAGATAATGTGATCAATTACAATCAGCTTTATGACAATAGCATTTGTTTGGCAAATTATTTATCAGCAAATATCGGCAAAGGTACAGTTGCTATTATGGTACCTAATCTGTTGGCGTTTCCAGTAAGTTTGTTTGGTGTTTGGTATGCTGATAGAACGGCCACACTGATTAATCCACTGTATACCAGTGACGAAGTTTTAAAACAGTGTTTAGATGCGCAAGTAACCACCATTATTATTGCTAAAGTGTTTTATAAAACATTACTCCCAATGCTTAAAAAAACTCAAATCAAACATGTGATTATCGTTGAGGTGGGTGACTTACAGCCGACTATTAAACGGCATATTGTCAATCTAATTACTTGCTTCAAGCGTAAAATTTTTCTGATTAAAAAACACTCAGGGATTAACTACATCGCACTTAATAAGGTGTTAAAAAATCATTCAAACCATTTAGAAAACAAGGTATTAGAAAACGAAGTAGCTTTGTTACAATACACGGGAGGTACCAGTGGTGTATTAAAAGCAGCGACACTAACACATGAAAACATTTTGGCTAATATTCATCAGTTAGAGCAGTGGCTACCTAAAGACATCAATGAAAACAGTTCAATTTTAACCGCCCTACCGCTTTATCACATCTTTGCACTCACCATCAATTGCCTATTGTTCATACACATTAAAGGCAATAGTATTTTGGTGCTCAATCCTAGGGAGATAAAACAATTAATAGAGCCGTTGAAAAAATATAACATTGGTGTGATTACCGGTGTCAATACTTTGTTTGGCGTATTGGTCAGACATAAGGATTTTAAAAAACTGAATTGGTCAAAATTAAAAGTGGCTATTTCAGGTGGTATGCCATTAGATAAAAAAGTATCAGATCTATGGCAATCAGTTGTTGGTAAACCTATTGTGCAAGGATATGGACTTACTGAATGCTCACCTGTGGTTAGTGCAGAGAGTTATGAAACTAGTGAATACACAGGATCTGTTGGCAAACCTTTGATTGGTACTACGATTAAAACCTTTGATCAGTCATTAAACGAACTGCAAGCCAATGATATTGGAGAGATTGGTATTAAAGGCCCCCAAGTGATGGGATCATATTGGCATAGAGAAGATTTAAATAAAGAAGTATTTACTAAAGATGGTTTTTTCCTAAGTGGTGACATGGGTTATCTAGATGAACACGGCCGAGTTTTTATTGTTGATCGAGTCAAAGACATGATTATTGTTTCAGGTTTTAATGTTTATCCGTGTGATGTAGAGCAAGTATTGAATCAGCATCCAGATGTCGAGGAATCTGCTTGTGTGGGTATCGATCATAAAGTTAGTGGTCAATCTGTCAAAGCCTTTGTGGTTAAAAAACCAGGCTCAATATTAGATAAACATACACTTATTGAGCACTGTAAAGAACACCTAACTCATTACAAAATTCCTAGAAAAATCGAGTGGATTGAATCACTACCAAAATCCAATGTTGGCAAAATTCTTAAAAGAAAATTAACGCAATAATTTTGTTAAAATAATTATCAAAATTAAACATTTTTATCTTATTTTTATATTCTAATTTTCATCATATATTGACACATAAGGCTTTACGCTTTTTATTATAAAAGAGTAATATTATGGCATCATAAAATGGTGATATTTTTTGCTAAAAATCACCTAAATTTATTTTATTTTATTTTCAATCTCTCTATCCCTTTTGTAGCAAAACATTTGGTGATTTTGTTGTAAAAATGACAAAAACCCCACTTGCAAATTAAGAGCAAATACACTATATTTAGTTGTAGTTAAATTTAATAACACTATATCTAGTGTTTCTCTACTGGGGGAGAAAATGAACGAACACATTCAAGTTACCAAACGCAATGGAAAAAAAGAACCCATTGATATGGAGAAAATCCATCGTGTGGTTCATTGGGCTTCGCAAGATCTGGATGGCGTTAGTGTATCACAAGTTGAGATCAATGCACAGCTGGCTTTTTTTGAAGGAATTAAGACCGAAGATATCCACGAAACTATTATTAAATCAGCAGCTGATTTAATCTCTACAGATTCACCCGATTATCAGTACTTAGCAGCGCGTTTAGCGATCTTTCATTTACGCAAAAAAGCCTTCAAATCTTTTACCCCGCCACACCTATATGCGCACGTTATAAAGTTTACCGATTTAGGTATTTACGATACCGATATTCTTGCTAAATATTCTGAGGCAGAAATCAACGAATTGAACGAATATATCGACCACTGGCGTGATATGAAGTTTTCCTATGCAGCCGTTAAGCAGCTCGAAGGTAAATATTTAGTGCAAAACCGTGTCACTGGTGAGATTTACGAATCACCTCAGTTGTTATATGTATTAGTTGGCATGTGTTTATTCCAAGAGTACGAACCTAAAGCGCGTATGGATATTGTTAAGCGTTTTTATGATGCGGTGTCTAATTTTAAAATCTCTTTACCAACCCCAATTATGGCAGGTGTTCGCACCCCAACTCGTCAATTTTCTTCTTGCGTATTGATTGAAGCAGCCGATGATCTAGATTCGATTAGTGCGGCAGCAGGCGCTATTGTTAAGTACGTGTCTCAGCGCGCTGGCATTGGTGTTAATGCTGGCAGGATTCGCGCTATTGGTAGTCCTATTCGTGGTGGTGAGGCTACCCATACAGGCTGTATTCCTTTTTATAAGCATTTTCATACAGCGGTTAAGTCTTGCTCTCAAGGTGGTGTGCGTGGTGGTGCAGCCACCCTCTTCTACCCATTATGGCATTTAGAGGTTAGAGACTTATTGGTGCTTAAAAATAACGCAGGCACCGATGAAAACCGTGTTCGCCACCTAGACTATGGCGTGCAATTTAATGGCTTGATGTATCAGCGCTTTTTAGCGAATGGTGATATTACTTTATTCTCTCCACATGATGTGCCCGGCTTATACGACGCCTTCTTTGCTGATCAAGCTGAATTTAATCGCTTGTACGAGCAATATGAACAGGATGGTTCTATTAGAAAAGAAACCGTTAAGGCTAGAGAATTATTTGCTAAGTTTATGCAAGAACGTGCCAATACAGGACGTATCTATTTACAAAATGTTGATCACTGTAATACTCATGGCGCATTTGACCCGAGTGTAGCGCCAGTGCGTCAATCTAACTTATGTATGGAAATCACCCTGCCAACTAAGCCTTTGTATTCTGTACAAGATGAAAACGGTGAGGTAGCCTTGTGTACACTCTCAGCGGTTAATCTAGGCGCACTTGATAGCCTAGATGAGCTTGAAGATATAACTGAAATTATTGTACGTTCATTAGACTCATTATTGGATTACCAAGATTACCCAATCAAGGCGGCTGAACTTGCCAGTAAAAACCGTCGCACACTTGGCATTGGTGTGACTAACTTGGCCTACTACTTGGCTAAGAACGATGCCAAATATTCTGATGGCTCAGGTAATGCGCTCATCCACAAAACTTTTGAAGCGCTACAATATTACTCGCTTAAAGCAAGTAATAAACTGGCTAATGAGCTTGGTGCTTGCCCGTTGTTTAATGAAACTCAATATGCTCAGGGTATATTGCCAATTGATTCTTACAAAAAAGACATTGATGCTTTTTGTGGTACAGAGTTAGAACTCGATTGGGATGCACTACGTAAAGATATTGTTACGACTGGCCTGAGAAATTCAACGCTAACGGCATTGATGCCATGTGAGAGCTCATCGCAAATTTCCAACTCAACCAATGGCATCGAGCCACCAAGAGGTTTTGTTTCTATTAAGCAATCCAAAGACGGCATCCTTAAGCAAATTGTGCCAGATTATGAAAATTTGAAAGATAAGTACGAGTTACTTTGGGACATCAAAGACAATGAGGGTTATTTACAGCTTTGCGCGATTATGCAAAAGTTTGTTGATCAATCAATTTCTACCAATACACATTACGATCCATCTCAATATGATGGCAATAAAGTGCCAATGAAATTGTTCTTGATGGATCTATTAAAAGCTTATAAATACGGCGTTAAAACGCTTTATTATCACACCACACGTGATGGTGGTGGTGAAGGGGTTATTGAAAAAGAAGACGATAACGCCTGTGCTGACGGCGTTTGTAAACTTTAAGGGGTAATTATGTCATATAGTATTTTTAATAAAGTCATTAGCGATACATTAACCCAGCCAATGTTTTTTGGTGACACGGTTAATGTTGCCCGATTCGACAAACAGAAATTTGAGGTATTTGAAAAACTTACTGAAAAACAACTGTCTTTCTTTTGGCGCCCTGAAGAGATTGATGTCTCTAAAGACAAAATGGATTTCGCTAAGCTTTTGCCGAATGAAAAACACATTTTTATCTCTAATCTTCAATACCAAATCTTATTAGATTCGGTACAGGGCCGTAGCCCAAACATCGCTTTTTTGCCGATTGTATCCTTGCCAGAACTAGAAAACTGGATTGAAACTTGGTCATTCTCTGAAACCATTCACTCACGCTCGTACACCCATATCATTCGTGCGATTGTGAATGAACCTGGCGCTGTGTTTGATGACATTATGAAAACTGATGAAATCATTCAGCGTGCTGAAAGTGTATCTAAGCACTACGATGAATTGATCAAATGCTCACAAGCTTACTTATTGCACGGTGAAGGCAAGCACGATCTTAACGGTGAAGAAACTACGATTGACCTTCATTGCTTAAAGAGAAAGCTTTATCTTACGATTATGTCGGTTAACATTCTAGAGGCGGTACGCTTCTATGTGTCATTCGCCTGTTCATTTGCCTTTGCTGAGCGTAAGGTGATGGAAGGCAATGCCAAGATTATTAAGATGATTGCCCGCGATGAAGCATTGCATCTTACTGGTACTCAGCACATGCTTAACCTAATACGTGATGGTAAAGACGATCTTGAAATGCAAGAAATTGCCAAAGAGTGTGAAAGTGAAGTGATTGAGATGTTTAAAGAAGCTTGTGAGCAAGAAAAAGAATGGGCAGAATACTTGTTCCGAGATGGCTCTATGATTGGTCTTAACGCCGAAATCCTCAAGCAATACCTAGAATACATCACCAATGTACGTATGAGCGCATTAGGGCTTACACCAATTTTTGAAGAACGCACTAATCCGCTGCCCTGGATTAATCACTGGTTAGATTCTGACAATGTACAAGTTGCCCCGCAAGAAACAGAAATCACCTCTTATCTTGTTAGTGCTATTGACAACAATATGGAAGCTGATGATTCTGACTTTGGTGACTTTAAACTGTAGCCAATAACCCATGTTTAAGATCGATGTTGACAATATCAACGGCAAAACTGAATCGCTTTACGTGTATGGCGAGCACTCGATCTTAACCGAACTTGAAGAGCACAATGTGGTGATTAACTATTCTTGCCGACAAGGTCATTGTGGCTCTTGTGTATTGCAGCTCTTATCAGGTGATGTTATACATCAAGATTGTTTGGTGCCACTGTCTCAGGGGGAGATTTTGGCTTGTCGTGCCACGCCGATTACTGACATCAAAATAGGTGTACGAGATTTTTAGCCAATTGATCGGTCGTTAAGATAACTTAGTACTTCATTAGCACTACCTTTAAACACCACTCGATCCATCTTTTTTTGAATTTGATAATCATACATTGGGTCGTAATAACCTACCAATAATTCCTCTACCACGGGATAAAATCCATCAGCTTCACCTTGATCTTTATAACACTCTAACGCACCATTTACCAACTTTAACATCGCTTGATAGCGCTCTAAACCTAGACGTCTTTGTATTTTTTCTAGGCTTCGTAACCAATAATTAGAGAAATTATCGAAGCCATTAACAGGGTCTTGGGTAATAAAATCTTGCCGCATGTTAATGACATACGCATCCATGCTCACTTTTAGGCGCTCTTCAACACTAGCCTCAAGTAAGACCAGCTCTGCTTGAGTAGTTTTATGTTGCACACATTGAGGAATATGTACCGTGCCTACATTTGAACCTTCATCTTCAAATACCAAATGTGAACACGCTTGTTTTTTAATAAGCTCAATGGCCAATGCATTTTCAAAGTTAATCTGTGTCGGTTGCGGTGTGGTGGTGTTACCAAATGCCGAGCCACGATGGTTAGCCAAACCTTCAAGGTCAATCGTATCTTTAAGGGTATCAAGTAATAAAGTTTTGCCACAACCAGTTTGCCCACCAATCACAATCGGTGTGATTGTATTCATGATTCGATCTGTTTCATCAATCAAAAATCGACGCAATGCTTTGTATCCACCTTTGATACGTGGATAGTTAATCCCAGAAGCCTCATAAATCCACTGTTGAGTGATTTGGCTACGCATTCCTCCACGAAAGCAATAAAGCGCCCCATTTGGGTTGTTTTTGATAAATTCAAGCCACGTATCTAGTCTTGCTTGTTTAATCTCGCCCTGGACTAATTCATGCCCCAAGGCAACAGCTTGTTCTTGGCCTTTATTTTTATAGCAAGTACCAATAAGCTCACGCTCAGAATCACTCATTAACGGCAAGCTTTGCGTAAAAGGAAAGGCACCTTGGTCAAACTCTATCGGTGCACGCGTATCAATCAGCGGTGTATCACCAACAAACAGCTGAGTAAAATCAGCTATCTGGGTAAGCTCACTCGACATTGATTTGTACTAATGGTTTGCCATTATCAAGTTTAATGATTTCGCCAATTTTTTCTAGGTCGAATCCTGCTTCTGTCATCATCTCATTAAATGCTGCTTGCGCAGAGTCTGAAACCATAATTAATAGTCCACCACTGGTTTGAGGGTCGCAAATAATCGATTGCACTTCAGAACTCATTGGGCTTAAGTTATGACCATAGCTGTCAAAATTACGTTGTGCTCCACCCGGTGAGCAACCATTCGCTAGGTAGTCTTTAATGTTCGGCAATATTGGTACTTTATTGTAGTCGATCACTGCTGCGACATTAGAACCTAAACAAACTTCAGATAAATGCCCGCCCAAGCCAAAACCAGTAACATCGGTAATTGCATTTATCCCATCAATGGTCGCTAATTTGCAGCCAATATCATTGAGTTGACACATAGTATCAATAGCGCGAGTCTCATCTTCTTTGGTGATTTTCTTTTGCTTTTGTGCAGTGGTTAAAATACCAATACCCAAAGGCTTAGTGAGATAAATTTGATCACCCACTTGAGCCTTTGAATTTTCTTTTAGATGCTCAATTTTTACTCGTCCTGTAACGGCCAAACCAAAAATTGGCTCAGGAGAGTCAATACTATGTCCGCCAGCCAGCATCATCCCTGCTTCTTGGCATACACTACGTCCGCCTTCAATCACTTGCTGCCCCACTTCAGGTGGTAGTTTATCCAGTGGCCAACCAAAAATAGCAATTGCCATTAAAGGTGTGCCACCCATAGCGTAAATATCACTAATGGCATTGGTGGCGGCGATACGCCCAAAGGTAAAAGGATCATCCACAATAGGCATAAAGAAATCGGTGGTACTAATCACTGCCTCACCATTGCCAAGGTCATACACCGCAGCATCATCACGCGAATGATTGCCCACCAGTAAATTAGGGTCAACTATTTCTTCAATAGACGAACTTAAAATTGTATCTAAAACTTTAGGGGAAATCTTACAACCACAGCCTTGACCATGACTATATTCAGTTAATTTTATGTTCAAATTTGATGGCATTAATAATGTCCTTTTTTCTAATTTTATGTTGGGCATTTTTATAAATATTAGCCTCTAATTGTTGCAATATGGCTTCCAAACTAAGCATATTAAGTGGCAATAGTAAATCAAACAAAGCTTTATCACCCCTAGCAAGTTTGATTTGGTTGACTAAACTTTTGTCTTTACTTGGTTGTTTATTTTTAAGTGCAACAAACAAAATACTGATGAAAGCACCAATGGCAATGCCCAGCAATAGGTAGTAGTATTTTAAATTGTTAGTTGGCGGATTATCATTAATGTTTGACGGCTTTTGATCTATTTTTTTGATTGGCTTTTGCACGCCTTTTTTACTTTTAATTTGAATGCTAATCGGCTTGGTTGCAATGCTTTTTTTACTTTGGGTTATTTTGTCAAAGTAGTCAAACTTAAAACTGGGTATCACAAAATCCTGCCCACCAACAATGGCGAATTTTTGCTGCCATTGATTGTAGCTAAACTCGGCTTCATCGCTGTAAATGGTAGCCCCTTCAATATCAAGGCTAAACTTCTGGATGTCTTCAAAATTACCCTTGCCATGAATCGTAACCGTTAAATTAACGGCCTTTCCTTGTGTGGCTTGGGTTTTGTCAATGCTGGATTTAATATTGAAATCACCAAAAATCCTTAATGCATCTGGCAAAGGTTTGACGGTTAATGTTAATGGATTTGAGTGGATTTTTCTTATTTTGGCAGTCGATAAATTACCAAATATATTATTATTTTGATTGCCAATACTAGCCACTGCACTTGGGATGTTAAACGTGCCAAAATTATCAGCACTTAATCGATAACTAAGTGTGTGAATGTTGTAATTGTCATCAGTGCTTTGAGTGGATTTTTGATTTTTTATAAACAACAAATCTTTCACCTCTGGCATAGCGATGCTAACCGGGCTATTTGATGTGAGTGATTTTTTTTCTTTAAAAATTACTTTTAGATTGATTTCATCACCCAAGAAAAACGTTTGTCTATCAGCTTCAATTTGTAAAACATAGTCATCACCTACCTTAGCTTGTGATGGATTTTTTAGCGTTATTTCAATTGCTCGAGTGCTTTGCTTATCTCCATCCACCATCAGTGTATAAGCTGGAATGTTTAAACTTTTAGCGGGTTTAAAAATATATGACTTGCTGCTTTGTTTAGAGCGCTTGTTATTGACAATGCTAATTTTCTGCGAATTACTGGTATATAAAACAGGGTTCCCTGAAATATTACTTAGAGAAGGAAAGCTAACTTTGTCACCATCAGAACTCAACGTTAGGATGATTTGATCGCCCGGATAAAACCAAGTTTGATTAACACTTGCCGTGCTCAGTGCAAAAATTGGTGCACTCATTAAAAAGAGTAAATTACCAAGGATTTTGTTCATTATCATTTTGTGGTTTAGTTAGTGGAATCATCAAGGTTCTAAGTTTTTTATTAAGCGCTTTTTCCCATCGCTGCTGTTTAATTTTGTTGAGCTTCTCTCTTTGCTGTTGTTTACTTTTAGATTTTTTCTTTTTCTTATTTTTTTGCTTTCTGTGTTTTTTATTTTTCTGTTTTGTGTCTGTTATTTTCCGTCTTTTTTGTTTCTTGAGTAGCTCTAGGTTAAACAACGCATCCTTATCCTTTTGTAATTTTAATGCCTTCTCATAGCTGTCAATCGCTTCGTTAATTTTGCCCGATTTGGCATAGGCATTACCAGAATTATACAAACGATCAAAGGCTAAGTCTTCTCGCTTAACACTTTGGTATTTTTTCAATGCTTGTTTATACAAGCCTTGTTTGTATAAGCTGTTCGCCTGGTTTAAACGCGCAGCGTCATTGTTAATATCATCGAATTTTTCTGCAGCTAGCTGATAATCCTTATTTTCATAGGCTTTATTAGCTTGATAAATACTAACAAAATCAAACAATCCCGCCTGTACATTAATTGAAAAAAGCAATAAAAGTATAAGTTTCATGACTTTTTTGGTAATGAAAAGAATGCAAAAAATAACAAGACCAAGGCAAACATCAATGGGTAATAAAACAGTTGCTGCTTTTGAATAATACTGGTGTTCTTACTGCTACTAAGTTTTTTAAAGGCATTAATAAATTTAGATAAATCATCGTTATTTAATGAATATTTCAAATACCTTCCTTGCGTTTGATTGGCCAGATTTATAATGTTTGGATTCTCTTTAACAATCACAAGGTTTCCATACGCATCTTCCAAGGCGCCCTCTTCAGTTTGAATGCTACTACCCCGCTCACTGGCAATATCAAATATAAAAATCTGAATATTGTGTTCGTTTGCATAATCAATTTCTTTATCAAAGTTATCGTTGTCACCACCATCGGTTAACAACAATAATTGCTTGTTTAAAGCGCCACCAAACAGATCGTTAGATGATTGTAAAATATTAAGTATGTTGGTTCCTGTTAGACTGATGCTATCTAAGTAAAGATTTTTTATTAAGAATTTAAGGCTGTTTAAATCATCTGTTAAGGGAGAAATTAAAAAGGCTTGATTGGCAAATCCTAAAATTGCAATACGTGTGTTTTTAATGCCATCAAAACTATTCAGTAGTTTGTTTTTTGCAAACTCAAATCGATTAGGGTAGATGTCATTAGCCAGCATTGATTTTGACATATCAATCGCCACCACCAAATCACTCAGACGTTTATTTACCTTTATTTCACCACTGACAAGTATTGGCTTGCTGAGTGCAATTAGAATAAATATCATGCTTAATAGTAGCAATCTAAGGCGCACCTTGGTTGATATCTTGTGGTTATTGAGGCTGATTTTTTCCAACACTTCAGCTGAAAATAAAGCCTCAATGCTTTTATTCTTGCTGTGAATAAAAAACCACAGCATAACCACTGGAATGGTTAGATAGAGTAGTTCTACTTGTTCAAAACCCATGTGTTTTTCCGCCAAAAATAAATCAATAAAAGCACTAATGCTAGGCCTAGTGGGTAATGAAAATAGTAAGTTTTTTTATCGTATTTGCTAATATTTATTTTGCTTTTTTCTAGCTGATTAATTTGCTTATAAATATTTTGAATACTTTCACGACTGTTGGCCGAGAAGAATTTAGCACCCGTACTTTTTGCAATGTATTTTAATACTTGTGCGTTGTAGTCTCTTTTGTCGCCAACAGCAACGGTGTAAACTTTAATTTTGTTATCTTTGGCGCGCTCAAGCGCCATATCAAGTGGCACACTGTCAGTATTGTCTTTGCCATCAGTAAGCAAAATAGCAATTCTTTCTTTTGACTTAGAATTATTAAACAGTTTCGAGCTTAAAAATAAAGCCTCATACAGCGCAGTTTTTCGCCTGCCAGCAACACCAATTTCGATATTATCCAGCATTTTTATAACACTTTCCTTGTCATAGGTAAGGGGTACAACCGTATAGGCAAAATCTGCAAAAACACTCAATGCTAATTTATCAGTTTTACGCTTTGAAATAAAATCAACCATGATTTCTTTAACAATTTTAAATTTATCAAAACGCAGCATAGAGCCAGATGCATCTAAAATTAGGGAAATTTCATAACCCTTGGTGTTGTCTAGTATGATTTGTTCGGTTTTGATTGGACTTGAAAGCCCAGCAACTAATAGGCCAAGAATAAGCACTCTAAGCGTATTAAGCAGTATTTGTTTGGATTTTACTAGACTGGTTAATAATTCAGTGTGGGGGAAATAAATGGCACGCTTTTTCTCTTTGCAAAACACAACACACACCACCACCAAGACAAGTAGTAATAAAACATAAGGGTATTCAAAGCTAAACATGAATAAAGCTCTTGATTTGTTGTATCAATATTGGGTCTAGATCATCTACGTACTTCTTGTATTTATATTTTTCTAAGTCGTTATTTATTTGTTTAAATTGAGCCTTATTATCACTATTGCATAATACCTCTGCATATTTTTTAAAACCATAAGCAACCGATTTACTCTCAGAAAAATCAAGTTTTTGCAGCTTCTCAATAGCCACTTGCTTGTCATTCTTTTTCTTAGATTTAATAATTCGCCTTATAAAAAAGGCAACTATTAATAAAACAGCAATAACCATAAGCAAATAACTCAACGAATCATCTGCAATGCTAACAATGGGCTTAATGTCTTTTAAATTACTCATCAGCGTAGGATTTGAGACAACTTGATAAAGGCGTCATCACTGGTGTAAAGTTTGCCAACATTGATACCATGTTTGGCAAAATGAGAAAACAGCTTGTCGTCCTGAGCGTTTAGCTTTGTTTGGTACTTTTTCGCTAATTTTTTATTCATACTGGCTTCAATGGTGTTGCCATCTTCTGCATTGACTAGATCTAACTCTGTGGCAAAATTTGGCATTTCTTCCAGCCTATCACGCACTACCAAAGCATTGATTTGATTCTTGTGAGCAATCAGGGAGTAATCATCCTGTTGATAAAAATCACCAATAACAAATACCAATGATTTTTTCTGTTGTAGTAGGTAATTATTAAGTGCTTGAAAGTCAGGCTTTGTTTTTAACAAATCCCACGATAGTATGGCTTCAATCGCATGAAGCACGTCACTCGTATTATTAAAACGAAACAGCTGTTGTTCATTTTTTGAAAAGAATAACAACTGTGTTTGATTGTGTTGCTTGATGGATGAGCAGCCTAATAAGGCAATAATTTGGGCAATTGTTTCGCTTTTTAAACACTGACTACCAAAGTGCAAACTGCTTGACAACATAATACAAATCACTACATTGATTTGCTTATTTTCGTTAAAAATATTGGTTTGTAGCTCGCCGGTTTTGCCACTGGCAGTGAAGTTGATTTTACGAATATCATCACCTGGCTCGTACGGGCGAATTTCACAAAAATCTAATCCCTCTCCACGTATTTTTGATAATTCTCCGGCCGATTTGTTGGTGAAAACATTCTTCTTAGCGCGTAATAGTATCTCTTGAGCTAGCATGCTAATGTTTACGGTGCTTTTATTACCTTGAGTATCTTTTGAATGATGGACTGTGGGCTAATATTATCCGCTTGCGCTTGATAGCTCAGCACGATACGATGTTGTAAGACCTCTGTCACCACACTAGCAACATCAAGCGGTGTTGCAAAATCATTGCCTCGTATCAGTGCCTTGGCGCAGCTGGCTTTAAATAAATCGATACTACCTCTGGGGCTAGCGCCAAAGTCAATCAAATCTTGTATTTCACTTAAACCATATTTTTGTGGATAGCGTGTCGCAAAGATAATTTTGAGTATGTATTGCTTAACAGCTTCATCCATATGAACCTGTTTGAAATTAGAACGAAGCTCTTCTATATCATTCATATTAGCTACTTGATTCACGGTGTCAAATCCACTAACAGCAACTCGGTTAACCACCTCTAACTCTTCATCTATAGTGTTGTAGTCCAGTACGGTTTTTAGCATAAAGCGATCAAGTTGCGCTTCTGGCAATTGGTAGGTTCCTTCTTGTTCTACTGGATTTTGTGTTGCCATCACCAAAAAAGGCCCATCGATTTTAAAACTCTCGTTAGCAATGGTTACTTGCTTCTCAGCCATTACTTCAAGTAATGCTGATTGCACCTTTGCAGGTGAACGGTTAATTTCATCTGCTAATAATAAGTTGGTAAAAATTGGCCCTTGTTTAATACTAAATTCGCCACTTTTTGGGTTGTAGATTTGTGAGCCTGTTAAATCACTGGGTAACAAGTCAGGGGTAAATTGAATCCGTTTAAAATCAATACCTAAGGCTTTAGCCAGTGTATTAATTGCGGTGGTTTTTGCCAATCCTGGCACACTCTCTACCAAGATGTGCCCGCCAGTAATTAAACCTATTAATAAGTTATCGACCAAGTTCTCTTGACCGATAATAATTTTTTGAATTTCAGCTTTTATTGTATCAATCATAAGCAAGAATTATAGCCTTATGGTTTGTACTCTGCCTCTAACTTTTTGTATAATTGTTCAGGGGTCAGATCAGGGTGTTCATCCATGATATTAAAGGCAACCACATTGTCTTCAACTGCATCCCAAATCTTGACATAAGTGCCTTCTTTATAACCATGATCTTGTCTAAAAGTATTCAGTTGATTCTTAACAAGATAGCGTTTGTAGAGCTCTGGCACATCCATACTCATGTTGGCTAGAGCCTTAAAGAATATACCGGTGATTTCATACAAAGCATTTTGTGATTTATCAACATTAGCGCCCGCGGCAGCAGCTACCATTTTTTCTAAAATCTCCACCATGAGCTCTGGGTTGATTTCACGTTCAGGCTCCATATTTTCATAGGCCTCAGCAAAACCTGTATCACCAAAGTGAATGGCCTCAGACATAATAAAATGCCAAATATCCACCAATTCAACTTTGGCATTATCTAAATCTGGTTGGCCATCAATGTCTTTCCAGTGCTTCCAGTTAAACGAATCAATCGCTTCAGCAGCCTCCATATAGATACAGCGAAGCCATGAAATTTGACGGCCATCTTTGGTGGCGCCTTCTGTCCAGATTAGACCGTTGGTGGCATCATTGAGCTTTTGTTGCAGCTCGAACATTTGTTTTATATGATTCATTTTTTTCTGTGTTTGTAGTGTTAACCCTTAGGCGGAAAATTAATATTATTCGCAATCATCTTTAATAGCACATCTTGCATTCGCTTTTGTTTCATGCCATTGTTTTTTTTAGGAATGCACCTAATTTTTGTAAGAAAGTTTTATTTTTCACCATAGTTTTTCTTTAATTTTTTGCATATTTTATATACTTCGTTAGTTCGTTCGGAGCCTATACCTAAGTCTATATATATTTGACTATATTCTTGTCCTTCTTGTTTTTCTAATGATTCTTCTTGCTCTTCCAAAGTGCATTGTCTTTCTGTTGGAATCCATTCGATAGCCTGCCTTTTCCCAACGCTAGTAGGATTGTAAATTGCAATTTCAGAATGAACAAATAAGCCTAAACCGTTATCTGGCACCATAATAAATTCAAAATTTTCATCATATTTATCATACATCTTTTCAAATATTGCTTTATCTTTTAAATTCCCACCATCTGAATCGTTTAATAAAAAATATTTATATTTAAACTCGTCTTTTTTTAGATTCTCTTCTACTAATTTTTGTATAGGGTGGTCTTTTTCTATATCGTAACCAAGTCCATTTTTTAAAATCCATATTTCTTCAGCCTTGCTTTCTATTTTTAATAGTTTGCTCTCCAGCATAAACAAGGATGTGTTCACCTCTGCTTCTTTTTTCTCGTCATCATAGCCGACTTTTTTAATTAACTTACAGCCCAGGCTCCATATTTCATTAGCTCTTTGATCGTTTAAATC
>OFDO01000004.1_pt1 | contig 23881 bp, 25 predicted proteins | sample 1521021 | NCBI WGS metagenome assembly OFDO01 (sample SAMEA3696448, study PRJEB22514) | metagenome | biome: water; feature: marine; material: hydrothermal vent | place: Pacific Ocean | collected 2014-08-15 | depth 1539 m | reverse complement strand
TTACAGGATAGCCAATTTCATTTGCAATTTTTTCTGCCTCATCAGCATCTTTTACCACATCTGGGCTTCCAGGCACGGTTGGAACTTTTGCCTTAATCATTGCAGCCTTACATTGCTGCTTATCACCACAAAGATTCATTGAATCTGCAGAAGGTCCGATAAAGTTGATTTTGTTCTTTTCACATAATCGTGCAAAGTCATCATTTTCTGAAAGGAATCCATATCCAGGATGAACAGCATCTGCGCCAGAGGATAAAATTACATCAAGAATTTTTTCTTGATTAAGATAGCTTTTAGCAGGCGCAGCCTCGCCTATATGATATGATTCTGTGGCCTTTTTTACATGAAGAGAGTTTCTGTCTTCATCAGAATATACAGCTACTGTCTTTATGCCAAGTGCTTTGCACGTCTTAATGACACGTAATGCTATTTCTCCACGATTAGCAATTAGTACCTTACTTATCATCTAAATCACAGATTCATGTTTCCATGTTTTCGAGGTAATTGCCTGTCTCGTTTATTGGAAAGCATTTCAAGGGCTTTGATAACCATAGGTCTAGTTTCAGCAGGATCAATAACTGTATCAACTGTTCCATTAGATGCAGCAACATATGGATTTGCAAATTTCTCAGTAAACTCATCTACCAATTGTTTTTTTAGAGCTTCAGGATCCTTTGAACTAGCAAGTTCCTTCCTGTTCATAATATTAACAGCTGCCTCAGAACCAAGAACTGCGATTCGTGCAGTTGGCCACGCATAATTAATGTCTGTTCTCAGATTCTTACTGCCCATCGCAATGTAAGCTCCACCATATGCTTTTCCAATCACAATAGTGATCTTTGGAACTGTTGCTTCAGAATAAGCGTACAAAAGTTTGCTTCCATGACGAATAATTCCATGATGTTCTTGATCTGTTCCAGGCATATACCCAGGAGTGTCAACCAATGTAAGAATTGGAATATGATAGCAATCACAAAATCGAATGAAACGTGATGCCTTGTTAGAGGAATCAATATCAAGTGCGCCAGCAAGGTATAATGGTTGACTTGCAACTATACCGATCGTTTTTCCATTCATCCTAGCAAAACCTACAATAATGTTCTGGGCAAACAATTCATGAACCTCAAAAAAGTTATGATTGTCAACTATTGAATGAATGATCCCTTTCATATCATAAGGCTTCAATGAATCTTCAGGTATCATGCTGATTAGGTTGTGATCCAGACGGTTTGGATCGTCATCGTTTGATACGATTGGAGGTTCTTCGGTGTTATTTTGTGGAATGTATGAAAGTAATGTTTTGATATAATCCATGCATTCATACTCATTTTGTGCAACAAAATGAGCAACACCACTTTTGGTACCATGCGTCATAGCTCCACCAAGTTCGTCAAATGAAACTTCTTCACCAAGTACAGTCTTTACAACGTCAGGTCCTGTGACAAACATAGTTGCCAATTTATCTACCATTATAACAAAATCAGTCATTGCTGGAGAATATACTGCACCGCCAGCAGAAGGTCCAATACTAGCAGTGATTTGCGGAACTACACCTGACGCCAATTGGTTGTGATAAAAAATATCACCGAATCCATCAAGACTTTGTATTCCTTCCTGAATTCTGGCACCGCCTGAATCCATTATTCCAATAATTGGGCATCCATTACGTACAGCATGATCCATTAATTTGGTAATTTTTTTTGCGCCCATTTTGCTTAGAGTTCCTCCTAAAACCGTAAAATCATAAGCAAAAACGTAGACTTGTCTACCATCAATTATTCCATATCCACCAACTATACCATCACCAAAGAACTTCTTTTTTTGCATATCATATTCATGATAATGATGTGTAGTTAGAGCATCAACCTCTACAAAACTTCCCTCATCAAGTAATAGATTAACTCGTTCCCTTGCCGTGAGTTTTCCCTTCTCATGTTGTTTGGAAATGCGATCCTGACCACCTGCCTGATCAGCAATCTTCCTTTTTTTTAAAAATTCATCAATTTTATCAGAATGCATAATTACAAAATTATCTAATTCTGGTCAAATTTTAATATTTAGCACAGGAAATTTTTCGGCGACCGCCTTTTTGTATGAAATAAATGGATCTTCTAATTGCTCACATTTTTTACATATACATAGTGGCGATACAGCTTGGGGATTACAATCTTCAATAAATTCACAAGTTGGACACCCGACTGAACCACCACAAATAATGCACTTAAGATCTTCATTTTTTTCTGCACATTTTTCATGTTTAACCCCAATGCCCTTAGACCAAAATCCCATCTCGTTTTTCTTAATCATCTGATTACAGACAATACATTTGCCCTCATACTTGAAAGCCATTTTTATCCAGCTCATTTAATTAAAGCAACCTCCTTCTCTACAATCTCTTCTAAGGATTCATCAAATTCCAAATCTATTTTTTTATTTTTAATACAATAGAGTAAGAATGGAAAATAAAGAGTTGAAAAAGTGCTTTTTGAAACATGCATCGTTTTTGCCAGAGAGCCAATAATGGATTTTATTTTTGTGCCATCCCACCTGAGCCTGTTAAGAAGTGGCCATGAAAGATTATACTTTGAATAGCGAATAGGAATATTTTTTTTATACAATCCCAAAAGGATGGCATCTAGGTATCGTAATAGACGCCATTGTTGTGTTTTCATAATTTTCCCATATAACATATCAGCTTCAGAAATTACCTGTAAAAAATTTTGCATGTCATCCACAGAAATCTTGCTTGTTATAATACTAGAATAAAATGCATTAATTTTTTCTCTTGGGTTTATTCTGAGAGAATACAGAACAGATCTAGCTTCATCGATCGAGTTTGCTTTGTAAAACGCATTGACCCCTTCTTCAACATCCAATGTTTCAAAGGATTTTTCAGTGGGTGGATCAAAACCAGTAACTCTTGCCTGTGTGAAATTAATCATGGAGCGGATATCACCTCTTGATTTTGTAACAAGTTTTGCTAAAGAATCAGAGTCAATTTTTACTCCCTCAAGTTGCAGTATTCTATTGAGGTGAAGCCGCAACAGTTTTGGCGATAATGGTTTCAGCTCTATTGTTTTCACAACTTTTTTGATGCTTTTCATCTTGTCTGATGAATCTGTGTTTGCGGCAAGAACTATTGGTACAGTAGGCTCCTTCAAGATCTTGATTATAGCCTCACCACCACCATAATCTGCTCTTCCATGTACACCATCTACCTCATCGATGAAAATCATTGGGGTTCCTAAGACAGTTTGATTTCCCAAAACTGGGCTCAGAATCTCATTAATGTTTTTTTTATTTCTTACATCACTTGCATTAAGACTGATAAGATCGTAACCAAATTGTTTTGCAGCAAGATTAGCTAGGGTTGTTTTACCAATACCCGGCGGACCTACTAGCAGAATTGGTTTTATTCCCTTTTTCCAATTTGTAAACCATTCCACAAATAATTTTCTAGATTCCTCATTACCAATTAAATCAAGAAAGTTATTTGGACGATATTTTTCTGACCACATCATTAAAAATCACTTTGGTAATTTAGCCGCAAGATCTGACCAGATGTTTTCCTTTTGTAGTCTCTTAAACCAAAATTCGTTATAATGCTCCACGGTTAAAAATAAAAATTCCAAAAATGGTCTGTGAGAGAAGCTTTCAGGTAAAAGTTCAAGTGCTTTTCTTGCATCACCCAGATACGTTTGGCTTCTTTCCATAGTTAGTTCAAATCCCTTTTTGACATCATTTGTAGATAGACTGTAATACAATGGCCATGATGGAATTTTTACAGCCCTATCTCTAATAGAGTCTTCAATCTCATTTCCACATCCAACTGACTCAGAAGCTTTGCCCATTCCTATTCGAAAGATTTCTCCTAGTGGCTCTCGTGAAAGTGCCATGTTAGAACCGGCTGTGCCCATAACAGAACGATATTTTTTATAACTCTCGTCAAGTTCTTTGTCGGTAATTGCCGTGGGATTTTGTTTTAATTTAGTATCAAGATATTGACCAACTCTAGCATCCTTGAATCCATTTTCAAATTGTTTTAAAACTTCCTCTCCACCTTTTGCAATTTTCTCTCTAGCTATCTTTAGTATGTATGGGTTCATCAACTTGTAATCATCCAGATAATCCAAGTCTTCATCTTTGTCAACAATTCTGTCCATAGGCTCACTGAGGTCAATTGCTATAATGTGCCCATCAACAATATCTTCTCTGAGTTCCGAATTTTTATCCTGAAAATATTCCGTTGATGCATCAAACAGTGCATTAAACACAGGAAAAGTCATTTTCACAAAATTAGAATTTAGAATTCTTAAAACCCTATCATTTAGAATATCGAAGCTTTCAAGCTTTGACTTGATTGGATCAATTTGTGATGATTCTAAAATAATTTCGGTTGAGCCCACTTCCTCTCCAAATTTCTGCTGCGTAACATTAGGAGATGAATCAGATTTGATCTGTTGTAATAAAGCATTTGTAAATCGCGTTGCAAATTCAGGAAACTTTGTCTCATATTCTTCCTTGTACTGTTTGAATTGTCTATATCCCTTAGACTTGAATAAGCCCTGTTTGATTATCTTCTTTCCTGATTTTGTTCCCATTAAGGAATTCTTACTGGTAACAGATTCATCTTTTCCACTCACAGAGTAATCTTTACAAATTGATATTTATGCCTTCAAAAAATTTTCACTTAAATTATGTTCTGGTTGAAATTATCTATGGATACAATTGAAATTCTTCGTACTGTTTCAAAACTTGTTTATGAAAATGTCAAAGATCTAGCCGGAACTGCAGAAGCGGCATCAGGAGATTTTGGGAGAGGAGCAGGAGGAGATATTTCAAGAAACATAGACATGATTGCAGAAAAGACTGTAATTGACTACTTAAAGGAAATAAATTTTGATTGTGTAATACTTGGCGAAGAGTGCGGTAGAGTTGAATTATCATCAAATCCAAAGGGCTTCATAATAATGGATGCGATAGATGGTTCAGCAAATGCTGTAAGAGGAATGCCATTTTTTTGTTGTTCGCTAGCATTTTCAACGGAAGAAAAACTTAGCTCGGTGACAGATGCTGTAGTTACAAATCTTTCAACGGGAGATCTTTACTCTGCTTCAAAGGATAAAGGTGCTTTCAAAAATGACAAGCAAATTTCTGTACATAAAGAAAAACCATTATACAAAATTGTTGGAATTAATAGTTCTGGCTCATCACCAGAATTAATGAATAGACTTACACCGATTTTTGAAAAACACCACCATATTAGACATATGGGTGCAAATGCCCTAGAGATGGCTATGCTCGCAGAAGGTCTAATTGATATTTTTATTGATCTACGAAAAAAAATAAGAATTCAGGATCTAGCTGGAGGATATCTTTTGATTAAAGAGGCTGGCGGTTTAATTCTAGATGAAAATTTGCAGCCACTTGACTCTGATCTCAACTATGATACACGGTTATCTTTTGTTGCTGCAGCAAACAAAAACATTCTAGATGAAATTTTTTCATTAATAAAATAATGGCGCCCTCGGCGGGATTTGAACACGCGTCTCAGCCGTGACAGGGCCGAATTCTAGACCGGGCTATACTACAAGGGCTCAATTAATCGGTAAAAGCTTTCAATTTTAAAGTTTCCAGTTTTTAATGAAATCTGCAAAGACTAAATTATACAGTTTTTGGTATCTTGCTCAGGGTCTATAGCGCAGCCAGGTAGCGCACCGGACTTTTAATCCGGCTGTCGTGGGTTCGAATCCCACTAGACCCGTCATTTTAATGCTAATGTGTACATGTACAGGGAATCATCTCTGTGTTAAATGAGCAATCATGCGGTCCATCAGTTTTCACATTCATTGGTATCTGCTTCATACATTCTGAATGTCTTCCTTTTTTACAAAACCAGCAAATTTCCTGTCCTGATTCATTTAACGAGGGTGATTCCATAATTATTACTCAATTAGTTTAGTAAAAAACTTAGTTTTAGATGTAACGTAGCCAAGAAGCAAATTTCTGATCTTTACCCATTACAACATCCATAAACGATTTCTGCAGTGTCTTTGTAATATTTCCTATCTTACCATTTCCAATAGTTGTTTTATTGATTTTTGCTACAGATTTTACTTCTGCTGCAGTACCAGTCATGAAAACCTCATCAGCCTTTAACAATTCTTTTACTGTTATGTTTTTTTCAATTAATTTAATTCCGTTAGACTTTATCAATCGAATTACGCTATCTCTTGTAATTCCGTTTAAGATGTCTGCATTCAACGGAGGTGTTTTAATTATTCCATTTTTTATGATGAAGATATTTTCAGCGCTCCCCTCTGCAACTTTTCCACTTGAATTGAGCATGATTGCCTCATCATATCCGCTTTTGAGTGCTTCAACACGAGCTAAAGCTGCATTTGAGTAATTTGCAGCACATTTTGATTGCATAGGTTGAGATTTGGAATCAATTCTAATCCATTTTGAAATCTTGCATTTAGATCCAGAAAATTTACCGGCTTTCGATTCACCCATCTTCCATTCCCAACATGCAATAGATACATCAACTTTGTTTAATGTAGGTGTAAGTCCCATAGATCCATATCCATAGTAAGCTATTGGTCTAATGTAGCACTCTTTCAAGCCACTAGCTTTTACTGTTTTAATTATAGCATCTATGATTTGCTTTTTCGTATAACGTATCTTCATACCGTATAATTTGGAGGAATCAAAAAATCTGTCAACATGTTCTGGTAGCCGAAAAATTGCACGCCCATTAGGAGTATTATAGCATCTTATTCCTTCAAAGACGGCAGTAGAATAATGTAAGGCATGAGTTAGAACATGTATTTTTGCATTCTTGAATGGAACCAATTTTCCATTCATCCAAATCTTTCCTACTTCTTTCATATGGGTTGATCCAATTTTGGTAATTTAAATAATTGTGCCTAAATGAATTTGATATTAGAGCGTTCTTCATGAATTGCACTAATTGCTTTTTCAATATTATTCCCAGAATCTTCTACTACAACTATAATTCTTGAAGTCTCTTCTTGTGCGTCTATATTGAGTATGTTTAGTCCAGATTCACCTATCTTTGCGCTAGTTTTTGAAACAATTTGTTGAACTCTCCACATTTCGTCGCCAATCAATGTTATTACACCTCTATTATAGGTGATAGTTGCAAGTGGATCAAATCCTAAAACATATTTTTCATTTCTTTTAACATAATCAGCATCGAGGAATAATATCCTAGAAAATTTTATTCCGTCTTTAGTAAATGGTGAAAGTATTACAAACTCACTGTATCTTTTTTTATTTTCAAGTGACTCTAACAGTTTGTGCACAAACTCATCCTCTATTCTTAAAATTGCGCAATTCTTTTTTCCAGTAATGATTTTAATCGGATGACCGTTATCATTATTTGGTTTTCTTTCAATTGTTGTAGTTTTCTCAGGATTTCTCATATTTGTGATAACTATCGGCAGTGAAGCACCGTTTTCTAAAATTTCTTTAATGGCAACAGGGTCTAGTATATTCATTCCAAACATTCCAGCTAATCTTGCCTCATTGTATGAAATACTGTGTACTTCAGTCAGTCCGTCTTTGACAATTCTAGGATCAGCAGAAACAACAGAACTGTCCTTTTCTAAATTAATTTTTACGTCAAACTTCTTATGCAGCAAAATTCCCAAGTCGGCAGCTGTCCTGTCAGAGCCTCCCCTCTCATATGTTGTTATAACTCCATCTGCAGTTCGACCTATGAAACCACCAATTGTAATTACTTGGTTTTCATCAAGCAGTCTTTCAAGAAATTCAACCTTTTTGTTAGATTCTGATGCAAGAAAGTTTGTGGATTCAATGTTACTGTCGGTTATTATTGGCCAGTTGTCCAGACCTACAACTTTTGATTTGATTCCCTGACTCTGCAGGATGTATTCCATCATATGCGACATCAAAATTTCACCAGAATATGCTAAAGTTTTAGAACGAACCTCGTCAGCAAATTCCTTCTTTTCCATAGCTTTTTCTAATTCAATCCTAACCATATCCAAACAGTCATCAATTGCAGTTCTACACTTTTCTTGAAATTCTGAACTTACTAATTCCAAAATTTTTTCATATGTTTTTCTTAAAATAATTAAATCAAATGCCTTTCCCTCTTCAGCTCTTTTTCCAAGCTCTAACGCAACATCCGTTAATGATCTGCGTTTTTCTTCAACAATAGTTAAGGGAGCTGAAAACACGGCTACCACTTTGGCATCCTTACTTAGAGAGTTGATCCTTTGAATTATTATCGGTATGGATATTCCATCAACCCCAATTGCACTTCCGCCAAATTTTGCAATTACTACTGAATTCATTATTTGATAAGAAAAACTTGCACTATTATTCGTTAGTTTGATTTTGTTATTTTTTTATGCTGACTTGCTATCAGTTATAATCAAAAAACAACTTCTCAAAGTTTAAATGGTTTTTAACAAGGAAATTTGCTGGGTCCATGGTCCAGGTCGGTTATGACGTCGCCCTTACACGGCGAAAATCCAGGGTTCAAATCCCTGTGGACCCATTCTTAGAAAGCTCTAAACCCTTCTGGTCTAACATTTTCAGGATGTTCTTTTAGCCAAGAGATTTTTTCAAGCATTGCATCTTTTTCATGAGGAAAGGTTCCAGCTATATTATATGCATTAGAACCATGATTTGCTCTAAATACCATTTTTTCTTTAACGTCAATTTGCTGAACCAAGTCGTGTAGTTCAGTCAAAGCCTCATCATCATTGATTGGATGAAATTCCTCCCCAAACTTTGTTAGGAATTCTTCCTTAACGCCTGTTTCTAAAATTAAAGTTAACGTGCCAAGATAATGTGGTGATGAAGCGTTAACAACACGTGCTGTGCCTTTGATGTGTTCCTTGGTGTAAGTTTTTCCTCCAAGCCCTAAAATAATAATACATGATAATGTAAATCCTGTTTCTATTGCTTTTCTGCATGCTCTTATGATTGTTTCAGATGTAGCTCCTTTTGTAATCTTCTTTAAAATAATATCAGAGCCGCTTTCTATTCCAAGATATAACATATTCAAACCTGCCTGATTCATTTTTTTCAATTCTTCTGGAGTCTTTTTCAACAAATTCATCGGCATTGCGTAGCAAGATACCCTTTCCAACTTTTGGAAACTTTTGTAAAGATATTCAACAATCCTAACCATATAATCCGTTGATAAATTCAGTGCATCTCCATCTGCAAGAAAAATTCTAGTTGTTTCTGGAAGCTGTTTTGCCATCAGGTCAATTTCAGTTTTGACTTCATCCCACGGTCTTTCACTGTATTCTTTATTTCTATACATATCACAAAATGAGCATTCGTTAAATGAGCAGCCTATTGTGACTTGAAAGATTAGCGATTTTGCCTCAGATGGTGGTCTATAAACCGGTTCGGCATAATTTAACATCATGATTTAGGCTTGTCAGAGTTCTAATTTATCGTTTCTCTACGCATAAAAAGAAAGTGATTCTGAGTAATGCATGAAGCAAAAATACAGAGAGTATCTAAGACTTAACAAAAATATTCTTTTGGCCTTTGCTGCATCAATAATAATTTCTGCGGTAGTGGCTGATTATCTTTCTGATCAGCAAGATTATCTTAACAGTACACTTACCCTGGTCGCTGATTATTGCGTATTTTTCTCAACATTTGGCATATTGTTCTATATTGATAACAGAAAAAAATACAGGACTGAAACTGGTGAGCTGAAAAAATCATTATTAAAGTCAGATTTGATCAAAATTATAACTTCTCTTGGAATCGGGGAAATTGTTTATACAATTGTCAGGTGGAGTTCGCAATACTATTTACTACAAATTGAGTATGATGCATATCTAGCATCAATTATTTCACAAATGATTTCTACCGTAGTTTACATGATAGTTTTAAACTTGAGTGTGAAGATGTCTAGATTGTATAAAGATGACACTTAGCATTTACGTTGATGGATCTGGAGGAGCCAACTCTGGTTATGGGTTTTTTGTAAATGAGACAGGCGAGTCATTCTACGAAAACAAATCTGATATAACTAATAATCAAGCGGAATACATGGCAATAATTTCCGCATTAAGAAAATTTGAAAACTCAGATGATGAAATTAAAATTTTCAGCGATTCAAAGAATACAGTCAACCAACTAAATCATGAATTTGCAATTAACAACGATGAGCTACGTTCCCTAGCAAGAGAGGCTTGGTCACTAATGGCAAACTTTTCCAATCTTACACTTACGTGGGTTCCAAGGAGTAAAAATCTTGCAGGAAAAATGTTAGGCAGTTAGATAATCATGAATAACTTTATTATGGAAAATTAGTTGAGGAATTCATCATAATGTCTGAATCAGTATTTCTTTCTCCAAAATCTATTGCGATAGTTGGTGCATCTGACAAGCAAGGTAGTGTTGGGCGTGCAATTACATCTAATATTATGAATGGTTACAAAGGAACAGTCTATCCGATTAGCCCAACAAGAGAAACGGTTTTTGATCAAAAAGCATACAAGAGTGTTCTGGATGTACCTGATCCCATTGATCTTGCAGTTGTGATCACAAAGAACACAATAGTTCCTGTAGTTCTGGAGGAGTGTGGAAAAAAGAAAATCAAAGGCGCTATTGTAATCACCGCGGGATTCAAGGAAGTCGATGAAGAAGGAAAAAAACTGGAACAAAAACTGAAGGATATTGCCACCAAGTACGGTGTAAAAGTCATTGGTCCGAACTGTCTTGGTGTAATGAATTTGGAACCAAAAACTATGATGAACTCAACTTTTCTAAAAATAACTCCCAAGTCTGGTCAAATCGCTTTAGTGTCACAAAGCGGTGCAATTTGTGCTGCACTTGTAGAAGACGCGAGCGCGCAGGGAATTGGATTTTCTGCTGTTGTTAGTATGGGAAACAAGGCTGACATGACAGAGATTGATATATTGAAAATACTAGCAGACCACGAACAGACAAAGGTAATTGTGATGTATCTAGAAGACATGGGCGATGGTCAAGAGTTTCTTAAAGTCTGTAAGCAAATTACAAAGTACAACAAAATTAAAAAACCAGTTCTAGTCTTAAAGTCAGGCAGAAGCCCTGAGGGTGCCAAGGCAGCGATGTCACATACGGGTGCTCTGATGGGTTCGGATGAGATCTATGACGCTGTACTCAAACAGTCAGGTGCCATTAGAGTTGACACCATGGAAGAACTTTTTGACTACGCAACGGCATTTTCAAAACAGCCTCTTCCTACAGAAGGTGAACTTGTAATTGTTTCAAATGCTGGTGGTCCGGCAATTATTTCAACTGATTCATGTTCTAAACTTGGAATCAAAATGGCAAAGATTGAAGATATTAGACCAAAAATAGATGCGGTTATTCCACCTTGGGGCAGTTCCAGAAACCCAGTTGACATAGTGGGTGATGCAGACTTTAACAGATTTGAAAATGTTTTGAACGAAGTTCTTGCGCACAAGAATGTTGGTTCTGTAATCTCAATGTGTACACCTTCTGCAACATTAGATTATGACAAGCTTGCAGAAGTAATTGTAAAAATGTCAAAAAAATACAAGAAAACAATGCTTGCAAGTTTAATGGGTTTAGACGAAGGGATAACAAACAGAGAAATTCTTGCAAATGGTGACGTTCCATATTATACATACGCAGAGGGATCTATTCGTACACTCAAGGCAATGCTTCGATTTGTTGAATGGATAAAAACCCCAGAAGGAAACATAACAAAATTTGAAGCTGACCGAGAAAAAGTCAAGAAAATATTTGATAAAGTGAAACAAGAGGGAAGAACCAACCTTCTTGAAGAGGAGGGTCTTGAAATTTTGAATACATATGGATTTCCACTTCCAAAAAATATTCTTGCAAAGACGGAGGATGAGGCTGTCGAAGCCGCAAACAAGATTGGATATTCTGTTGTCATGAAGATTGCTTCGCCCCAAATAGTTCACAAATCAGATGCCGGCGGTGTTAAAGTTAACCTGACAAATGATGAGGAAGTTCGCAGTGCCTTCAAAGAAATTGTTGGGAATGCCAAAAAATATGATAGCAACGCCGAAATCAAAGGAGTTTTGGTTGTTGAGATGGTCAAGGGTGGCAAAGAGATGATCATAGGCTCCAAGCTTGAGCCCGGATTTGGTCCGGTCCTTATGCTCGGCATGGGCGGAATTTACGTTGAAATCCTGAAAGACGTCACGTTCAGACTTGCACCTGTGACTGACCAAGAAGCGAACGATATGATTTCGTCAATCAAGACAAAGAAGCTGTTGGAAGGAGTAAGGGGCGAAAAACCTTCTGATGTAGAAAAACTTTCTGAATGCATTCAACGGCTGTCACAGCTTGTCACTGATTTCAAAGAAATCAAAGAGCTTGACATGAATCCTGTGTTGGTTATGGAAAAAGGTGAAGGCTGTAAAATACTAGATGTGAGAATTGGTATCTAAATTAGGTAAAGCTATGACCAAAATCTTTTTAGAATATTTATAATAGAATTGAGTAGTTAGGGTATGCAAAAAACAGTAAGACCTATCAGAACTGGTGAAGAATATATTGAAAGTTTGAAGGGTCGTAATCTCAAAGTTTACTTGTTTGGTGAACTCGTCAAGGAACCTGTTGACCATCCAATAATTCGTCCTTCAATTAACGCGGTTGCAAAAACTTATGATCTTGCTGTTGAAGAAGAAGATCTTGCATCTGCCAAATCATCTATTACAGGAGAACGGGTAAACCGCTTCTTGCATATCGCAGAAAGTGCACAGGATGTAGTTTTACAAAACAAGATGCAAAGAAAACTTGGACAACTTACTGGTACCTGCTTCCAAAGATGTGTCGGTATGGATGCACTAAACTCACTTCACTCTACTACGTTTGAGATGGATGAAAAACACGGAACAAAATATCATAAAAGGTTGTTAGAATTTATCAAGATGGTTCAGCATGAAAATCTAGTAATTGGTGGAGCCATGACTGATGTCAAAGGCGACAGAAGTAAGGGACCAACTGAGCAAGAAGATCCTGACCTATTTCTTCATATCGTAGATAGAGATGACAAGGGTGTTTACATTTCTGGCGCAAAGGCTCACCAGACTGGCTGTATTAACTCTCATTGGATGATTGTTATGCCGGCCATAAGATTGACTGAAAAAGATAAAGATTATGCAATTGTTGGCTGCATTCCAGTAGACGCTCCGGGAATAACTTACATCTATGGCAGGCAGTCATGTGATACAAGAAGTATGGAACCTGGTGATATGGATCAAGGTAACTCTCAATTCTCTGGTCAAGAAGCAATGGTAATCTTTGACAGAGCTTTCATTCCAAATGAATTGATCTTCATGGATGGTGAGTACGAATTTGCATCTATGTTAATTGAGAGGTTTACATGTTATCACAGACGAAGCTATGTTTGTAAGACTGGTGTAGGTGACGTTCTTATTGGTGCTGCAGCTTCTATAGCAGACTATAATGGTATACCTAATGTTTCTCACATCAAGGATAAACTAGTTGAGATGACTCATCTAAACGAGTCAATCTACGGCACGGGAATTGCGTCATCGTATCAATCTCATAAAATGAAGTCTGGAGTTTGGCAAAACGACGATATGTTAGCAAACGTGTGCAAACACAACGTTACACGCTTCCCTTATCAAATAGGCAGGTTTGCCCAAGACATTGCTGGCGGACTAATGGTTACACTGCCATCTGAAGCTGAATTTAGAAGTCCAGAAACAGGACCACTACTCAAAAAATACCTGAAGGCAAGAAAGGGTGTTGACGTTGAAAACAAGATGAGAATTTTACGTTTGATTGAAAACATGACCATGGGTAGAAATGCTGTGGGTTATCTTACAGAATCAATGCATGGGGCAGGCTCACCGCAAGCCCAGAGAATTCAAATTGCACGCATAATGCAACTAGGTTACAAGAAAAAACTTGCAAAAGATCTGGCTAAAGTCCAAGAGAAAGGCGAAGAAACCCTAGAAAACGCTGATTACTTCAAACGAGTTTTCAAATTAGACAATTCTAAAGAATAATCTTATTACTTTTTTTCTTCAGATTCTTTTTCCTTGTCAAGAAAAAATTCCGGTATGCCTTCTGATTTAGTATTTTCTTCAGGTTTCTCCGTAGATTTTTTTTCTTGGGTGGTAAAATCTTTGGAGGCATTTTTGTAGTTATCTAACCACGATAAATCTCCATCCATTTTCTCATTAGGTTGAGATTTGTCATAATTTTTAATTTCTGACTCTGCTTTTACTTGCTCGTAATGCTTTCCTGCTTTGTTTTTTGAAATTTGCCTAATTATCATTATTCCAATAATTACGGCAATGATAATGTAGTTAATCGGTGGCTGCAAAATTTTTGTGATGTATCCTACCTGTGGTATTACATGAATTACTGTTCCCTTATACTCTTCTTCAGTTATGGGATAGTCTGTTCCGACTATAGAATTTTGGTTATTGTCACCTTTTGTTCTTAATGTTAATGGATCGTCATCAACAACTGCAACTACTCTATGGACAATCACCTTATCGTGATCTTTTGGTCTGTCAAATACAATAATATCTCCAATTTTCACGTCTTCAAATAATGCATGTCCAGAAATTACTATAATATCATGCATAGCTAATTCCGGATACATGCTTCCGCTAGAAACAACATAGAATGGATTTTGTGCGCCAAAATAAGCCGTAAGACCAATCCAAATTACTGCAACACATGTAGCTACGATGATAATGTCTTTTACTATACCCCTAATTGAGCTCATAGTTAAGTCACGTTTTTTCCTTTGTGATGATTAGATAAATCTTGCTTCTAAATTTTGGTTCCACAACTCTCACAGAATTTTGAATCTGGTTTGTTATCAAAATTACAGCTTGGGCATCTCAATCCCTGCTGCGCAGATACACTCATTGTAGCCGAAGAATCTCCAAGTAAAATAATCTCACCGACTTTTTTTATTCTCTCCCAGTTAATACTCACATCATTGCCCTCATTATCTGAAATAACTAAAATCACCTGATTGTTAGAATCTACACCTACCTGTTTGGCTATTCCAATTTGTTTGGCATTTTCATCAAAGACTGACATGCCAGAAATTGCATTAAACGTTGAATCTACTGTACTTGTTTCAGGAACAGTTTCCCTAAAGTCATCAAATGTGTGGTATTGATCATCAGATTCTTGCTGAGCTTCATTCATCACTTCCTGTCCAATCTCTGTTTGCGCCTCAATCGGGTTTGCATTACCAACTTCAACTGATTCATTTGGTTTCTGAAATTCTCTATATTCCGCAATGGGAGAACCACATGTAGTACAAATGTATTGTCCCCTCTCTACAAGAATCAAATTTTCAGCTACTTCTTCGTTAGGATTTTCATATTCAATTTTAGGACTGCCTTCATATTCTTTATCGCAAGTATTGCACGTGTATTTTTTCACACTTTCAACATCTAACCTTCCAATTGGTGCTAAAAAGAGATCAGGACCGCCCAGATTTCCTTTTCTTTGTTGTTCGTCTGTTACTTGTGCTATTACAAATCCGCCTGAACCTCTTAACTTTTTAATCCGTAAATCTTCACTCATATCTCCACTTACCTAAAATATCATTTAAGTATGTTTCATTAATTTGTAATTGAGATTCAACGAAAGGTTACGATTTTTACACCTAACATATTTAGGTACGATTTCTTGTTAATTTTATTATGGCAATAAGCAAAGTTTCAGATGAAAAAACTTGGGAGATTGATGTTGTTAATTCACCTGTACCTGTTTTTGTTGATTTCTGGGCTGAGTGGTGTGGACCATGTAGAATGGTTGGACCAGTTGTAGAGGAACTATCTGGTGATTACGACGGCAAGATTAAATTTGTAAAAGTAAATGTTGATGAAGCTAATGCTTTAGCATCAAAATACAACATTTTCAGCATACCTACCTTGATGATATTTAACAAGGGAGAAATTGTCGCTCAGCAAGTAGGTGCTGCATCTAAAGAAACCTACAAAAACATGATTGACAAGGCGATAGAAAACCTCTAGCCTCAAATTATTTTCTTGATATAACCTAAAGTAATTATAATTGTAACAAATTATTAAATTTCATGTCTCTAGGAGAAGTTGATACCCTAAACCTTTTGTCAGATAAATTAAATAATTTATTTGATGAATCTCAGGATTATTACGAATCTTTTCTTGATGCTAACAATTTGTACAAAAAAGGAAAGTTAACGGATAAGGAGTTCTTTCAAAAACTAGGTGATTATGTTGTTGCATATTCCGCATTAGAATTTTTATCAATCAAAGTTATTTTTGAATTAAAAAAATCAGTTGACAAAGTGGCAGGAGGTTTAGCGCCAGGAGGAACACAATCTCCTGGTTTAATGCCAGGAATGGGCACACCGGGAATGATGGCTGGTGGAATGCAACCAGGACCACGTCCTGGAACTGCACAGAATCCTGTTGGTGGTCCAGCCTCTGTAATATCTGCTGGAGGTGGTTTTAGCGATGTGGGAACATTGCCTACTCCCGATCCATCACTAGTACCTAAACAATCTGGTGGAAAATGTTCTTCATGTGGTTCTGATTTGCGACCAAACGCAAAGTTTTGTACTAGTTGTGGAACTAGAATGTAATTTTTGTGGATAGCATTCTATTATTACTGATCAACACCACATTCAGTACAAAATCTAGCAGAAGCAGAAATTTTCTTACCACATTCTGAACAAAATTTAGTTTCAGCATCAGGATTTGTGTTTGCGCTACCATAAAGCTTTCCCGAAAGCAGAGCCCCAGATGGTTCATATTTTTCATCATCAATAACTTGGGCTGGTGCAAAGTCCTTTTCCTCAATATAGTTCATTAGCCTTGGCATTGTTTCTTCTTTGTTATTTGGGTCAGGAACTATGTCCCCCAACCAAAATGAGAATCGCTTAAGCGTAAGATCAGGGGTTGAAAATGTCAGTGTGTGACTTGACATATACTGTTCTGCAGCTTCCTTGCCGTTGAAGACTTTCATGTGATATAGTTTCCTAGTTTATGTATAATGTTTTCTAGGTGGTGGACTGGAAGGGAATTGAACCCTTGACAACCGCGTTGCGAACGCGGCATTATACCACTAAATCACCAGCCCTCAATATTCATCATTAAATCGGTTTTTATTCATTTGCTCAACTACAAATATCGGATTTTATAATAGAATTAGATGACGTATGATACGGTGATTGTGGGCTCGCATGTAGTTTTGCCTACAGGAATAATTGATAAAAATCTAGTTTTAGATGATGGTAAAATAATTGGTTTGACAAATGAGATACCATCATCCGATAAAAAAATTAATGCGGATGGACTTGTTGCCATTCCAGGTGTTATTGACACACATGTACACTATGGGGTTTATTCTCCCATAGAACATGCTGCAACATCTGAATCGCATGCAGCTGCAATTGGTGGAATCACCACTATGATGCGAATGCTTCGACGAGGAGATTCGTATAAGAATTCATTATTGCCACAGTTAAACGCAAGCTCAAAATCACACTACGTTGATTATGCAATTCACGCATCAATCTTCAACTCACAACAAGTAGATGAAATGCAGCACTGCGTAGAAAATGGAATTACATCCTTCAAGCTATACATGAATCTAGGGGGAGAAGTCGGTCATGTTTACATGGATATGGAACCTGGGAAAAATCTAATACAGGAAGAACGTGTAGAAGTGACTTCTGAAATAGTTGAAAAAGTTGTGAAAAATGCATCTTCACTTGGCTGTCCTGTTTTGGTTCATGCTGAAGATTATGAAGAATGTGGTTGTGGAATAAAAAAAGCCAAGGAAAAAAATCTGGATGGACTTGATGCGTGGTCTGAAAGTAGGCCAACCAAATCTGAAATAAAATCAATACAAACTATTTCAAAATTTGCTAGGGACGCTAATTGTGTACTTTACTTTGCTCATATAGGTTCACGTCATGCTTTAGAACAAATTAGTGAAGAAAGAAAAAATGGAACAAAAATTTTTGTAGAGACATGTCCTCATTATTTAACACTCTCCCATGAAAATCAAGAAGGCTATCTTGCTAAAGTAATGCCACCAATCAGAAGTGAAAGTGATGTTTTGTCCGTCTGGAATGCAATTAACCAAAACCATGTAAATACAATTGGAACAGATCATGTTGCAAATCAGCTTAAACTCAAACTAGACGGAAATACAGTTTGGGATGCACTTGCGGGTTTTCCAGGTATCGGAACATTGTTACCATTGATGCTAAGTGAAGGTGTAAACAAAAACAAAATTACCATTTCTCAATTAGTAAATCTCACTAGCATGAATGCCGCAAAAATTTTTGGTATGTATCCAACAAAGGGTTCACTTGAACTCAATTCCGATGCGGATATCACACTAATTGATCTAAAAAAAGAGCAGAAAGTAACATCGGATCTGTTCGGAGGGTTTTCCGATTATATTGTATATGATGGATGGAAACTGAAAGGCTGGCCGGTGAAAACCATTGTTCGTGGTCAAACCATTGCTGAGGATTTTCAAGTTATAGGCAAGCCTGGTTATGGCAAACTTGTGTCTAGAAAAACCAATTCTACTTAATCACATCAAACTTTCCAGCTGATTGTGCTTTGTAGATTACATCTGGTTTTCTAGTAAAAATACCAACCTCCAACACTCCAGAAATATTCTTAATTTTTTCTCGCAATAATTTTGGTTTTTTTATCACACCAAAATTACAATCAAGAATGATGTTTCCATTTTCTGTAATGAATGGATAGCCCCTATCCAGCGTTCTGATCTTAGATCTGCCACCAATTTTTGAAATATTGTTGGTTACCGTGTTTCTAGCCAAAGGATGAACTTCTACAGGTACATCTCTATTGAAATTTGTAACAAATTTTGATTCATCTGCCATTATCACAACTTTTTTTGCTGCGTTAATCAGAATATTTTCTCTTAGCAATGCACCTCCACCGCCTTTTATCAAATTTTTTCCTTTGTCGATCTGATCAGCTCCGTCAAAAACAATATCAATTTTATCTAAAACAGTGTCGATAAGATGCAAGTTCCCCTTTTCAGCTTCTAATTTTATTTGCAAAGAAGTTGGAATACATTTTATACTGAATTTCTTTTTTTTGACAAATAATGATAATGACTTTACAAATGCAGTTGCGGATCTGCCGCTGCCTAATCCTATAGTTTGATGATTTTTTACTAGCTTTAGTGCGTCGTTCGATAATGCCTTGATGGCATCATCATATGTCAATTACTCTACCTCAGCTTGATCCAAACTGGACAACGATTTTTCTATTCTTTTCGTAATTTCGCTGACATCAACATCGTCATCTTCGAGATTACTGTCATCTGGTAATCCATCATCAATTTCAGCTTGTGGTACTTTTTCAACTTCCAAACCAGAAAGAACTACTTTCTTTTCAATGTTGGTGGATTCTTTTGCGTTTGGATCAGTATGTACTGAACAGTGCTTGTTAGAAAACTTTGGATTAGTGCAATCAGGATATTCACAAACGTTAGACTGTGTCACTTTTACCTCACTTACATTTTCTACAATTTTGACCACTTTCTCATTATCGCTAGGTTCTACATGTTGTATCTTTGATACAGATGGCTTGAGTTTTTTACGGAAAAACTCCGGAAGCTCAGTTGGGACCTGAGTGAGAGTAGTTATTTCGAGGGGCATGTGGTTATTTGAGTCTAGTTTCATATCTGATATGTTAACAGATTTTTTCTTCTTTTTTTGAACTGATGATTGCATGTTTAATGTTGATTTTTGTATTTGTCGGCCTGTCTGTTTTTTGGGTGTAGTGATTTTTGATGACATTTCTTGTACTTTTTCATCTATCCTCGATAATTTTTGTTCCATAGCAGCGAATAGTCCTTCATCCGAATGATTTGTACCTGTATTCCTCATTGCATTTCCTATTTCCTCTATCTTGGTTACTACTACCGCCAGCTGATGCTGATATCTTGTTAAGAGCTTGTCTCGCTGGATTTTAGTTAAATTGGAATCTTTCTGATATACCCTAAAAATCGTTTTTGTAAGAATATCTCGTTCTATAATTAATGAATTAGCTTCATTTCTAAAACTATATTCAATTTCTTGCATTTACGTATACCATTTAATCCAAGAGTATTTTCTTCTTTTCGCATCAGGGAATCCACAACTTGCACAAGTGTGATGGCGTACATGGTATGAGTTTTTACCGCATCGTCTACATCTGATGTGAACATGTTTTCTGGTAAAACCACCCATCGATGTTGTTCCTCTCACCATATTTTTATCACCTTTATGCTGGAGGTGGAGATATCATTACTACGTTATCTCCTCTCACAACTATGGATCCTAGACTCTTTGATTCGCCATCAGAATGGATCTCTTCTGACTGGTCGAGTAGCAGGTTCATGTGCTGGTCAAAGCCAAGAAGATTACCTCTAATGGTCTTGTTTCCTTTCAGCTTGATCAGTACTATTTTGTTAATACTTTCATCCAGTACTTTTACTGCCATATCAACGGACATTATATCACTTATTGAGATCTTTATCGATGGATTATATTAAACATTCACTGGTGAAACTTTCGGTGTTAGTCAGTAAGTCAAGATTGACACTCTTTTGCTAGGTTTCTAACAATTTCTGCAAGAAACTTCTCTCCGTCCTTCTTTGTTGCACCAGTTGGGTCACCCCACACTCCGTTCTTTGCAACCTTAGGAAATCCGCCTGGTTGCGTAGAAAGTTTGCTGATTCTTCGTATTTCCTTCTTGCTCAAGCCCTTTGTTGTAAAGCCCTTTTTCGCCTTCTTCATCTTGACTTTGTCTGAAATAGCCAGCATTAGTGAGGTCTCTACAAAGCCTGCATGGTCAAATTCATGCTTCATCCAATGCCAATATGAATAAGATCTGGTTACTTCGGCCCATGTGTCCGTCATGCCCCAATATTTCCAAGCGCTTTTCAAGGATTCAACATTTCCATGGTGGCCGTTTAAAAATATAATTCGCATCAGGCTTTTGTTTTTGCGTAATGATCTGTCAATATCTTTTAGAATTTTCAAAACAGTTTGTTTGCTAAGGCTTATGTTGAAAAAAGGGTCATGCTCCTCTGAAATTCCATAGTTAACGGTTGGAAAAACTATGAATCCACATTTTTTTGCCAAACGTGAAGCAATCTCTGTAACAATGTCAGAGTCAGTTGTTATTGGCAAATGAGCACCATGTTGCTCAAGAGAGCCAACAGGAATTATGATTGTAGATTTTTTTGACTTGATTAATTTTCTAAATTCAGGATCATATAGCTCGTTAGCGTCCATTACTTTCACTTTGACTTGGTGTGAACTTTTCTCCAGCGAACTTCTAACTTGTTATCCAAATGCATCTTTACAGCCTTCAAAAGGGTAGTAGCTTCCAATTTCTGACCTCTCTTTTTTATTGATTCCAGAGTGTCCTCAGGAGTTACTTTGAAGGAATCTTGGAAGATTATTGGTCCCTGATCAAGGTTTTCGGTAACATAGTGTGATGTTACACCGACAATTTTTGTTCCTCGCTCAAATGCCTGTGCATATGCCAGCGAGCCTGGAAATGCCGGAAGTAAAGATGGATGGATGTTTATTATTCTATTTGGATATCGCCAGACAAAGTTTGGTGTCAAAATTCTCATATATCTTGCCAGAACAATCAGATCCACCTGATATTTTTTACAAATTTTGAGTAGTTTCTCTTCAGCCTTCTCTTGGCTTCTGTCTTCAATAACAACAAATGGAATTTTTGCCTTTTTAGCAAGTGGTGCAAGTGCTCTTTCTGTACCAACAATAACGGAAATCTTGCCTCTAATGGCACGTCTGGCTGATAAGATTTCTTTCAGGCAGTGTTCCTCCTTGGTAGCAAATATGGCAATACTTTTTTCCGTATTGGTTTCAGAGTGTGTGCTTACCTCCATCCTTAGTTTTTTACCTAATTTTTGGAGTCCAGAATCAAGTTGTTTAAAATTAATCTTGGAAGTAAAGGATACTTCTAGATACATTCCGAACAAACCCTTGATTACATTCTGATTTACTTTCTCAACGTTACCGTTATTCTGAAATACAAAGTTTGTAAATTGTGCAACAACACCCTCTTTGTCTTTTCCAACAACAGTGATGCCAACTATGGTTTTCTTCATTGGCGACGTTGGTAATTAATTCCATATATACCAAATGGTGCGGGAGGTGGGATTCGAACCCACGAACTCCTAAGAGACAGGGTCCTAAGCCCTGCGCCTTTGACCAGGCTGGGCGACTCCCGCAAGCATTGTGTAACAACAGACAAATTTATCGGTATTGAATCGAATTACATGGGTAAATTATTTGGAACAAATGGTGTTAGAGGGGTTTTTTCTGAGGATTTCACTTTAGAGTTTGTACATGATCTTGTGTTAGCAATTTCAACTTACTTCAAGGAAGGTACAATACTTGTTGGATATGATGGAAGAGACTCTAGTAGCGTAATTTCAAAATTAGTTTGTTCTACGTTAAATTTCGCTGGACTAGATTGTCATCTTGCTGGTCTTGTTCCTACCCCTTGCTTGGAATTTGCAACTAAAACGTTAGGATATAATGGTGGAATTATGATTACCGCCTCGCATAATCCTCCGGAGTATAATGGAATTAAACCAGTTGCCAGTGATGGCGTAGAGGTTTCACGTGAAGATGAGAATGTGATTGAAGAGATTTTTTTCAAAAAAAATTGGAAACAAAATTCTTCTACGTGGGGTTCAACAAAAAATGATGATAGAGCGGTTCAAACATATCTCGATGGGATAAAATCACAGATAGATGTATCAAAAATAAAGTCAAAGAACCTCAAGGTTGTATTAGATCTTGGAAATGGTGCTCAATCAGTTACTGCAATAAAACTGTGTGAACAGTTAGGATGTGAAATTATAACAATCAACCGAGAAATTGATGGAAGCTTTTCTGGTAGGGGTCCTGAACCAACTCCGTACAACCTTCAAGAACTATCTTCCGCTGTTGTAAAGAATAATGCTGATCTTGGTATTGCATTTGATGGTGATGGTGATAGAAGTATATTTTGTGATAGTAAAGGAATGTTACTATCTGGTGACAAATCTGCGTTATTACTATCAAATTATCTACTAAAGAAAAATCCAAATTCTAAGGTAGTTACGTGTGTAAATTCCGGAAATTCAATTGATGAGATAGTTACACAAACTAATTCAACTGTTATCAGAACCAAAGTTGGAAGTGTTGAAGTTTCAAGAAAAATGATCACTGAAAATGCGCTTTTAGGATTTGAAGAAAATGGTGGATTCATGTTTGGAAAACATAATCATGTCAGAGACGGTGGTATGACATTAGCTCTATTCCTAGAACTTCTTGCAAGTTCGAACAAAAGTATGAGTGAAGAACTTGCGACTTTGCCTCCCTCTTTTACAACTAAAGACAAAATTTCATGCGAAAAGGAAGATGCGGATAAGATAATCTCTAAACTTTTAGCTGAATTTCCAAATGCGGATACTACGGATGGTATAAAGATTGTTTTTGATAAGAAAAACTGGGTTATGGTGAGGCCTAGTGGCACTGAACCAATAATTAGGATTTATGTAGAATCTGATTCAGAAAAAAACCTTGAAATACTTATGAAAGAATATATCCAAAAAATCAACTCATTTCTAGACAGATAACATTTTTAATACCAATTAGAGTGATTTTTGGAATGGAGATGATCCCTCAGGGTGATGTAAATGGCAAAATCATACTATGTAAAATTTGATGTACCAGAAAATCTGGTCAGTCCTATTTATGAGTCCCTCAGAGTAGCTGTTGAGACAGGAAAAGTGAAAAGAGGCACAAATGAGGCTA
>OFDO01000002.1_pt1 | contig 28983 bp, 19 predicted proteins | sample 1521021 | NCBI WGS metagenome assembly OFDO01 (sample SAMEA3696448, study PRJEB22514) | metagenome | biome: water; feature: marine; material: hydrothermal vent | place: Pacific Ocean | collected 2014-08-15 | depth 1539 m | reverse complement strand
ATATTTTCTTACCGGATGCCATTATTACTCCGCTGGCAATGACTGAACCTTCACCAATAATTCCAGTTACCTCACACATCGCACCAATCTTAACGTGATCTTCAACAATTGAAGCTAACCTGCCTGCCGGTTCAAGAATTCCTTCAATTCCGGATCCTGCGCCAAACTTTACGTTCTTACCAATTTGAGCACAGGAAGCAACTCGTGCACCTCCGTCAATCATGCAGCCTTCTCCGGAAATATATGCTCCGATGTTGACAAAAGCCAGGTTCATGATAACTGTCTGGGGGCCAATGTAAGCACCCGTGCGCACCATGCAACCGGGTGCATAACGAACTCCGCCCTGTTCAAATTCCTGATCTGTGTAGTTTGCAGTTTTCAGTGGTATTTTATCCCAGTATTTACCCTCCATACGGGCATTGCCATGAGTACCGAAATAGTTTAAAACACCATCAATAATATATGGTTGGGGTACCCAAAAATTATTAACTTTTTCTGCCGCCCGTAATTTACCCTGATTCAATAATTCAATAAAAACCTCGCATTCTTCTGCAGAAGCTTTTTGATCATACAGGTTGTTCAACAGGTTTGAACAGGTACTTTCCACAATTTCTATCCGGAGTGACTCTCTGTTTTTCAATCCCAACAGCAATTCAAGTTTCTGATGTTTTCCCGGATTTTTCTGTGCGTCTTCAACATGTTCGCCAAAAAGCCTCAGTCCCTCTTTTGCTGCTTCAAAGTTAATTTGACCCTTTGCGTCTGCAAGATGCTGAAAGACCCGGATCGAACCCTGTCGACCGGGAATATTAGGAATGATCGAAACCAGTTCTTCTCGCTCATTATAGAGACGCAAAATGACTGTATTTTCGACTGTTGGGATAGTCTTTAAGTTTTCTGCAAATGTGCTCATGTATCGTTGTTAGTCAGAGTTCTTTAAATATGTAGTTCGTATATAAACTACCTTTCCCTCAACAGTAAATACAAGTAAATTTTGGCTTTTTGCTAATTCAATCAAAGATGCTTCAGCGGCATTTTTCCCAGCGGAAAAACATTAAATCCAATTTCATAAAGTTTTTTGTGATCAAGATGATTTCGTCCATCAAAAATAAAAGCCGGTTTAGCCATTGCTTGAAAGATTCTTTCAAAATCCAGTTCGCGATATTCTTTCCACTGGGTGACAAGGGCCAGTGCGTGAGCACAATCAGCAGCTTCATATACGTCTTCTACAAAACTAATATCACCCTGTATTTCCTTCAGATCCTGACGGGCATTTTCCAGAGCTTTTGGATCATGGACCCTTACGCATGCATGTTCAGCCAGTAATTTTTCACAAAGCGGAATTGCAGGAGAATCCCGTGTATCTCCCGTATCCTGTTTAAAGGCAAAACCAAGCAATGTAATGGTTTTACCGGCTAATGTATTGAATTGTTCCTGAAGAATGCTCTGGAAAAATCTATTAGTTTGCCATTCATTGATCCGGACAACACTTTCCCAATAATCTGCAACTTCCGGCAATCCATAATATTCACAAAGATACGATAAATGTAATATATCCTTACGGAAACATGAACCACCAAAACCGATACTGGCTTCTAAAAATTTTGAGCCGATTCGTGTGTCCATACCGATTGCCTTGGAGACTTCCGCAATATCTGCTTCAGTACGTTCACAAAGTGCGGAAATACTATTAATTGAAGAAATGCGCTGTGCCAACATTGCATTGGCCACCAGTTTTGATAATTCACTGCTCCATACGCTGGTCAGCAGTATGCGTTCCTGCGGAACCCAGTGTGCGTAAAGTGCCGCCACCGTTTCTGCTGCTTTACGGCCATGCTCATTTTGTTCTCCGCCAATCAAAACTCGATCCGGATTTGTTAAATCTTCGATTGCAGTTCCTTCTGCCAAGAATTCCGGATTTGAAACAACGGAAAATTTTGTCGAACTTTTTCCTGATTCTAAAATTTTAGCCATCGCTTCTGCAGTACGTACCGGCAGGGTGCTTTTCTCGACTACAACAACTTCCGGCTTGCGGCAATTGGCTAATATTTCATGAGCAGTTTTTTCCCAGAATTGTAAATCTGCGGCTTTTCCTGCACCTTCTCCAAACATTTTTGTAGGTGTGTTGACTGAAACAAAAATGATGTCTGCATCCGTTGTTGCCGCGGCCACATCGGTCTGAAAAAACAAATTCCTGCCGCGTGCTTCCTTTACAACTTTCAGCAGTCCCGGCTCATAAATCGGCAGTTCATCACTGTTCCAACGGTCAATCCGATCCTGGTTGATGTCAACAACCGTTATTTTGTGTTCCGGACAATTTTTGGCAATCATCGCCATCGTTGGTCCACCTACATAACCGGCTCCGATACAAAGTATATTACTCATTTAATTAGTCGCCTGTAATAATTATTAGTTTATTATCTGCTTCAATCTGCAAAAAGTGAAGGTGCCAAATCGTCCGGAACAGCTTGTCCCAAAAGCAAAAAATTTGTTGCTGCAATATTACTTAAATTGTTATTGTAATCCTGACCAAACGGTTTAAGTCGATAGTCTCCATTATATAAAGGATCATAAATTAAAAACGGGACAGGATTCAGCGAATGTTTTGTACTAATTTCCAATGTTCCGTTTTGATTTGAAATCAGCATTTCATCTGCATTACCATGATCTGCGGTTATCACCAGTAGGCCGTTTACTGCATCGATGGCACGTACAATATTGTCCAATGCCGCATCCGCAGCTTCAACTGCTCGAACTGTGGCCTGGAAATCTCCCGTGTGGCCCACCATATCTGCATTTGCAAAATTTATCAAACCGTATTGATATTCTCCGGAATTGATAAATTCAACAGCTTTTTTGCTGATTCCCGGAGCTTTCATTGCCGGACGCTCTGCAAAAGAAGGAATTTTGTCTGAGGCAATGAAATGATAATTTTCCTGCAAAGGATCCAGCGGTTCACGATAACCTCCATTGTAGAAAAAAGTCACATGGGCAAATTTTTGCGTTTCAGAGAGTCTAAACTGTTTGAGTCCCAGTTCCAAAATACGCTTGCCGAATGGTTCTTCTACTACAGGTGTTCCAACCAAATAATCCGGCGGAATCTGGTTATCCTGATCGTACTGTGTCATGCCCGCAAACAGCACCTCTGGGCACCTGTAACGCTCAAAATATGGAAAATCATCTGCGAGAACAGCCTGTGAAAACTCAGTAGCACGGTCACCGCGAAAGTTTGTAAAAATGAGTGCATGCTGATCTTCTATTCTGCCAACTGCTTCTCCTTTGCGAATAATCACAAATCCGGGAATGTCCTGATCGATGATCTCCGGATTTTGTTTTCGAAAATGTTCTATTGCATCCCGGATTGAAGGAAACTGGTTTTCAGATTGACCATGAACATGAATCTGCCAACCAGTTTCTATTTTTTCCCAATTGTTGTCACGATCCATCGTGATTACTTCACGTCCACCGCCGCTTGCAAAAGCATAATCGATTCCGGGACGCTGCCCCTTTAATTCCGAAAACAGCTTTTCAAAAGGTTCTGTAAAATCCAAAGCAGATTGAACACCAACGTCTCTTCCGTCCAGCAAAGCATGCAGATAACAGCGTCTTATACCAGACTGAAAAGCATGTCGAATGATGGCTTCAGTGTGATCAACGTGGCTGTGGATATTTCCATTTGAAAGCAAACCCAGCAAATGCAGTGGCGTGTCGTGTTCCACACAATTTTGGATGATTCTGCTTAACACCGGATTTTCAAAAAACTCACCGGATTGAAGCAGGTTCTGTATCAGTGTCGGTCCCTGTTCCATGACCATTCCGGCTCCCATTGTCATGTGCCCAACTTCTGATCCACCCATATCTTTTTCGTTCGGCAAGCCAACATATTTGCCGTGTGTCCAAAGCTGGGTGTATGGACAACCGCGAATCAGACGACTCATTACTGGTAAATTAGCCCTGTTGACTGCATTAGTTTCATCTGCCGCACCAACACCCCATCCATCCAAAACAACGTGAATCAATGGTCCGCGTCCAGAAAAATACTGTTGGAGGTTTTTAAGAAACAACATTACCAGTTTGATTAACCTTGTTATTCAAAACGAAGAATACATTCTTCAGGCAAACGTTCACAAAGAAAATTTAAGGCTTTGTCCAAATACTCAGAATCCCGACATTCAAGAGTCAACTTTACGTCATAATCAGATCCTGATACTTTAGGATATGAACCCAGCATCAGCTGCGGAAATTCTGCCATGGTTGCATCAAGTGAATCCGCGATTTCGCCCTCATCTGCTTTGAGATAAATTTGCTTCAAAACAATTGGAGTTGTCCGGAAACGTTCCTTGATACTGGCAAAACGGATCTTCAAATACTCTGGAATTCCCGGAAAAACAAAAATATTACGAAACTTCAGTTGCGGACTCCGGCCTTCGGCATACTCAATCAGTTCAGAACCTTCCGGAATCATTGCCATTCTGCGGTGTGCGGCAGTCATTTTATCACCATGATAATTTTGGATGGCTTTCATGATCTGAGGTGCTTCAAATAGTTCTATACCAAAACCTTTGGCAATTGAGGCAACGGTTATATCGTCATGAGTCGGTCCGATTCCACCACTTGTAAAAACCCAGGAGAACTGCTCCGAAAAATCCCGTACCGTCCGTCCAATAATTTCCGGAATGTCTGGAATTGTGATGATTTGCTGGACCTCTACACCAAGAATTCTCAGTTCTTTACACAAATATGGTGAATTAATATCCGTCACTTTTCCGGATAAAATTTCGTTACCAATGATGATGATACCTGCAGTTTCCAAGACTTAACTCAAAACTAATTGTTTATTTAATTCGTTTGATAATGTGGTAGCCAAATTGAGTTTCGACTACTCCACTTACTTCACCCGGTTTCAGGTTAAAAACGGCCTGATCAAACTCCGGAACCATTTGTCCCCGTGTAAAACGCCCTAAATCCCCTCCTTTTGGTCCGGAAGGACCATCAGAATGTTCCCGCGCCAATTCTGCAAAATCTTTTCCTCTTTTGAGATCTTTCAGTATTTGTTCCACTAATATTATGGCTTCTTTTCGATCCCGCTTTTTGGTGGCACGTAGAGCACCTTCGTAAGTTATAAGGATGTGACTGGCCGTTACAAGCTCAACTAAAACCCGCCGAAAAATTAAATAGCCAAAAGGAGAGTCTACCGGATCACTTATTTGTCCTACACCCAATTTAAGTGCGGGCTTGAGAAAGTCCGGTAAGCTCGGCTGTTTAGCAGATAATAAAGGAAGTTTAGACTGTTGAGGCAAGTCCGTAAACTGGTTGATTAAATTAGAAAACTTGATACCTTTGCGACGAGCATAATCTGTCAGTTTTTGTGCAATTTTTTCTGCACCAGACTTGTCATAGAATATATTTTGTTTGGGTGTCCTCGCACCTTGATAAGCAACCACCAGCATATCAACACTAACTTCGCCTGCTTCTGCATTATCAGAGTCTGGAATTTTTGCAGGATCTAATTCAGTTGTTGCGTGAGGAATATTTTTTTTATTTTTTTCAGCAAGTTTTTTGTTACGTTCTGCAATTAACTTTTCTGCAATTGCAGGATCAAAGGCCATGGCTGCTTTACCTTTGCGAATTATTGTCACTGCCTGAATCAGGTCTCCTTTTTCGATGGCATTGACTACATTCATTCCTTCAACAACTTCACCAAAAACTGAATGCTTGTTGTCCAGATGCGGTGTTGGGACATGTGTAATAAAAAACTGGCTGCCGTTTGTGTGCGCTCCAGAGTTAGCCATTGAAAGAATTCCCGGCTTATTATGTTTCAGTTCAGGATGGAATTCGTCGGCAAATGTGTAGCCGGGGCCACCAGTACCGGTAGCCAGTGGATCTCCACCTTGAATCATGAAATCTTTGATCACACGATGAAAATTCAAACCATCAAAAAATCGTGTTTTTTTTGCTTTTCCAGTTACAGGGTCTTTCCAATCCTTGCTGCCTTCCGCAAGTCCGACAAAGTTGGACACTGTCAGAGGCGCACGTTTAAAATAAAGCTGCAACACTATTTCACCTTTTGACGTCTTCATTTGTGCGTACAGGCCCTCCTGAAGCGTTCCTCCCCAAACCGTTCCTGAAAAAAATATTGCTGCCGCGCTAAGATACAGTGTTACCGTGAATGTCTTAATTGAAAGTCCTGTATTTAAATAAAAAGTGTTCATGTTGAATTTTGTAAAAAAATTGTAATAAATTTAAGAGGTCCTGTGATTTAAAGCTTTAAAAGAGAAAAAAATAATCTTTCAGGCTAGCCTGTTTACGCTGCAGGTCTCAAGTTATTTGTGTTTGTAAAAACTTATTTCTTTAGCAGACATTTTAGAAAATATTCTATTTTGAAGATCAGGAAGCATTTGCCAGCAAAAACTCTACTGCACTCCATAAATCATCCTGCCAATAATCCGGATCTGCTTTTACCTTGCTGTCCTGACCACCATGTCCGGTGTGCACCCCGATTGAACATATCCCCCATTTCGAAGCTGCTGCAAAATCACTGGTAGAATCTCCGATTAAAATCGATTCCTCTGCAGAAAATCCATGTTCCTCTGCTGCCTGTTCCAGTAGTAAGGTTCCAGGTTTTCGGCAAGCACAAGGTGCTGGCACTTCACGACGCTCTCCGTTTTCCCAGTCCGGATGATGCGGACAATAATACTGCCCGTCTAGGTGTGCTCCGGCCTTTTGTAGTTCATGTTGCATTTTCTCGGTTATTGCCTGAAATGCAGACTCACTCAAATCACCTCTGGCAAACGCAGCTTGATTCGTAATAACGAAACACCTAAAGCCCTCAGCATTAAGACGTGCAACTGCAGTAGCGCTTTTTGGAATCATCACGAACTGTTCCGGAGTCAGTATCGGTCCAGGCTCCTCGTTGATTACACCGTCACGGTCCAGCAGAACAACACGTAAATTATTGAACAAAGATTTAGACATTGATTAAATTCAGTTCAGAAGTTCCAATTGTTGTTTTCGTTCTTTGTCGGATACTTTAGCAAGTTCACGTACAGCCTCAAAGAACTGCGACCACTTTCGTCCTTGTTTCTCAAAGAGGTGCGCAAATTGTTCTACTCGACTCTGGTAGCGTTGCACACCAAGCAAATGTGTATTGTTAAGGTTTTTGGCAAACCAGCTATCGTATGAAAGTACTTTAAATTCTTTTTTATCTATTTCATAATTTTCGCGTAATTGATCATAAAGCACCTGTTTGTTACTGAGCTTTTCTGCAACTGAAAGTTCTGATGCAAACAAGATTTTCATTTTATCATAAGTAATTTTAATCAGTTGTTGGAACAACTTACGATCTTTTCTGGCATTCAAATACCACTGGTAAATTTCTTTTCCGTCACCATCAAATAAATCCGAATTACTGGACTGAATAAGAAATTGCCGTAGGCCCTCCTGTTCAACAAAAACTGCAAATGACTCATTGAAGGAAGTATCATTGTTGACAAACACCACCTGGTGGGCCATCTCATGGATCAGGACTGCTATCAATTCGGCATCGCGCCGGTGAATAAAAGTACTAAGAACCGGATCCGAAAAATAATTCGGCAGCCAGGGTTTGTTAAGCCAACCGAGTGTGGAATAGGCTGTTACCGGTCCCACCGAAACATCCAGTTGTTGTTGCTCCATTTCTTCCGCATATAACCTGGCATCACCTTCATCAAAATAGCCTCGATATTCCTGACAGCCAACAAACCAGTAACACCATTTGTGTGCTTTTAATTCCAGCTCAGGAGCTGCCGTTACCACCATGGTCACATAAGAACGTCCCAGATCTACATAGCCGGTGTAGCCTTCATTTTCAGGAAGTGCCATTTGACTGACTGCAAAAGCCCGCACGCTCTCCACCAATTTCAGTTTCCGTTTTAGTTTCGGAGACGTATCAGGAGAATCCAGTAACTCACGAATATCTTGCTTACGGTTCAGCAAGTCGAGGTGTCCGGATGCGGCCTGCCAATAAAATCCTAAGTCTGAGCAACCACTTAAGAAAATGACAGACCCAAGAGCCAACAATAATAAATAGCCTGTACGCACAGCAATAATTTGTTTGGGAAAAGTTAGTTCAAGAATTGTAAAAATTCCTTTGCAGGATTTAAAATTCCAGCATGTTTGGCAAGCAAATTGTTATCTGAATCAAGTATTACGTATAACGGAAGGGCAACCGTTTGGAATCTGCTGATCTGCATTTGTTGATTGGCGGCAGCCTTGTCTCCACCATCAGTATAAAGCTGTACAAGTACAAACTCCTGCTGAAAACGAGCCATTACATCCGGATGAGAAAATATGTTTATTTCCATCCAGCGACAGTTTACGCAAGTATATCCGGTAAAATCAATAAATACCCGTTTGTTTTCAGCTTTTGCCTGGATCAGGGCATCAGCCAAATCATTCTGCCATGGTAAAGAATGTGACACTGCTTCTCCTGAAGTTCCCGAACTAGTTGCAAAACCCTGCCTGCTTTCTGATAATGTTCGCAGAACCGGAGGCAAATATGTATCCACCCACGGATTAAGCGGTACTCCAAACAATCCCCGCAGCAGATATATTCCCAAAAATGCAAAAAGGAAAGCTGCAGTAAATCCCGTACCACTTGTTTTTTCAACACGAACATGATGTATTTTAACAGCACCTAACAAAAACAATGCTCCAATCACACAAAGTACAACCCAGGCCGCCAGTACAAAATCTCTATCAAGAACACCCCATTGCCAAACCAAATCCGTATTACTGAAAAATTTGAATGCCGCAGCTAATTCAAGTAAACCCAAAACAATTTTCAGGTGCTCCATCCAGTTTCCGGACTGTGAACGCATCGTCTGGATAAGCCGTGGGAAAAGTCCCAGCAAGAAAAATGGAAAGGCAAATACTGTTGAGAAAACAAGCATTCCAACAATCGGCCAAAACCACATTCCCTGTGAAGCGGCAATCAGCAAAGTTCCTACAAACTGCACGGTACATGTGAAAGACGTCAATGTGAAAGCCAGCCCCATGGCCAGTACACCTACTGTTCCACTCAACTTCCTGGACCAACTGTCAACAAGGTTTCCAAATCCTCCAAGTGCATTCAATTGAATAAATCCCATCAAGCTGAAGGCAAAAAGAGTGAACATTACACCAATTGCCAGATTAACCCAGCCATTTGTGGCAAACTGTACTGCTCCTGCAGCACCTAAAACAACAGAAAGCAGCATACCTGTTACTGTATACGTTCCTACGATTCCTGCTCCAAACAGTGCCGCTAAACGTAATGTTTCTTTGGAACCTGCTTCGCCCTGTTTAGTAAAAAAGGCAACTGTGACCGGAATCATCGGAAACACACACGGTGTCAGCAATGCTAACAGACCTGCAATGACTGCCAGACCGATAAAACCCCAAAAACCTTCCTTGAGCGCATCTTCGATTTCTGAAACTTCTTCAGGAGGTGAGTCTACTGCAAACTGTGGAATTTTGTATTCAGTACGCACAGTCCCTGTGCCAAGTGGAATTTGGAGTGAAAACAGTTCAGTTTTGGGTGGAAGACAAATGCGTTCGCTGCATGCCTGATATCGCAGTTTCCCGCCTTTGTTCAGGACAGTTCCGCCAGAAATATCATCTGGAATGAGAATATTTTGGAAAAGGGTGGCTTTCATCAGGTGGTAGCCCAACACCATATCCAAAACCGGGTCTGCTGCAATAATTGGATTACTTTCGTAAACCGGGCCGATCAAAATCAGCGGATCAGCCTCAAATGTCAATGAAGTGGGAATAGGGGCAAAATCGCCTTCACCGGGAATAACAGAAAAGACGTGCCATCCAGATTCCGGATGGATTTGTAAATCGACAATAATACGGGCATGCTCTCCCGGACGCGGTTTTTCAGGTTCGAGTCGTACCTGGAATGTTACAACTGATTCTGGAATTACTACTTCATCATCAAACTGAGCAATCGTGGTATGCGGAAACCCGGAAGTGAACAGCAAAGACAAGCACAGTAACAGCAGGGGTTGACGCAAGGCCCTGAAAATACTTGATTTAAATAAACTGCGGGGGGGCATAATTTGAAGTCAATAGAATTGGCTGTAAATTGTACAGATGAGATTCGGGAAAGGACAACTCTGCAACAATTTTCAGAGTATTGTTGATGAAAACTTTTGGCAACCGGTTTCCAGCAAGATTCAGCTCAATTTATTCAGCACTTCCGACACGCAGCGGCTCCATACGCATCGCAGGGCTTCCGTTCCGTACCCAAAGCCGTACCCGTTCGACTGTTACACCGTTCGGTTTTGTGAGACTGGAAAGTTCTTCTGCATAAAGAATGTCTTCAGACCTGAACTCAAAAACATCGCTTCGAGATTCAAGTGGGCTGGACAGCAGCAACAGCATTTTCGGATTGTAGTGTGGACGCAACGCTCCACAAAAAGGAGTTGAATCTTTCTCCAAAGTTTTTGAACGTCCACTACGCTTTTGTATCTCGAAAAAATTACCTTCTTCGAGTAGCTTTACCAGGTTCATGCATTCCTCAAAAGATGATTATAAATTTTCCGGACGCAATTTTCGCAGAACTTTTCCTGCTTGCCACATTTCCTGACTGCTAACTTCCTCAAGCTCCTTTTCCAGTTTTTCCCTGTAATCATTTTGAGAGTTTGAGTTTATGGATATTTTTGCTTCAGTTCCATCGAGAACACTCTGGTAACACTTTTCAACCACAGGCTTAATAACATCCCGGAAACGCGGTGCCCAATCGAGTGCTCCCCGCTGAGCAGTAGTCGAGCAATTGGAATACATCCAATCCATTCCTTTTTCCGCAACCAGAGGATAAAGACTCTGCAGGGCTTCTTCAATTGTTTCATTGTAGGCTTCAGAAGGAGAATGTCCATGTTCTCGCAGGACCTCATATTGTGCGAGAAAAGCTCCCTGCAGCAGTCCCATCAAAACACATCGCTCGCCGGTGAGATCACTATGAACCTCATTTTCAAATGTAGTTTCAAAAAGGTGTCCGGAACCAATCGCGAATGCTGTGGAAATACATCTTTCGCGCGCACGTCCTGTATAATCCTGATGAATTGCAAAAGAAGCATTTATTCCGCGTCCTTCTTGAAAATGTGTGCGGACTGTCAGACCGCTTCCCTTTGGAGCTACCAGGATTACATCCACATTTTCGGGTGGTATAATGCTCGTATCCTGGTGAAAGACGATTCCGAAACCATGTGAAAAGTAAAGTGCGTCACCTTCATTTAAGCTGGCTTTAACCACTGGCCATGCAGCTATTTGTCCTGCATCTGAGAGCAAATATTGAAGAATTGTCCCACGCTGAGCCGCTTCTTCGGTTTCGAAAAGTGTTTCTCCTTCTATCCAGCCATCTGCCAGAGCCTTGTCCCAGCTCCTGCCTTTACGCAGTCCTAAAACAACCTTGAAACCCTGATCCCGCATATTCAGACCCTGCCCTCGACCCTGGGGACCATAGCCCAAAATTGCAGTGACTTCATTCCCTAGAATGTTTTTGCATTCTTCAATCGGATAATCAGAGCGCTCAACGATGGTTTCCTTTATTCCATTAATTTCAATATCCTTCATTCTTTCTCCACAAAGTTAGTATTTTGTTTAATTATTATAGACAGTCTGACTTAAGTAATTACTAGTCACACTATGCTGAATAAAGTAAAAAAAGTCAATACAATCAGCTATTGTGCGCTGATAAGAGTAAATAACAGAGGACTTGTTCATACTGTCGCTTTAGTCTCAGCAGAAGATGAGGGCAGAACAACCAGGGAGACTTCAGATTCCAAAGCAGAAAAATCTATTGTTCTATGTTCTTTTGAATAGTCATTTAATTCTGTTAGCCGGAGCAGTATTTCTTCACCTGTTGCAGGAAGATTTAGTCGGGGACACACGTCATTTCTGACACATGACAAAGCATGCTTGACTGCAATCCAAACCGACAGGCAGAGCATCAAAGGAGGCTCTCCTACTGCCTTACTGCGACGAATGTTGATTTGATGATGCGGATTGTGGATAGTGTCCACATTGAAAATTTCTGGAAGATCCTGAATGTTTGGAATTTTATAGGTCGTCGGAGAATATGTCAAAAGTTCACCTTTTTCAGAATAGCGCAAATCTTCATTTGTCACCCAACCCACACCCTGAATAAAACCTCCTACAATTTGCCCGCGGTCAATTCCAGGATTGATCGATTCACCAATATCAAGCAGTAAATCTGAACGCTCAAGCTTAAGGTGACCGGTTAAACGGTCGATGAGTACCTCTGAAACTGCTGCCCCAGTCGTGTAATAAAAAAATGGTTCACCCTTCTCTGTATCACGATTGAAATTTATTTCAGGCGTACTGTAAAATCCTCTCTCGCCCAGACTCACTCTGTCCATAAAGGCCAGCTTTACCAGTTCCTGGAAGGTGAGACTATTTTCTGGATTACGCTCATCAAAAACTAAACTGTTGCCACCGGATTTTCCTCCTTCAAAACAAATGTGTTCCGGAGCAGGATCAAGTCCCTGCTTAGCGGCAAAGTAACTGCTTGCAAATTTTGTCAAATTCTTCCTGATTTTCCTACATGCGTTGACTGCAGCAAATCCGTTCAAGTCAGTACCAGCTGAAGCAGCAGTCGGTGGAGTATTGTTGTTTTTCTCTGTGGATGTAATCATCATCCTTACATCATCATAAGAAATGGAGAATTCATCGGCCACCAATTGCCTGATTTTGGTGTTCAGTCCCTGCCCCATTTCCGTACCGCCGGTAGAAACCTGCACCGTACCGTCTTTGTAGATATTCACCAGGGCATTCCCCTGATTAAGGAATTTTGTGGTGAAGGAAATTCCAAACTTCATTGGAGTTAAAGCCAGTCCACGCAGATGCGTTTCCGACTGACGATTGAAATCCTCAACTTCAGTCAAGCGCTGCCGATATCCTGATGTCTCAACCAGTTGATCAATGATTTCCGGAAGAAGATGATTACGGACAGTCTGTCCGTATGGCGTAACGTTGCGTTCATCATGGGAATAGCAATTTAGACGCCGAATCTCCAATGCATCTTTTTTCAAAATAATGGCGATTTCCTGAATTACATTCTCAATATTTGCCATGCCTTGCGGTCCTCCGAATCCACGGAAAGCTGTATTAGGCGGAAAGTTTGTTTTACAGATCGTTCCATTAAAAATCAGATTCGGAATGAAATAGGCGTTTTCTGAGTGGAATAGGGTACGCTCCATGATTGCAGTCGACAAATCAGCTCCGGCACCGCCGTTGGAAAAAATATCGAATTTCACTCCGGTTATCTTTCCGTCTGCTGTGAAAGCTACTTTGTAATGAATTTTGTATGGATGACGCTTCCCAGTGGAACGCATATCTTCGTCTTTTGTGTAAGCAATCCGTGCAGGTCTTTTTGTTTTTGCGACTACCAGTGCAACCATCACTGCAGGAATCACTGCCTGCGTTTCCTTGCCGCCAAAAGCACCGCCCATACGTTTGCAAACACAAACCACTTCGTTAAATCCTAATCCTAAAGCCTCAGCGATAACTTCCTGAATTTCAGTTGGATTCTGGCTTGAAGAATGAATCTGTATTTCACCATGTTCACCAGGCCATGCCAAAGCAGCTTGAGATTCCAGATAAAATTGTTCCTGGCCGTTGCAGATAAATGTTCCTTTCAAAGTGTGTTCTGCCTCACTCCATGCCTTTTCAAAATTACCCTGTTTGAACCGACGTGTCGTGCCTATAAACTGTTTTGCAGAAATTGCTTCCTCGATGGTGAAAACAGGAACAAGTTCCTTAATTTCTAGACGCAGCTTTTTCTTGGCCTGCCGAATTGCCTCCCTGGACTCACCGGCAATAATTGCAATGGGCTGACCCACATATTCAACTACACCTTCCGCCAAAAAACGTTCATCCTGAATGACCGGCCCATAAAGATTATGACCAGGAATATCAGCATGTGTAAAAACTCCCGTAATACCGTCCAATTGAGCCAGTTCTTCAGAATTGAGATTTATAATTTCGCCATGGGCAACAGGACTTCCTATAAAATCAACAACCAGCTCATTTTTCGTGAATGGTAAATCATCTACGAATAAAGCATCTCCTGTAACATGACCTACTGCTGAATCATGCGCAACCTGTTTTCCAACCACTTTCATGCGGTCTCTTTTCTGTGCTGCCGGACTTTCGATAAAATCAGATCTCAGTTCATTTTGTGCAGACGGTAAATCATCCACAAACAAATCATCATTTGTTACACTTGACGCCGCAGAAACATTCGTAACCTGATTCCCATTCTCTTTCATGCAGCCTCTTTTTTGTTCTGGTTGTCAGAGCATTCATGAAAAAACTTCAGCAAAATGTTTTCTGCCAGCTGCAACCTGTAATCCGAAGAGGCACGGACATCTGAAATTGGACTTATTTCATCTCGAGCCAGTTTTCCAGCTTCATGGAAAATTCCCAGCAGCATCGGCTTACCCTGCAAAAACTCTTCTGTCTTTGGCAAGCGCAACACAACAGGTCCCACGCCCCCAAAAGCCAGGCGGGCATTTTGTATTTTCCCTTTTTTTAACCTCAGCAAAATCCCGGCGGTAAAGGTAGATATATCCAAATCCTTACGTTTGGAAACTTTGTAGAGTTTCAGCACAGCCTCCGGTTCAGGTAAATTCCAGCGAATTCTTGTGATAAGTTCATCCGGTTTCATTTCAGTATTTTTATAGCCGTGATAAAACCGGTTAATATTTACCCAACGTGTACCATGTGATGCAGTCAATTCCATTTCCGCGTCTATTACATGTAGAAATGGCAGGGAGTCCGCAATTGGTGACGCATTTGCAATATTGCCTGCCAGCGTTGCCGCGTTCTTGATTTGTCGTGAGGCAAAAATTGAGATGATTTCGGCAAGCTCAGGCAGGTGTTCCTGACAAAATTCACCAAGCTCCGTCCAAGTTACCTTGGCGCCAACTGTCACAGTTTTGTTTTCAATCTCAAGAATTTCCAGTCCAGTCAAATGCGTCAGGCTCATAATACAATTTGGCTCCAGCCGCTCTTTGTTCATCTGTACAGAAATGTCCGTTCCACCGGCAACAACGGTGACATGCTTGTTTTTTTCCTTAAATTCAAGAGCTTCTTCTAAATACGCAGGTACAAAAAACTGTACTTGTTGACCTACTCCATTCCATTTTTTCTCGTACTCACAATAAACAGGCTGGACAACATGTTCCATAAAATCCGCAAGTATTGCCTTCGCATCGTAACATTTTGAAGCCTTTGGTATGACTTTCTGATTCAAAGACAAGCCGGCATCAATAATTTGTTCGTAACCCGTACAGCGGCACAAATTCCCGGTTAAGCCGTCTTTCACGGAATGTCTCGTTAGTGTTTCACCGGTTTCAAGCATTGCAGCCAGTGCCATTACAAATCCCGGTGTACAATAACCACATTGTGACCCAGCGGCATCAACCATTGCTTTTTGTACAGGATGTATTATTTGAGCCTCATCCTTCAAGCCTTCCACTGTAATGACATGAGAACAATCCAGTTGATATAAATACTGAATGCAACTGTCAATTCCCTCATAGAGCAACTGAGAGTTCCGGACTCGCCCGATAAGTACGGTACAGGAACCACAATCTCCTTCTGCACACACCACCTTGGTACCAACCATACCCAAATCATAACGTAGAAAATCAGACAGTGATTGAAATCCACGCTTTCCGGAAATTTTGTAACGCCGGCCATTCACATAAATTAGAAGATAATCACGCATATTCTCTTTTCTCCATCACGTGTTCCGTGCCGTTTTTGTTCATTCCGGTCATCATCTGACCAATCAAAGTTACAGAGGCCTCTTCATGCGAAAGAGTTCCAACAATACGTCCGTCAAAAATAACTGCAATGCGGTCTGCGACCATCAATAATTCATCCAGATCCTCTGATATCCAAAGCACCGCCAGACCCCGATCTCGTGCCTGGCATATTTGCTCACGGATGAAACTGGTTGCATGAATATCCAGGCCACGGGTGGGTTGTGCAGCAAGCAGTAATTTCAATGGACGCGAAATTTCACGGGCAAGAATGACTTTCTGCATGTTACCTCCGGATAAAAGTCCAACCGGTGTTTTTTCCGTAGGTGCCCGGATATCAAACTCCTGCATTTTTTTTTGTCCATAGTCGAAGATATTTGAAAGCTTGAGCAGCTGTCTTGAACAAAATTGGGGGTTTTGAAAATCTCGCAGCAAAAAATTGTAGGCGATTGACATTCCGGACGAAACACCAAACCTTTTACGATCCTCCGGAATGTAACCAACTCCCATGTCAATCATTTCATTCACAGTGGGTTTGTTCAAAGGCACATCTTTAAACTGATACTTGCCTCTTGTAGGAGACCGCAGCCCGCTCAAAACGTCGGTCAATTCCGGTTGACCGTTCCCGGAAACCCCGGCCATTCCCAGAATTTCTCCGGCACGAATATCAAGTGAAATCCCTTTCAATGCCGGGTACCCCAAATCATTCACCGCATGAATATCCTTTAAAGCTACTGTCAAATTACCAAACTTTTTCTTTTGCTTTTGAGAAACTGAACCATCCCCATCTTTTTCTTCAACAGTTGTATCCCGTAGAAATTCAGAAACTTTTACTAAGTCCTTAGCTTCCAAATTACTGATCATCAAATCAGCTAATTCTTGCGGATTGGTTTCATCTTTCTTCAAAGTTGCCATCACCTTTCCACGACTCAAAACCGTTATTCGATGCGAAAGTGCCATCACTTCCTTCATTTTATGTGTAATAAAAATGATGGAATGTTTTTCATTTACCATCTTCTCCATGATTTCGTACAATGCCTCTGATTCCTGAGGTGTCAAAACTGCGGTTGGCTCGTCAAGAATCAGGATTCGTGCTCCCCTAAACAGAACTTTGACAATTTCCACGCGCTGCTGTTCACCCACTGAAAGTTCCTGAATTTTCTTTTCTGGATCAACATATAAATCATAGCGTTCGCTTATTTCCCGGATTTGTTGATGAACTTCTTTCAACTTAAGCTTCACCACTCCGGGTAAACCAAGGATGATATTTTCGGCAACAGTATGATTTCGAACCAGCATAAAATGCTGAAATACCATGCCAATGCTTTTTTCAATAGCCTGACGAGGATTGGTAAAATTCACTTGCTCCCCAAAGACGCGCATCTCTCCAGCATCGGCAGGGTAGAGCCCTGCAATCATATTCATCAAAGTTGATTTGCCTGCACCATTTTCACCCAGTATTGTGTGAATCTCTCCTTCCTCCAATGTAAAATCAACACTATCATTGGCAACGATTCCCGGAAAACTTTTTGTAATTCTACTTAATTGCAAAGGCAGCCGTTGTTCCGAATGAGACTTTTCTATTTCAGATGAATTCATATTACACACAGAGTGTTAATATTAATGGTTTCGAAAATAGTAAACATCCCGAACTTGCTTAACATTATCGTATGAATGTATACATTTTTCGACTGCATTACAAATCAATGCTAAAGCTTTTAACAGGTGCTTAAGCTCAAAGCGTATTTTCTTTATTTAATTGTGATATTAACCTTTTACTCGAGTAACCGGCAAGTCTTTTAAGAGATTCAATAAATGAAAAATTCGGAGTAAAGGAAGGATGGATGGGGATTCCGGTGTCTGCACTTAAAAAGAACTAAACTTTTTCGGCTTAACCTCTGTTTTGAATTAATCCCAGAACAGTTTCTGGAACTTGATTAGCCTGAGCTATCATTGCAGTACTGGCCTGAAGCAGGATTTGATCTTTAGTGAGGTTCGACATTTCTGCAGCCATATCTGAGTCACGCAGGGTTGACTCTGCCTGTGTGATATTTTCTTCTGCAATCTTAAGACTGTTCATGTTGCTTTCCAGGGCATTTTTTTGAAATGAACCCAACTTACCACGCTGGACAGAGATTTCTTCAATTACCCGGTCTACAATAATTGAAGCGTCTTGAGCACCCTGTGACGAAGTTACGTCAATCTCAGCAAGGCTAGAAAATCCGCTCTTGTTATGAATGCCGTTACCCATAAGACTGGTGCGGACGTTTGCAAATGAGAATGTAGGATTAGATTTTTTATCTAGACCAACCTGGAATTCTTTCGACATTTGGGAAACATGTACGTAGCCTTCTATTTTCGGATTATTTGGACCACCAACAATATCCTCATTTTTCTCCTCAATCAGCTCTGTTCCGATCAGTTCACCTGACTCATTCAAAATTGGAGTATTTATGAGTCCAATCTCTCTATCATACTTGATCGTTATTCCTTCAGCTTCCATCCCTTCCAAAGTAGTCAGCAGCTGACCTTCTCCCAAAGTCACTTCATCGTTGATTGTTCCTTCTATATTTATACCGCTTTCAGACTTCTGGGCTATATTAGCATCATCAGAAAGTATTCCTGCAACTGAGCTTGTAACTGAAAAAGAGGCAGAGTCACCAAATTTGTTGTGTCGAACAAGCAATTTATTGTCTGGTGTCTCAGCTATATAAAGATCTAAACCACTCTCTTCAGCTGCCTGACTCAATGCAAAAATGATAAGTTCACGAATTTGTGATGAAATTTCTGCTTGAGGAAACAGTAATCGATCCTGATCAGCATTTTTTATCAATTGCTCAATCTCTTGTCCCAACCGACCGTCCTTTGTGTTTAAGGTCAAATTTCTGCCACCTTCATTCAGAACGATTTGAAGTCCATTACGAATATTGTTGATATTGATTGCAATCGATCCTGTTTTTTTGGCTCTAGTTGCAACTTGCTGAATATCAACTTTCCAGCCTTGTTCAGGGGAGGTTGAAGCTGTAGCCTCAGCTGAGACAAACCGCAGGTAATTCCCTACAGCTGTACCGTTAACACTCATACTGCCGTCAAGCAGTCTCTTACCGCCAAATTCAGTATTTCCCGAAATTCTATCAATAGAACTCAGCAGGTTATCAATTTCCTGTTGATCTGCAGACAACATGTCAGGGCTGTTTATTGCTTCGTTCTGAGCGTGTACAGTCAGCTGTTTTATTTTTATCAGCAGATCACTTACTTCATTTAATGCGCCTTCTGCTGTTTGCAGCATTGATACTGAGGAAGAAGCGTTGTTATATACCTGCTGGAGTCCCACAATATGTCCGCGTAATCTTTCTGAAGAAATCAGAGAGGCTGGACCATCGGCACCTCTGTTAATCTTTACTCCGGAACTAAGGCGCTCTATGCCGCCCTTCACCTTGTTGAAGTGATTTGAGGCGTGTCTCAAAGTGTTTAATGAAGATGGATTTTGTCTAATTTTCATTGCTGCAGAAAAACTTTAAGTTCAGGTAAAAAACTATGCTTGAGCTGTTGTTTCAACATGCATGCTCAAGACTTAATCAGTAGAAAACTCTCGTGTCTTTAATCGGCAATAATCAATAAATCTTTAACAATATTACAGGTTTTTTTTAGTTATTTTGTTTTTTACCCATTCCCAGTAAAAAAATCTCCACACTTTCGGCTCTGGAACTTTTCGGTTTACATAATTTCACCTTAGCAAATGAGTTTCTAAAAGCATTACGCAATTCATCCAGAGGTGCACCTTGAAAAGCTTTCACCAGCAGCATTCCCTGTGGTCTCAACAATTCCTCTGCCAGCTGCAAAACCTGCTGGTTCAGTGCATAAGATCGCTGGGCATCAGTAGCACGAATTCCGGTAGTTTTTGGCGCCATATCGCTCAGGATAACGTCAACCATCCCACCACTCATTTCCAGATCCTTTGCCGACAGTTCAAAAATATCTGCTTGAAGTACTTTCACATGAGGAGGCAGCGAATGGTTCACTGGCTGTAAATCCACACCGAGAACCTCTCCCTCTTCACCTACTTTTCTGCTCGCGTACTGAAGCCATGAACCTGGACTGCACCCTAGGTCCAACACCAAATTACCTTTACGGATAATCCTGTGTTTTTTATCTATTTCTTCCAGTTTATAGGCAGAACGGGCAACATAACCGTTTTGCTTTGCCTTGTGAAAATAATGATCTTTAATTTTTTTCAAAGCAAACCCTTATCAGCAAAACTGGTATAGTTATCACCACCCACAATCACATGATCGAGCACAGGTATTCCTACCAGTTTCCCGACCTCTACTAGACGTTTCGTTATGCTTAAATCCTCTTGTGAAGGTTCCGGATCTCCAGATGGATGGTTATGAACGCATATCAAAGCTGCAGCACGATGTTCAATAGCCGAAGCAAAAACTTCTCTTGGATGCACCAGGCTTTTATTTAAAATACCTTTGGTAACATCTTCTTCCGCCAAATACCGGTGTTTATTATCCAGTAAAACAATTATAAATTGCTCCTGTTTTTGACGCTCCAACTGTTGATGAAAATGATTAAAAATTTCACGGCTGGAATTAAACTGATCCTGCGGCTTCAGCTTTTCAATTCCATAATTTCTGCACATTTCCCGCAGAGCCTTCAGGCGCAAAATCAGATTTGAATCGAGAGGCTGCTGATTTTCCAGTTCCCGTAAACGTTTGCGGCTCCAATCTTTGAGCGGTGCCTCCGCATTAAGTGAATTTTGCAATGCTTTTGCTTCTTCCGGATTTGAACTCAGCAGCCATTGCATTAATTCCGGAATATCTGCAGTTGAAATTTTGTTTCTCTGTATTTTTTCTTCAATTGCCATTTTTTCTGAGTTCCCCTCAGCTGCATACCAATGGCATTCTAAACTCAGTTCACAATTATCGCAATCTGGTAAATTACCGCAAACACCTGCCAAACCGGCATGACTACCTTCACCGGAAAATGCTGCAGACAGACGATCTGCTTCAAAGGCAGTTTCAAAAACGTTTTGCTCCTCGCATATTTCCAACCATTTTTTTGGATGTAAGCTGGCATTTTTTGCTGATTCTGAATTAGATCCATGTGAAAAACGCCGCCATGCGCGATAACCACTTTGACTGTGAGGGACTGCTATTCCTTCCTGCCAGAGCCACCTCAGTGCGTTCCATGGTTTGAGGTCCGGATATATTTTCCACCACAAACTCAACGTTTTAATTGATTTCAATTGCATGGGATTTAGGTCCGTTTTCTTCACAATATCCATAAACACCATAACGGCACCGGTCAGTTGTTCCTGCTGTGAATCATTAAGTCCCGTGCATTTCTCCAGCATTCGCAAAACCTCAATCTTTACGGCAATAAACAGGATCAAGAAGATTAATACCATCGTAAAGCGGTTGCAGTCCCGCAAATCTTGTCAATTCTTCACTCACTTCAAAAAGTGGTAGAATTCGATCCAATAGTTTTTCACCAAGATTTTTCCGACTCAACAACCTGATATTGCTTGAGTTCAGTTGGGCCGCTGTCCAAGGGTGCATCCTTAAGGAAGCGCCAAGTTTTTTTTGTAGTATCTGAAAAAAGTGCTCGTGTTCCGCCATTTTTAACCGGTGCTGTGTTGTCCTTTGTGCACTTTAGATATACTCTTCATTTCATTCAATTTAACGAAAATGAGTTGTAACTCTTATGCTTTTGATACAAAATGCACTAAAGAAACAAGAAGTTTGTTATTAGTATCTTTGCTCTGTTTGTCTTTAGCCTATCAGGTTTTAAGCTTATTACTATTAATTTATTGGTCACCAATAGCGGTCTGGCAAAAAGTCTGAAATCCACACAGTCATTTCGACTGTTGTGAAAAAGATTAATAAAATTATTGTAGTAGCTTAGGCAGGATTTCTCGCTTCGCTCAAAATGGCGCGGTTTTAGGTTTTTTTACGACGGTATCTTCTATGGTTTGGTTATAGAGTAATTATAGTGTTTTTTCGAAATGTATTATATAATATTGATATTACTGATTATTATATCTAATTCAAGTTTATAATTAAGGATCTCATGTTAGACAAAATAGGAACCCTTTTGGGAATGTTGATAGGAGCATCGCTGGTTATTTTCGGTATTATTTGGCCGGATCACCTTTCGAATTATTATATGTACCAATTCAGAGAATTTGAGCTGGGCCTGGAGGCGCTGAAAGTCTCCCAGGCACCTATTGAAGATATTCGTGCTTTTAAATCAAGTTTTAAAATGTTTCAGGAATCATGGCTCGGTTCTGTTTCACGGTTCGCCGATTTAAAATCTCTGCTTATTGTACTTGGAGGTTCCTATGCTGCAACTCTGATTGCCTTTCGTTTTGGTGATGCTATGCGTGCAATATTTTTCATCGCCAAAGCTTTTTTTAAAGCAAAATCCGACAAGGATTTTCTTGAAGTTTATCATACTGTGATCAGTCTCTGTGAAAAACGGGCCAATAAAGAATTAATAACTGATGAGGAAATCAGCGCGGTAAAAAACACAGACCTGCAAAACTGGCTGCAGGATTTTATTGCAGTCGATATGGTGACAGAAGAAATGATTGAGGAAATTGTGCGTTCTGAAATTGAGATGTACAACTATCGTTCTTTTGAAGAAATAGACATGCTGGAATTTATGGGTCGTGCCGCACCGGCTTTTGGCATGATTGGTACAGTTGTCGGTCTGATTATGATGCTGGGCAGTGTTGGCGGAGAAGGTGGCGCTGACATAGCGGGGTTGATGGGAGGCATGGCAGTTGCGATGATAACTACACTCTATGGTGTCTTGCTTTCGCAGCTGATCTTTTTGCCAATCGCTTCCAAGCGTTTTCAACTCAAGGAGACTCAAGTCCTGCTGATGGAAATGATCAGGGAAGGTCTGCTTTACCTGAAACGCAGGGAGCTTCCTGAAACTGCTGCCAAGGATCTAGTAATATATCTTCCTCCAAAACTGCGTAAGAAAGTAATTAAAGAGGAACAGGCTGCAATAGGTCAAGGGTTGGGGTTGTAACATGAGTCGAAGTGCCAGTTCAGAGGGCGGGTGGATAACGACATTTGCGGATTTAATGACTCTGTTATTCTGCTTTTTCGTTTTGCTGAACGCTCTTTCCACTCAACCTAAAAATTGCGGAGGCCTTGAACAGTTTCTCAGCGACAATAGAGCCCAGTTCATTAAGTACGAACTCCGCTCAACCAAACTCAGCTGCATCGTTTCATTACCGCAGGATTTCCTCTTTCGTTCCGGAGGCGCAGTTCTTAAGAAAGGGGCTTACGAAGCCCTCTCTCCTCTTTTTTTCCAAATCCTTAAAATACCGGAACATAAATCCGATTTGTTGACTGTGGAAGGTCACACGGACAATGTGCCGATGCGCAGCAAAAAGTTTCCCAGTAACTGGGCGCTCAGTTCCGCACGGGCAACTATCATTGCAAGTATGCTAATTAACCGTATCAAATATCCGGAAAACTCAATCTCAATTGTCGGCTATGCCGACACGCGTCCCAAAGTAAGTTACTCCGACTCAACTGGTTCTCCCCTGTCAGGCAGTGCCCTAAAAATAGCCCGTAAGATAAACCGGCGTGTCGAAATCATCCTTACGACACCCCCTAAGTCAATTGAAGAATCCTCTCTTCTTTTTGGAGAAAATAATTAAACTATTTAGATGACATGTGTTTTCTGAACGTTCAGAAAAATCCTTGATTAAAGATAATCATTCTGAACCTTCAGTATGATTCAAACATATCCTTCCAGTTTCCGTGATGGACCAAGTGTCTCCTTCCTGCTTAATCAGTTGCTGACGTGAGCTCATTTCGTGAAGCAGTCGATTCAGGGAGATCTTAGCAAATTGTTCAAAGCTCAAATCGATTGCCTGTTTTGCTCCATCTTTCAAGCGGAGCAAAACCAATTGCTCGGCCTGTGCCATAGGGCTATTTTTATATTTAAACGAAAGCAACAAAAAGGGATAAATTTTTTCCGCAAGGCTTTCCAGGCGTACTTCGAGTTCCTTCCTTCCCCGGAGATAAAGTGCCAGCTTATCCTCTGTTCCGGAATTCCGTATAAATACAGCCGCTGCGGGAAGTCCATTTTCTAAAACATTCAGCAGTAGCATTTCTGGTTCCTCCTGGCATTTCACAATTTCAACTTCCATTTCCGGCCAGTTTAAGTTTGCCAGTAACAATTCCTCCAGCTCAGTACGCAGCACAGATCCTTCATCCAGCAAGGATTTGTCAACATAATAAACCGGAAGACTTTTTTGAAATCCGGAAGGAAAGGGACATTTCAGCCATTCAAAGAATTCAGGAGTATTTTTTGCGGAACGTAAAGCCTGAATTGCCGCCAGACTATTCAGGGCGCATTTCAATCCATTGCCGATAAATACCGGGCGGGTTACGTGACCGGAGTTCATTTTAGCTAAAGTAATGACATGTCCGGACTCTTCACTGCCGATTGCAAAAATATTATTCTGCTGCTGGCATACGTGGTCGTACGCGCTATTCACCAGTTCATCCCCAATATTATTACTAACCCATTTTTCAAGAGACATAAAAGTTGTGGTTGCAGACAAAGCGTCAAATTTAGTACTTTGAACCATCTGCTCCAGCCTTGTTCTAACTTGCTCCTGCAAAATCCTGAATTCAGATGCAGCAATTTTGTTTAGATAATATTCCAGTTTTGCCTGCCAGTCATAAAAACATGCCTGCCACAAAATCCACTTGTCACCAACTGCACACTGCATTGTTTCAAAACCAATATTCTGTACTGCCCGTCCAGCTTCCAGATCGCTTTCAACAGTATTCACAAACAGCGGTCCCTGATTCCAACTGTAGTTTTGCTGCAGCAATTTAGCCTGAAAAAAGGCTTGCGTGTCGCCACCAACTACCAACACACAATCTTGAAACGGATCATAGCACAGTAAAAAACAACGATCACCGTCACCATCAAAAACAAAACCCAGCACCTGGCCTGAGTTATTGAGTAGCTTTTCCTTTTGTTCACGCCCACTCGCCAGCATCTTCTCTAAAGTTTCATATCCAGAAAACAAACCATTTTCGATCTCATCCGCAGAAATAGAAGATACACCTTCAAGATCTGCTACACCGGAACGAACGTTAATTCCCCGGGCTGGGTCACAGTTAGTAAAAATATAATCAGCTGACTCATAGTTCAGCAAATCCTCGATTAAGGGTGAAAAAGCACCATTTGCTGCATCAACGATTATTTTAGCACCTGCTAATGAATCTTCGTTTAACCAATGATTTTGCGGATCTGCCATAAATTCTATAAATAACTTCCGGGCAGCTGCATGATCATTGCGCAATTCTCCAATTAAGGGAGCGGATCGAAGGTTTTCAAAATTTAAACTCAGGCAACGTTGCGTCAAGCGCTTGTCATCTTCCGGAAATAATTTCAGATTGGAATGCCCAATAAAGATTTTGATCCCATTCTGGTCTGCAGGATTATGAGATGCTGTTAGTACAAAAGCACAAGCAGCACCAACGTGTAGCTGGTAAAGAGAAATGGCTGGAGTAGGTAGAATATCTACAACTACCGCAGTAAGACCTGCCTTCCTGATTCCTCGGATAGCCGAGTGATTGAAACTGCCGCTCATATCTCTCGGATCCCATCCAATTACAGCAAGATCATTTGCAGACGCAAAATCAGCTTCAAGCAGTTCCTGACAATAAGCGTAGGTATACAACTCAAAAAACTCTTCAGTCAGTACAGCTTCATGTAGAAAAACAGAAATTGGATCCGAACCGGAACAATCCTCTGCCAGGCGGACAATGCCGCGAATACCATCCGTTCCTTGTATACGCTCAATCGTCATTTGTTTGCAGGAAAAAGAGAACTTATTAAAAGAGAGGATACTATCTTCATTCTAATTAGCAAACATTAAAAAAGATAGCTGAGGAAAGCCGATTAACCGACTGTTACAGATTTAGCCAAATTTCTGGGCTTGTCAATATTACGTCCCAAGTCCAAAGCAGCATAGTATGCAAACATCTGTGCCATAATCATTTGTGCCATTGGAGCGCATATAGCACTCATCTGAGGTAGCAGTACTGCTTGATCGGTTACTGACTGGGCGTGTTTGTCACCCTGAAACATGATTCCAATCACAGTACCTCCACGAGCTTTAACTTGTTCCATAGCAATAAGAGTACGGTCATGTAAATCTTTTTGTTCCGGAAGCGGTACAAAAAACAGTGAATGTAAAGCCGGTTCAACCATCGACAGAGTCCCGTGTTTAAGAAATCCGGCAGGCATTCCTTCTGCATGTTGATAAGTAATTTCTTTCATTTTCAAAGCAGACTCCATGGCCACAGGATAATAAATTCCGCAGCCGAGAAATAACCAATGCTCTACATGACTTGTAGTCCTTGCTATGTTGCGTACGAATCCGGATTGTTCATTGAGTATTTGGTCAACCATTTGCGGAAATATCTCCAACTCCCGCTGATGTTTTTGATAAACATCCTGTGAAATATGTTTCCGCATCCGCCCCAGTTCCAAGGCTACTCTCAGCATAATGAAGGTTTGAGCCAAAGCAGCTTTTGTGGAAACAACACATATTTCCGGACCGGAACCCTGCATAATAACCTGATCTACCATCATACTGATTGCCGACCCCATCACATTTACAACCGCCACGGTTTGCGCACCATGAAGCTTCGCATACTCCAACGATGATTTTGTATCATAGGTTTCTCCGGATTGGGAAAGTGCCAGCACCATATCTCCGGATTCAACACTTACTACAGAAAACTCGTCAGAACTCAACGCCGGGTAGTATCGATTTGCCAAAGTTGAAAAATAATACTGACTGATGTTCGCCACATAATAAGTTGTCCCCACACCCATCAGGTAGGCACGTGTAGCTTCCGTAAACATCAAGGCCAATCCTGAAATTTGTTCATGCGAAATTTTCAATGCCTGCCGTATTGTCTGCGGTTCATCGAATATTTCCTTGAGCATGTAATGGGAATATCCACCCTTTTTACTCGTTTCCACATCCCAGTCAATGTGTAAAACATTTTTTTCGACATGTTCACCAGTTTTTAATTTACGTATTTTATAATCATTCCGGCCTAAAACAACATATTCTCCATCATCCAGAACTACCGCCTTCCTGGTGTATTCCAAAAAAGCATTGAGATCTGAACCGACATAATTACAACCCTCTCCCAGTCCCAGTAACAGAGGTGACTCTTTTTTTACACAATACAAGTGTTCCGGGTCATGCGCTGACAGCATGACTATAGAAAATGAACCTTCGATTTGATCAAGTGCTGCTAAAAAAGCTTGTTCTATATCTTTGCTGTTTGAGTATGATTCCTCCAACAAGTTGACGAAAACTTCTGTATCAGTCAATGACTCAAAAACAACACCTTGACTAAGCATCCGCTCCCGCAATTCCTGGTAATTTGAAATAATACCGTTGTGTACAATTACAAACTGCTTGTTTGGAGAAAGGTGGGGATGGGCATTTTCCTGAGTTACTCCTCCGTGTGTTGCCCAACGCGTATGAGCAATTCCGATGCTCCCCTGCATTTGATCCAATTTTTCCAATGAGTTGACTTCATCAATTCCCCCAACATTTTTTCGCAAATCAAGTGCTCCTTGTCCCAGCAAGGCCATTCCGCAAGAATCGTATCCACGATATTCCAAGTTGCGAATTGAATTAAATAAATTTCTGCCAATGTTTTCAGAATGGACAATGCCGCTGATGCCACACATTTTTTGCCTTACCGGGTTTTAAGTTTTAAGAGCTTGATTTAGAGAGTAATGTTATCAGTAACGATTTTTCCTGACTCCACAATTGTACCCGGCCCAAGAGTATGACGGGCTCCAATGGATACATTATCACCAATGAATGCTCCAAGCTTTGTCAGGCCGGTTTCTATTGAGTCTGAGTTGGACTTGCAGGTTATTCGACTATAATCGACTGTGTGATTGACCGTCGTCAGTCCGGAACCAGATTTGACGTTTTCTCCCAGAACGCTGTCCCCGACGAATGAAAGACGGCCTACGTCATTGTTTCCAAACAACACGCAATTTTTCAATTCAGATCCATAGCCTACAATTGAGTCCGGACCAATCGCGCTGTAATTACGTATGAGGGAATTATTCCCCACATATGAATTGGAACCTATATAACAAGGACCCTTAAGTATGGTTCCGGATTCGACAGTAACATTCGGCCCAATCCGGACAGACCCTTCGAGATGCACTTGTCCCAGCAATCTTGCGGTAGAATCAATTTCAGCAGTTTCCCATGAACTCATCAACATCCGATTTGCTTCCAAAATATGCCAGGGATGAATCATATCAATCCATCCTTTTTCCCACAAACAAGCCTGTAGCCCGCTGGTTTCAATCATTTGCCCATAACATTGGGAAATATCATTCTGATGTTCATCCAACAAAGAAAATATTTTCGGAAACAAAACAAACATTCCTGCAAAAACATAATTTGCCTGATTTGCCTTTGGTTTTTCAACCAAACGGCTGATTTTCATTTCATGATCCAGATAGACATTGCCAAACTCTTTTGAAGACTCCGGTAAAGCAATCAAGGCAACTTCCTTGTCCATCTCAGAGTAAGTTTGCAGGATGGATAAAAAGGGGTTGTAATCAGTCATTACGTCACCATAAACAAGCAAAAATGGTTTATTTTCCAATGACGACTGGCAAAGACTCAGGGCCTGACCAATTCCCTGAAGTTCATCCTGAACAACATACTCAAGATTCACTCCAAGTATTTTGCCACTGCCAAAATACCGGCGGACAAGGTCCTGCTGATGATTGACTACAAGCACAATGTCGTTAATCCCTGCTTCCTTGAGGAAACAAATCGTATTTTCAAGAATATATTGCCCCGCAATTCGAATCATGGGCTTACAGCGGGTTTCAATAAACGGACTCAATCTGTTACTTCGATTAGCCGCAAGAATAACTGCTTTCATGACATCACCTTTGTAAATAAATTCTTTGGTTTTTTAAGGATTGAACACCAGACTAGCTGACATTTTTCTCTTCTCCAATACAGGCAACTAAATGCTCCAATACCTGGTATGCACTCAGATTCCCTGTATCCACAATTAATGCATCCTCTGCAGGTCTCAGTGGAGCAACT
>OFDO01000001.1_pt1 | contig 33096 bp, 29 predicted proteins | sample 1521021 | NCBI WGS metagenome assembly OFDO01 (sample SAMEA3696448, study PRJEB22514) | metagenome | biome: water; feature: marine; material: hydrothermal vent | place: Pacific Ocean | collected 2014-08-15 | depth 1539 m | reverse complement strand
TTTGTGTTACGTTATCGCTGTTTGACTCCTGCCAGGCAGCATATAGTTTTGAGTTGAAAACAGTCGGTTCAGGAGCTTCTGCATTGTAGGAAGAATTTTTGTTAATTCCGGAGGCTGTGCTGTTATCCACTGATGTCCAGCTGGTGGAACTTACACTGCTGACTTTTACCCGGATTTGTCCAGTTGCATTATCACCAATCTCCGTCCAAATTGCATACAGGTAGGAACTCAAAGAAGCTAATCTTGGTTGAGTCGCATGGCGGCTGGTGTTATCATTGATACCGGTGATCCCGTTGCCGTCCCAAAAAGCTCCGGTTGCCTTGGACACACGAATTTGGCTTACACTTGCATTATCCAATTCACTCCATGTAACGTAGGGGCTGCTGTCAAAACTGTGATAAACTCCATGAGGAGATGAAAGAGCCTGATTATTTTTATTGATGAATGCAACATAGTTCCAGGAACTATTTATGAATTTTGCAACTGTTACATAACTTGTGCCGGCAAGCTCCTCAATCCAGGCCATTAATAAAGATGGAGTAGTCTTATTTTCCACAAATAAAACGGGTTGTGAAGCATCCTGAGAAGTGGCAGAAGAATGAAAGCTTCTGTAATTAATCCCCGAGGAGTCCACAAAAGAGTCCACAAAACTCCAGCTACTCGAGTTATCATTATATTTTGCGACTCGAATTCGGGTTTTGTTGTCAGAACTTGAAGGCTCCACCCAGGCGCTGTAAAGAGTTGATTCGAATTCGATAAGCTGCGGACTGCTGCCATTTTGACTGACATTATCGTTGATTCCTCCACTGGTTACATTGTCAATGTATTCCCAGCAAACTGCTTTAAGATCCGTGTAATCCTGAGTAACGTTGCTGCGTGTTCCATTGATCACCGAACAAGTTCTGTTGTCCGGCTGGGATGGAATGTATATACTGTAGCCTCCGCTTTCTGCTACTGGAGTACTAAAGCTGAACGAGCCGTTGTCTGAGAGCGTTTTTGTTTCATTATCGAATTGCAGCCCCAGAGTAGTAGATCCCAGGCCACTGGCCGTTCCACTTAAAAAATAGGCCTGGACTGCACAAACAATGGAAACACTGCTCATATTGTCACTTGCAAGGCCGCGATTACTGGCTGCAGAACATATGAATGGAGACGGCTGGGTTTTAACAGTTACGTTGTATGCACTGCCCTTGTTGATTTTGTTTGTAAAGCTGAAGCTGCCGTTGGAAACTGTGAGATTATCTGCACCATTATTTTGCAGAAACACTGAACCTGTTAAACCGCTTACAGTTCCACTAACATTATAGCTACTGCTCGTACAGGCAATTGTTATATTTGAAATGTTCTGAGAAGTTGTACCGGAAGCATTTGAAGCGGTACAGGTCTGTGTGTTGGGCTGCAGTTTTACCGAAACACTATATGTACTTCCGGAACTGATACTGGTCTTGAAAGTAAAACTGACATCTCCCGATCCGGTTTGTTCAACAACAGTATCATCTCCACTGTTATTTTGAATGATCAAAACACCTGAGAGACCTGTTACTGTCCCCCCGATATTGAAAGAAGAACTTGAAGAAGAACTTGAATCCTCATTTTCTGCGGCACAACCAACAAATAATAAAATTGAAATGATGGAACATGCAGCCAGTTTCCAATGATAATTCTGAAAATCAAACACTTGAACCTGCTGGATCGTTGGAAATGCAACCCAGAGTGAATTTCATAACACTGAGTACAAATTGAAATAATGCACAATCTATTAATGCAACTCATGTTCCGGAAAACCTTATAAATTTGAACCTAAACTCAGCTGGATTAATTAAATACAGATCAGAGTCGAAAAAACAGCTTTATGTACGAAACTCGACAGCCACGTGTTTTGTAGTGTCATCCCGAACGAATGTGAGGTATCGTGCACGATATCAGCACTTTATCGGATCTCCCCCTTTGGTCGAGATTACAAGCTGTAGTCAATAATATTAGTATCTTACGAGAACTCGTGACTCATGAGCACGAAGAGACAACTGCAAAAAAGCAAGGGCAGTTAGACATAAGCCGCTTGCCACTTAGCTTCAGTTTTAATAAACTCAACAGTTGCAATAGATGATTAACAAGAATAAAAGAATTTGCTGAAAAAGAGCTGAGATCTAATAAGTTCCCTCACATACGTTCGGGATGACAAAAGAATATTCGTGGAACAGCTGATTACAAAAAGTACTAAGGAATTGAAGAAATGATGAAACAATATACTTTTGCAGTAGTTGGAGCCCTGGGAAATGTCGGCACCGAAATGCTCAGCATATTGGAAACAAGTGATCTGCCAATCGAGAATCTAGTCCTGCTCGATATTGCACAAAACGCTGGTACAAAAGTCAAATGGCGTGGTGAAGAATACACTGTCGCGGAATCAAACGCGGATGCTTTTTCCGGCGTTGATATCGCGATTATGAGTGCCGGTGAAGGAGCATCGCTTGAATTGTCTCCTGAAGCAGTTAAAAGGGGCTGCGTGGTAATCGACAATTCTACTGCTTTCAGAATGTCACAGGAACATCCCCTGGTCATTCCGGAAGTCAATGCGGAGGCTCTGGAAAATCATTGCGGAATAATTGCAAACCCAAATTGTTCTACAATTCAAATGCTCGTGGCGCTCAAACCGATTCACGACACATACAAAATCAAACGTGTGATCGTTAGTACTTACCAGGCCGTCAGCGGTTCCGGACAGGCTGCAGTTGAGGAACTGCAGAACCAGACTCATGCCTTTGCAAATGGAAAGGAAATGCAGGCCGAAGTTTATCCGCATCAGATTGCTTTCAATGTTTTGCCGCACATTGATGTATTTCTGGAAAACGGATACAGCAAAGAAGAAATGAAAATGATTCTGGAAACTGCAAAAATCCTGGATCCAAAAATCAAAATGACTGCCACTACTGTCAGGGTACCTGTTGCTACAAGTCACAGTGAAAGCCTGAACATTGAAACTGAAAAAGCCTTTGAAGTAGAAGATATCAAAACACTGATGGAAGCATCTCCAGGAATTGAACTTGAAGACGATCCAGGAAATAATGTTTATCCACTGGCAATCAATGCTGTTGGAAAAAATGCAGTTTTTGTTGGACGAATCCGCCGGGATTTTTCTACAGATAAAGCACTGAACATGTGGTGTGTTTCCGACAATCTGCGTAAAGGAGCTGCACTGAATACAGTCCAAATTGCAGAGGAACTTGTTAAAAGGAATTTGGTGAGGGTTCCGTAGATTTAATAAATTATCCGAGTAAATATGAAGAAAAATAACGGCTCCCCTGATTCAATCATCGTGATGAAATTTGGCGGAACCAGCGTCCGCAGCGAAGAATCGCGAGCCCACGCAATTAAACATATCCGCAGCCATGCGGATTCAGGCAAGCAGGTAGTTGTGGTGGTTTCCGCAATGGGACGCAAAGGGGAGCCTTATGCAACCGATACTTTGATTTCTCTGCTGAAAGATCTTGGTGAACCGGTAAATCCGGCAGAGTTGGATTCAGTGATGAGTATTGGAGAAATCCTGAGTTCTGCATATTTTTCCCACTTGCTCAGTCAAAACGGATTACCGGCACAAGCCTTCACTGGCAGTCTGGCAGGAATATTAACAGATGACAATCCAGGAAACGCTGAAATCTTGGGAATCAATCCGTCTCGAATCAGAAGCGCATTAAACGCAGGAAAAATTGCGGTCGTGGCAGGTTTTCAGGGAGCAACCGCCGAAGGAGATGTGCGTACGCTGGGACGCGGCGGCAGTGATACGAGCGCGGTTGCGTTGGCCTCTGCCTTGAAAGCAGAAAAGGTGGAAATATATTCGGATGTTGATGGAATCGCAAATTGTGATCCGTGTCAAATTTCTGAGGCGGATTTTATGGATGCAGTCAGTGCATCACAAATCCTCAGTATGGCCAACGAAGGCAGTAAAGTCATCCATCCGAGGGCAATCAAAGCAGCATTGAAAACTCAAACCACGATTGTTGTCCGCAACACTTTCAGCAATGCCCCCGGTACTACTATTTTTCACGGGACTGCTGCCGAAGATAGCATTCAGGTCGCACTTGCGCATCGTGATGAAATGAGCCTGATTGAATTTGAAGCCGAAACGGATGCAGACAAATTGGTTCCGGAAATGATCCGTGTTGATGAGCACCGATTCGTGTTGAAAAATGATGTTTATCTGGAAAGAAGAGTAAAGGAACTGGAGAATAAATACGGTGACCTTCGCAAAGAAAACGGCTGGGCCACGATTTCAGTTGTCTTTGACAAGTCGGCTCCAGAAAGCATCAGTCCTCCGGAAACTGAAATAATTCCTTCCAGCAAAAATGTGATTTGTTATCTGCTGAAAAAGACTTTTTGACGTCTTCTTTACGGACACTCTACGGGCATTACATTTCAGCTCTCTTGACACAGTCTTGAAGAATTCACCAAAACAACTCTTGAACAAAGGGAAAGATGTCCGCATTTGAAAAAGAAGAATACGAAATCCGCATTTCAAAGGTGCGGAAAAGTATGGATGAAAAAAATATTGAAGTACTGATCGTAACGGATCCGTCCAACATGGCATGGTTGACCGGTTACGATGGTTGGTCGTTTTATGTGCATCAGTGCGTGGTAATGTCGTTGGAGAGGGAGCCGTTTTGGTATGGACGTGGAATGGACGCCAACGGAGCAAAACTCACGGTGTTCATGCAGCACGAAAATATCATTGGTTATCCGGATGATTATGTGCAGAATCCTGAGAAACATCCGATGGATTATTTGAGCGAGATTCTCACTGAAAAGGACTGGGCACAAAAAACAATTGGAGTAGAAAAAGACAATTATTATTTTTCTGCATCCTGTCTGGAATCTTTGCAGAGAAATTTAGTACAGGTAAAATTTGTTGACTCAACCGGACTAGTCAATTGGCAGCGCACCGTGAAATCTCCAAGAGAGTTGGAATTCATGCGCAAAGCGGCGAAGATTGTGGAAAAAATGCACGCACGTATTTTTGAAGTGATGGAACCCGGCATGCGTAAAAATGATTTGGTAGCAGAAATTTATCATTCGGGAATTACAGGTGCGGAAGACGCGGGCGGAGATTATGCGGCGATTGTACCAATGACTCCAACCGGCGCAGATGCCTCGGCTCCGCACTTGACTTGGGACGATCAACCAATTCCGAACAACTCCGGAACTTTTTTTGAAATTGCCGGATGTTACCGGCGCTATCATTGTCCGCTTTCCCGCACCATTTATTTGGGCCAACCGCCGCAAAAGTATTTAGATGTTGAAAAGGCTGTTCTGGAAGGAATTGAAGCAGGTTTGGAAGCAGCAAAACCCGGCAACTTCGCGGAAGATATTGAAGCGGCTTGGCGAAAAACAATTTCAAAATATGGTTATGAAAAAGAAAGCCGCTGCGGATATGCCATCGGATTAAGCTACCCTCCGGATTGGGGCGAACGGACGGTCAGTTTCCGCAAAGGCGACAAAACGGTGTTGGAACCAAACATGACCTTTCACTTTATGCCTGCACTTTGGTTTGACGATTGGGGATTGGAAACAACCGAAAGCATTGTTATCACAGATTCTGGTGTGGAAACTCTGGCGAATGTTCCCCGTAAGTTGTTTGTCAAACCATGAATGGCTTGTAAAAATTTAAATTATTATGAATTGTCATTCAGGGCGAAGTGCAGAGTGGTTTCGGTTATTTCCTTTTAGCGCAACAAAGAATAAGCTGAACCAAAACGGCCGACAACAGTGATCCAACAGAGACCTCCAAACACTACTGCCAGACTTGGAAAGTACTCCGGAAACAGGCAAATGATGATATAAAATATTATCGTTTCTGTCCCTTCAGTCAGACCTCCCAGATAAAAAAAAGCTTTTTGTCCATGTGCTGCAGAAGATATTCCGTGTTTTTCTGCAATGACTGCAAAAGCCAGAAAAGAGGTCCCCGTGCCGATAAATGAAAAAATTAAAAAAGTTGCTGTCAAACTGTTATTCTCCGGACTGGCCAGTGCAAAGCCTACAATTACTGCAGAATAAAAAATAAAATCACAGGTGATATCAAGGTATCCACCTAAATTAGTAACACCGTTTCTGCGGGCAACTGCACCGTCAAGTCCATCGAAAAAACGGTTGACCAAAATCAGGACCAGTGCTGCAGGATAGAGTTTTAGCCAAAGCAAAGGTACAGCTAAGAGCCCAATTCCGAAACCAATGAACGTAATAGAGTTGGCAGAAATTTGGCGGGGGACAAAATTTGCGATGTCATCCATTGTCGGATGCACGACTGTGTTGGCCCAGCGATCAACCATGGGGATTCTTTGAGTGTTGAGAGTTGTTTGTTGGTTTTGGTGTGAATTGTTGAAGCAGGTTGCCGTATATTTTAGGTCGCAGGGAAATACAGAATCTTACATCAAAAGTTTCATGCAGTAAGTTCAATGCGGTCAAGTATTGCGTTTGCAATATCTTTTTTGCCAATATGTTTTTGAGGTTCCTGTTTTGATTCCAGCAGCCATGCCACCTGTGTTCCATCCTGTTTGAATTCTTCTACACGGTTAGCCACAACCAGTTGAGAACCGCCCTTCTCAGACAAACGGTTTTTTGCAATCTCCATCAGTTCTTCATGAGAAATATTTTCTTCATACTTGAAGGTGACCATTTTCAGTTCAGGGAAATGCTGACGAACTTCTTCAATCACCTTTACAGTCGGTACCAGTTTCAAACTTAATTGTTTCTGATTACTGGGAAGTTTTCCTTCAAAAACTGATTCCGGCTGAAAATCTGCAACTGCAGCTGTAAAAATTCCCCAATCATAGTTTCCTTCCTGCAGCGATTCTTTTAAGGTTCTTCTATAATCCTCAAAAGTTTCTGCGGTTTTTGCTTTTATATATTCCGGAGCAGAGCGGCTTCCCTTGCCGAGAATCAATTCAACTGCCGCACCGCGCACCCATGCTTCACGGGCCAATAGGATGGAAAGAGCACCTGTAAAACGTGTCGTGATCCTTCTGATATTATCCACCGGAACAGGAGTTGGCCCCCCGGTGATCAGCAAAGATTTTCCGCGAAGCGGCGACTCGCTGAGTGCCCGGATTGTTGTAGCTACAATTAGCTCCAGCGGAGCAAGATTGTTTTTTCCATGAGATTGGTGCGGTGGAATCAAGGTAACGCCCATTTCCTGCAAAGTCCGCATTGAACGGGTTAAGATACTGTTATGCATTGCACCGTGCATTGCCGGGGCAAACAGGACAGGAATTCCTTGTCGTTCCATTCTACCCAGGGCTGCAGCAATTGCTGCAGTGACCACAGAATCTGCAATTCACAAAGACGCCTTATTCAATGTGTTGTACGAAGCAGGAGCAACAACGAAGGCATCGAAAGGTGTGGAGTCACTCAAATGTTCTGCATCCGAAGTAAAGCCTTCAATGACGGGATTTTGTGAACACCATTCAAGAGCCTCCCTGGCAACATAACGTAATCCTTCAGTCGTTGCATAAACAACTACATCGGCACCTTCCCTGCGGAAATCACGAATCAGATCCGGCATTCGATAAGCAGCTATGCTTCCGGTTATCAGCAAAGCAATTTGCTTTCCGGATAAATGAGAACCGGTTAAACGGACTTCACGGTCTGCAAATTCAGAAGGAGGAGGAGGTTCAAAATTCCAGTTTAATGACATGGAAGATTTAAGGTTACAAGTTTCTTATTTAAAGTTTCAGTTACCAATAATAACAAAAGCAGATGGATTTATTAAGTGTTTTGTCCATGAAAATCTAAAGAAAATTCAAAATTCGCATATTCATATTTTTCTTAACCAGATTTTCAGATTCCAGATTATTCACAAAACAGTTGCCGCCAATTCAGCCAGCGGTGAGCGTTCAACACTTGTAAAGCGTACATGTCCTGCCAGCGGGGATTCTTTGAAACGCTCAACCAGTGTGCTTAGTCCGTTGGAAGAAAGATTAACTTCTGAATTGTCTATTTGGTTTGGATCACCTGTTAAAACGATTTTAGTTCCTTCACCAACACGTGTTAATATCGTCTTCATTTCATGTGGAGTCAAATTTTGGGCTTCGTCAACAATCATGTACTGATTTGGAATTGTACGTCCCCGGATATAAGTCAGCGGCTCAACAACCAGCATTCCACGATCCATCAACTCATTGTAACGGTCATGCTTTGAACCATTTTTTGAAGCAGGATTATTGATCAGTAATTCCAAATTGTCAAAAATCGGTTGCATCCACGGAGCAAGTTTTTCCTGAGTATCACCCGGAAGATAACCCAGGTCACGTCCCATTGGGAATATAGGGCGTGAAACCAGCATACGTGAGTAAATATTGTCCACCATTAATTGCTGCAAACCGACAGCAAGAGCCAGTAAAGTTTTCCCAGTTCCAGATATTCCACTCAGTGTTACCACAGAAATCTTTGGATTCATCAGCAAGGCCAGTGCAAGGCGCTGTTCAGGATTCAGAGGCCTGATGCCCCAAACACCCTGTTCTTTGGGAACCAGTTCGAACTTCTTCTTACCCTGCTGATATGTAGCTAATATCTGTTCATCTGGAACATCGGTGCAGCTTAAAAGAAGGCCTTCATTTGGATAAAATTCACAAATTTCATTTTGATCTGAAAAAACCTCTTCCGGAGAAATATAAGACTGTTTACCGAGGCTCCTTAATTTTTGTTTGCTGACCTCACTTTGACGAATTCCAGTATACAGGTTTGAGTCATTCGGTCTTTGCCCATTGTATGAAAGTGTTGGAACATTGAGTGTGTTAGCTTTTGTTCGTAAATTTTCGTCCTGTGAAACAAGGATAAGGTCTTTGTTTTTTTGACTCAACATCCAGGCAACAGCCAGGACTCTGTTGGAAATTCGTTTCAAATTGAGGCTGTACGGCAGCAAACCCGATTCTGGTTCTGTAAGCTCAATTCGTAATTTTCCTCCATTCGGCAGGGAAATACCTTCTACTAAACTACCATATTGCCGGCATTCATCTAACATTTGACTGACAATTTGAGCAGAGCGCCCTTTTTCTCCCAAATCCAGCTTCAGTGAATCCAGTTCTTCAAGAATTGTGACTGGAATTACAATCTCTTTATCCGGAAACTCGAAAAGAGCTCCCGGTGTACAAAGCAGCACGCTGATGTCAAGAACGTAAACAGATACTTGGTTCATACTTATTTTTGCAGGAAAATAAGAATGTTCTCAGTGTAAACAGATTGAAACATGAGGAATTAACAATTTTTTTATTTTATCTCAAAACAGGAATTTGCACTGTAACATCACCTTGCAGCAGAATTCATTCTAAACCAGATCTTTCAGAACATCAATGAAAGAGCAGTTTCTGTCAGGACGGGATATGCTGTTTTCAGCATTTAATTATGGTCTGAGAATAAAATAATTAACATTAACTTGTTCTTCAATGAGAAAAAATCAGGAATTTTAAACTCATTTTCTTGCGCTTTGCGGAAAACTCAGTTAATAAGGTTAGTGAAAAGAATTCTACTCTTCATTTTAAGTCAGCTAAGGAAAAAATGGAATTTCAATTAACATCCGGTTTACAACCGGAACTGCTGGAAGACGACCAGAAGCAGTGGCTTGCCTATGCGATCTGCGGTGCAATAACATCCGATGGTTCAGTTGCTCCAGAGGAGCTTGAATACCTTGAACGGGCACTCGCTTTTTTACCCTCTGAGACAGAAGTGAATAACATGATGCGGGCCGTGAAAGACCAAAAGCTTCCGGAATTAGACCGTTTTCCCGGTGCAACGAGAGAAATGGAAGTGAAAATATTCATCGACCTGACCTCAGTTATTTCTGTTGACAATGTCCTTGGTGCAAACGAAATCGACTATCTTCTGCACATTGGCCGTAAGCTCGGTTTTGGTCGAGAATTTGTCCGGGTTGTCATCCGCTGGGCCAGCGAGGGAATTGTCTGGAGACGTAAAATGCTGCACCTTATTGACGCAGGAAGTTCACTTGAAGCAGAATATACAGATTAACCGCCAGCCTGCTCTCCAAAAATTGATGACAGAATTTCTGCAATTTTCGGGACCGCAGAGATTTTCTGTTCAAGATTATTCTGGCAGAATGAGACTGGTCAGAACGTGTCTGGTTTTTCCTGCTTTGAACTGCAGCAGATGGTAGGGAGAGGCTGCTGCAAAGGTAAATTCAAAATGAGTTTTTTCCCGAGGCAGAAGGGCGCGTAACAATCCGGATTGCGGTGAAACCAGAATCGTGTGTGCATTCATGACTCCAAGCGGAGTGTCCATTCTGATTTTTTCCTGTGGTTCAGCCCACATGCTGATCATGCTCATTGAACGTGGGAGTCCTTTTTTTTCCAACTCAATGGCCAGCAGCGGGATAAAAAGGGTGAAGGAAAAATTTTTGGTCTGCAGAATTTGTTTTAAATATTTTCGCAGAAAAAAAATAACGACCTCAAAAGGAACCGCATTTTCGGCGCTCAAGTTTGTTTTAAACTCCAGAATCTGCCCGTCTTCTACTAGTCTGGTGTGCATGATTTGTCCGGTATAGCTGTTTGTTATCCGGAACTCCTTTCGTAAATCCTCTTCCTCATACCATTTTGGAATCCCGGAATCTGCATCAAACCAGAGCGTCTTCCGGGTAAAAACTTCGCCATCAGTCTTTGTGTTTTCATTTTTTTCAACAACGAACCGGGTTCCTTCCTTTATCAATGTTTCGTAGCGGAAATGGCTCTTCCCTGTTATTTTAGAACTCTCCAAATTCAAGTGCTGAAATGAAGACTCGGTACCCGGCAGCAATTCACTGAGGTAGCTTTCCTGACCGAAAATTGCAGTTTCAGTCAGCAGAAATCCAGTCATGTAAAGGCAACAAATAAAAATTGATTTACTGCACTTATTATTTTTCTGCTGCATCAGTTATAAGCTCCTTCACATTTTCGACAAATATTCCAATTGGTTTTTATATGTGATACATCCACAAGGCATTGGCGGCAAACAACTTCTTTGCAGCGCTGGCAAATCATTTTATGTGCCTGGAAACGTGAAATCACTTTACCGCAAATATTACAATTTTCCGCAAGTCTTCTCACTATTATATACCTGATCCTAATTCTTTCATTTTATCAAAATCCTGTTGAACAATTAAGAGGACACGATACTTAATTTAAACAATAATTAAACATCATTTTCACAAAATTCTCCAAACACAGTGAGTCATTATTATGACAAGTTGTTTTTTCTGGCGCAAGTGCAATGCAAAAGCCGGTTTTTTACTCACGCATTTAATTATAATAATTTTTGCAAAAGAAGCCTTTTGAAGCAGTATATTGCTGGCAGGAACAGTTGTCCGGAGGTTTAATTATGCTCTGGTTATGTTCATACAAAAAATATTTTTTTGCTTTATCTTCAGAAAAGCTTTAACTGGATTTGATTTTGCAGAAAGAATTTGCTTAAATTTGACTGTACGTAATAATAATGGTGTTTACCCCAACATGTAATACTAACAAATAATTAAGCTGTCATGGAAGATATAAAGCGCCTGTTATTGGAAGAGAAGGCGGCACTACTCTCCGGGATTCAGGAGAAAAAAGAAAATAAAACCGAAATAAATAAGGATATTGGCGACGCCATCGATTCTTCTGTAGAAGAACAGAAACGGGAGTTGGATCTGTTACTGCAGGATAGAGAACAGGCAAGACTTACAGGAATTGAGATTGCCCTTAAAAAAATTGAATCAGATGACTTCGGATACTGTGACGAATGCGGCGAGGCAATTTCCAAGAAACGGCTGCTGGCTGTTCCCCTGGCAAGAATGTGTATCAATTGTCAGTCAAATGAAGAACGCAGCCGACTTACGCAGAATGCATTTTCCCGTGCAGATTACTCCAGTCAAATATTAGTTGATGATTGATTTATCTATGGACTCAGTGCTCTGCGTTTATCGAATAAACTGTCAAATAAAACCTGCCTGAACACCTTAAAAAGGGATGCAGAATCTCGTTTTTATGTGTCTATTAATAATAATCCTATGTAACAAGTGCCGTGTTTTGCGGCTTGTTAATTCCTGTACTTTATGGCCAATCTGCTGAGTTATGATGCCAGTCAGCTACTGGCTTTTATTCTGGTACTGGTACGAGTCAGTGGAATAATCTCTACTGCACCGGTCTTTGGCAGTTCAAATATTCCACCCCAAATCAAGGTGGTTCTGAGTCTCATGCTGGCACTGATTCTCTATCCTTTTATTCCACTGATCACTGTTTATCCAGATCGTCCAGATCATTACATTATGCTCATTGCCAGCGAAATGTTGATTGGTCTGGTCTTGGGCATAATTGCCCGTTTTTTGTTTGGAGCAGTCGAATTTGCAGGAACAGTCATTGGATTTCAAATGGGACTGGGTATGGCCAATGTCTTCGACCCGCAGTCACAGGAGCAAATATCTCTAGTTGGAAGATTTGAAAATACAACTGCTACACTAATATTTTTAGCAATGGACGGTCACCTGATTGTTCTTCAAGCTTTGGTCAGGAGCTACTCGGTTCTCCCTCCGGGAGGTGCAAGTATCAGCAGGCCTTTAGTTGAAAATCTAATTGAACTTTCTGCAAGTGTTTTTGTTATCGGATTGCAGATCGGAGCACCTCTGATTGTGGCTCTTTTTCTCGCAAATGCCGTTGTTGGACTTTTGGCACGTTCGGTCCCGCAAATTCAAGTATTTGTAGTCGGTTTCCCACTGACATTAATGCTTGGTTTTCTGTTTCTGTTTTTCGGAATGCCCTTTTTTGCACAGGCAGTACATCAAATGTTTGAGAAGCTTGACACACAATTTTTTGAGGCCATCAAGTTGCTGGGTGGTTGATTAGGATATAATGAAATTACAACAGTGCTTTTCTGGTAGAACGACCCAATGCACATTCGTTTTGTATTAAACATTACAGTTAACAGCATCAGATTCTTGAAGACAAATGGCAGAACAAGAAGGTCAGGAAAAAACTGAAGTTCCAACGGAAAAAAAGCGCAGGGAATCGAGAGAAGAAGGACAAGTAGCCTTTAGCAAGGAACTGTCTTCTGCAGCTTTGCTTGCCGGGATCGTGCTGACCCTTGTTGCCACCAGTCCCATAATTCTTGATGCAATGCGGCAACTAATGTCCCAAATTTTTCGGGACCTGGCGCAAAGAAAAGAATTATCAATAGACATCATTTTTACATTATCGGGAGAAATTCTTTCCATAATTCTTCCTGCATTTGCACCTTTTGCAGCAGTAATTATATTTGTTGGAATATTTGCTTCCGTTGTGCAGGTCGGAGTCCTGATTACCTTCAAAGCAATTGCGCCCAAGTTTAACAAAATAAGTCCATTGACTGGCCTCAAACGACTTTTTTCGTCACAGTCACTGGCAGATTTTCTCAAAAGTATGGCAAAACTGATCATAGTAGGTTTTGTCGGCTATTTAACCTACATTGATAAAATCACTGAATTAAATGGACTATCTGTTTCAACTCCAGAGTCCATTCTCATATACAATTTTACTGTGGTAGCAGAAGTTGCAGGCAAGATAGTTCTGGCGCTTGTGGCAATTGCCATTTTTGATTATTTTTACCAACGCTGGCATCATGAGCAACAATTGATGATGACAAAACAGGAAGTCAAAGATGAAACAAAACAAACAGAAGGGGACCCGCAGCTTAAAGCAAGAATACGTCAGATTCAGCGGGAGATGTCTAACGCAAGAATGATGCAGGAAGTTCCGAAAGCAGATGCGGTAATCGTTAATCCAACCCACTTTTCTGTAGCCATCCTTTATGACAGGGATGTCATGTCAGCTCCAGAAGTGATTGCAAAAGGGGCTGACCATTTAGCCCTGCGAATGAGGACAGTTGCCCGTGAAAATAATGTTCCCATCCTTGAACGACCGGAACTAGCCCGCGATTTATATGCAAATGTAGAAATCGGCGATGATATCCCGGAACGATTTTATAAAGCAATTGCAGAAATTCTGGCCTTCGTTTACCGCCTCCGGAAGAGATAAAGTTTTAGCAGTCCAGCTCCCCTCAAAACTGATTCACCCAGGTTAAGTAGAATATTTTTCAATATTTGTTTTTGGAGCAGTATTTGCAACAGGCACATCCGAGCGTTTCAGTTTTGAGACGCAGTAATTTTAACGACCTTCTTGGTAATGGATGACCGGTGGCCGCAGCAAGCATTCCCCTAAATAATATAGTCAGTAAGTCAGATGTCGTTCTCGCTGCAGGCGTGATGTCGATACTTCTGATAATGGTGGTTCCTCTGCCACTTGTAATACTGGATCTACTCCTTGCTTTAAGCATCACAGTCGGTGTACTCATTCTTTTTGTAGCGTTATTTACCAAAAGCTCTCTTGAGTTTTCCTCTTTCCCTTCAGTACTGCTAATTGCAACTATTTTCCGTCTTTCTCTCAATGTAGCTTCTACTAGGCTAATCCTGCTTGAAGGCCATCAGGGACCGGGTGCCGCAGGAACGATAATCAATTCTTTTGGCGAATTTGTAGTCGGAGGGAATCAAATTGTCGGAATCATCATCTTCCTGATTCTGGTTATCATTAACTTTGTTGTTATCACAAAAGGTACAGGTCGTATTGCGGAAGTTGCCGCACGTTTTACTTTGGATGCCATGCCTGGAAAGCAGATGGCGATTGATGCGGATTTAAACGCAGGCTTGATCGATGAAGACGAAGCCCGTCAACGCCGTTCAACCATCCAGCGTGAGTCAGATTATTTTGGTGCCCTTGACGGTGCAAGCAAGTTTGTGCGCGGCGACACAATTGCGGGCCTGATAATAACCTCAATAAATATTTTAGGTGGTCTGCTGGTTGGAGTCACCCAGTTCGACATGTCTGCCGGAGACGCATTTGATTCTTATGCAACTTTAACCATTGGTGATGGACTTGTCTCACAAATACCTGCACTGATTATTTCCATTGCGGCCGGTATTGCGGTCACTAAAGCTTCCGGTGATAATAAAATATCTGTGGATTTGCATACACAGATTTTCAGTAATGTTCAAGCGCTCTATGTTGTATCTGCGGTGTTGGTCTCTTTTTCGTTAATTCCGGGTCTGCCTATAGTTCCATTTATGCTGCTCGCGATTCTCACTTTCAGTCTGGCACAAGTAAGTAAACGTTCAAATGTGAAAATTGCAGAGGATGAGCATCAGGAAGATCAAGCACGTCTCCAGAAAGAAATAAGTGAAGAACCGGAAGATATCGAATCACTTCTACCGATTGATATACTTGGCCTGGAACTGGGTTACGGTATGATCCCGCTTGTTGATGAAGAGCAGGATGGTGAACTGCTTAAACGGATCAAGGCTATACGTCGTCAAATAGCATTGGATTTCGGCTACATCGTTCCTCCGCTGCACATCAAAGACAATCTTGAACTATCTCCCGGAGAATATTCAATTACGATAAAAGGAATTGAGATTGCCCGCAATGAATTGATGATGGGACATCACCTTGCCATGAAAACCGGAGATGTAGATGAGGAGATTCCAGGTGTGGATACAGTGGAACCGGCATTTGGATTACCGGCAATCTGGATTGCAGAAGAAGATGAGGAGCGCGCCCAATTTGCCGGCTATACAGTTGTTGACCTGCCTACTGTTTTGGCAACTCATTTGACGGAAGTCCTGAAGAATCATGCTTTTGAATTTATTGGCCGTCAGGAAACTCAGAAATTAATTGACTCTCATGCTGAATCTGAACCAAAAGTTGTTGAAGAATTGATCCCATCACTGCTATCATTAGGAGTGGTGCAGAAAGTATTGCAGAATTTGCTCAAAGAACTTGTTTCTATCCGCGACCTTCATACTGTACTCGAGACTCTTGCAGATGTTTCTCTGATTACTAAAGATCCTGATTTGCTGACCGAACATGTCCGACAAAGTCTTTCGCGGCAGATTACCAGACAATATCAAACTCCGGACGGTTTGCTGCCTTTGATTACAATGAACCAGGATTTAGAGAATCAAATTGCTACTGCAATTCAGGATTCCGGACAGGGTGCATATCTTGGCTTGAATCCTAACATGGCACAGGCGATTATAAATGGTATCGATGGGATGATAGAACAATTTACCATCAACAATTATCAGCCTCTTCTGCTTTGTTCACCGCTGATACGCCCTCATGTTAAAAAACTTGTGGAACGTTTCATTCCCAATCTTGTGGTACTCTCTCATAATGAGGTGGCTCAGGATGTACGTATAGAAGCTCTTGGTGTTGTAGAGTTGAGTGGTTAGAACAAGAATAATTAAGCATAGTTTCAGGTCTTCAGGGATGAAAAAATTAAATTTAAAACAAAATTTGTAATCTGGCAATCTTATGAATCTGAAGCGTTACCGCGTAAATAATATCAAAGAGGCTCTGAAATTCATCAAGAGGGACTTGGGATCTGACGCGATGATTGTTTCAACCCGTCAAGTTAAAGAGAACACGGGTGCTTTTGGATTGTTCGGAAAAACTATGCTGGAAGTTACTGCCTCCGCCAGTGAAAAGAAAAAGGACAACAGGTCCTCAGTTCCTGCCACGAAGGCACTTGAGACATACGGCGGCAGCTCTGAAACTTCAGAAACAGTTTTGGCCGATACTTTTCTTACACCACGTAACAAATCTGTGCTTTCAGTTACAGATGAAACACGGAAGATGATGCTCCCAATTCAAAAAGAACTTCAGGGAATCAGGATTACTTTAGGAGATTTGAGCAGTCAGTCTGACGGTTTAGACAAGCATTTGATGGGTGAATTAAAACACGAGCTTGGAGAAATGCGGCACATGATGCACATTTTGGCTACCCATACAGGCAGCATTACAGAGCCGGATCTGCCTGAAAATCTGCTGCTGCTTTATCAGCAAATGAAATTCAGCGGCATGGAAGAAAGATTTTCGAGACGCCTGGTTATGGAAGCACAGCTAAACATGACTACAGAGGATATAGAAAATTTTGCATATGTAAAAATTTTCATTGCCCGAATGCTGATGAAAATCATCAAAATTACCAGAGGTATGGAAGGCCTCAAATCACCGCAAAAAATAGTTGCGCTGCTTGGACCGACCGGAGTTGGTAAAACAACTACTTTAGCAAAGATAGCCTCAGAACAAATGCTGAAATACAAACGAAAAGTTGCCCTGATTTCTGTTGATACAAACCATAGTTCTGCAGCTGAACAAATTCGCTCTTTTGCTAAAAAAATCAAGGCACCGTTCAGTGTTGTTAAATATAAAGCTGAAATGAACCGCATTATTGACAGCTATGAGAGTTATGATTCAATCATTATTGACACTGACGGCTGCTCTCAGCGTAACGAAAAGCAATTGTATGAAATGCGTGAAATATTTGACGAACGCGGTCGGATACATAATGCCCTGGTTCTGAGTGCAACAAGCAAAGACAGTGACATGAGTGAAGTAACAAGGAAATTCGGCTGCATGCCAATTGACAGCATTATTTTTACAAAACTTGACGAAAGTGCTTCCTACGGTTCGCTCTTCAACCATGCAATTCGTTTCAAAAAACCGCTCTCCTATTTGACAGTAGGACAAAAAGTTCCAGAAGATATTGAGGTGGCCTCAAAGGAACGTATGGTAGATTTACTGCTGAACATTTCCGGAACCTGAGGAATGAGTAAATATCATGCCCACCAAGCAAAATCCCTATACTGAAAAAACTCAGCAGAGCAGGGAAGATCAACTCATAAAACATGCCCCGCTTGTCAAAAGAGTTGTGACTAGAATGGCCGCCCGTTTTCCACCAGGAGTAGACCAGGAAGAACTGTATCAAGTTGGTATGATTGGGCTCTTGGATGCAGTGGATAAGTTCGATCCCACCAGAGATGTTAAGTTTAAAACATACGCTGAATTCCGCATCAAAGGGGCAATTCTTGATGAACTGCGTAAAATGGACTGGGTGCCGCGTTCGGTTCGTGCCGACACCAATAAACACAGCTCTGCATGGAGGGAACTGTCTTTTGAACTTGGCCGTGAACCCAGTGACCAGGAAATGGCAGGGCAGATGAAAATGAGTATGGATGAATATTACGAATTCATCCGCAAGGCCAGCCCCACCCCTTTAATATCCATTGAAGAATTCAAAGGTTACTCCAATGAGGAAGACAGTGTCAGTTTACTGGAAATCCTGTCTAAACCTGGAGAAAAAGATCCCTTTTCCATACTGTCATTGCAGCAGATGAAAACCAAATTGGCTGAAGCAATTGGTCAACTGGAGGAACGGGAACAGATGGTGCTGGCTCTGTATTATGAAGAAGAAATGAACTTGAAGGAAATAGGAGAAATTCTGGGTGTAATAGAGTCCAGGGTATCACAAATCCGCTCAAAAACAATACTCAAGTTGCGTGCTAAACTGCGGATTATGACCAAAGACGGGATGGAAAATTAACAAAATTCGAAATGCAGAAATGCCGAGTGACACATCCTCAATTGCACAACTGATTCAGGAAATGGTTGATCAGCAGCGGTCCAAAGTTCTCAAAGTTGCACGCGAACTTGTAGCGGATGCAACTCCGGAAGACATCCGCAACCCCCAGGATTTTCCGGAACTATCCACAGACGCTCTTTTCAACTACGAGGACGGCATCCTCACCGGTTACCTTTCTATGCAGACCGCTCTGCGCAGCCAGGAAAGAAATGAAAGCAATGGTCTTGAATGAACTCTGCGGACTCGAAGAAAATCAGGCTCCGTTGGAACTGACAGAACTGCCAGATCCCATCCCATCAGCGAATGAGATTTTGATCAGGGTTTCTGCCTGCGGGGTTTGCCATACCGAGTTGGATGAGATTGAGGGGCGAACACACCCGCCGCGTTTGCCAATTGTACTGGGACATCAAGTGGTTGGCCGGATCGAAGCAACCGGAAGCGAAGCTAACACCTTCAGAATTGGAGATCGTGTCGGTATCGCCTGGATTTTCTCTGTCTGTGGAACATGCAAGTTCTGTCTGGCAGGCAATGAAAATCTATGTCCGGATTTCAAAGCTGCCGGTAGAGATGCAAATGGAGGATATGCCCAGTATATGAAAGTAGCAGAAGGCTTTGCCTATCACATTCCCCACTTTTTTAACGACTCTGAGGCAGCTCCCCTGCTGTGTGCCGGTGCAATTGGTTATAGATCCCTGAGATTGTCCGGTCTCAAGGATGGACAGAATCTGTGTCTTACCGGATTTGGGGCTTCCTGTCACCTGGTTCTGAAGATGGTGAAACATCAGTATCCGAATACAAAAGTTTTTGTCTTTGCCAGAAGTGTGAAGGAGAGAGAGTTTTCCGGTAAACTTGGCGCTGTTTGGTCAGGGGATATTGAAGAGGACTCACCGGAAAAACTGGACTGCATAATAGACACCACACCGGCATGGTTATCTGTAATTGAATCTTTGAAAAATCTTGAACCAGGAGGGAGACTGGTCATCAACGCGATTGGCAAAGAAGAGGCGGATAAGGAATCTCTTCTGGGCCTGGACTATCCCGTCCATTTATGGCTGGAAAAGGAAATCAAAAGTGTTGCCAACATATGTCGAAAAGACGTGAGTGAGTTTCTGGCACTGGCGGCCGAAATGCGAATCAAACCCGAAATTCAGGAATTCGCATTAGAAGATGCAAACGAGGCTTTGGTTGAACTCAAGACGAGGAGAATCAGGGGGGCAAAGGTTTTGAAAATCGATTGAGTCGTTAGGGGTGAAAACTCCAATGCCCGCATAATTGCTTCCGCAAAGAGAAACCCGGTAGTGAGCGGAGGGTTCAGAAATGTTCAGATCTACATTTGTCAGAGAAGATGAGAGTACGTATTCCAGCAGGCATGTTTCTGGTTTCATCGGCAGCTCTGATGTACGAAATCAGTCTTTCGCGTCTGCTGGCCATTGAACTGTGGAATCATTATGCATTCCTGATCATCAGCGGAGCTCTACTGGGCTACGGTGCGGCCGGGGCTTTTCGTTTGTCCAGTTCCCGTCGCATCCCGCCTCTCCTTCCTGTCCTCTGTTTTTCGCTGCTTCTGATCCCTCTTTTCCTGCTCAGCAGTCACCTGCCATTCGATCCGGCACTGATGGCGCTGGATCCACGGCACGGAGTCTGGCTGCTGCTGATTTTCCTGCTGCTGGCGTTCCCTTTTTTTCTGGCGGGACTGACGCTGAACCTGCTGTTGGAAGCATACACCGAACACGCGCATTTTCTTTACGCAAGCGATCTTATCGGCGCAGCATGCGGATGCGCGGGTTTTTTCCTGACGGCCCCGTGGTTGACGGAAATTGAAGGTCTAGGTATACCCGCGCTTCTGGCAGCATGCAGCAGCCTCTGCTTAGCTTCAGGGAAGAAGCAAAATGTACTCGCGTTAGTGACCCTGCTGACCCTGTTCTGCGGTTCATTTTGGCTGGGGAAACTGGAACTCAGAATCAGCGACTACAAGAATCTTCCCCATGCTTTACGCTATCCTGGTAGCAAACTGCTGGAAACACAGCGCGATGCTTCCGTACGGATTGACTGGCTGGAAACTCCGCTGGCTCGCTTTGCACCCGGCTTGAGTCTGGAATTTCGGGGATCGCTTCCGGATCAGCTTGGATTGACGTTGGATGCTGACGGTATTACCGGAGTGGCACCTCTGGTTCCCGATTCACTTGGATCTTATCTGCGTCACCTTCCGGAGTGGGTGCTGTATTTTAAACAATCACCACCGGAAAATGTGCTGGTACTGAAAACACTTGGGGGGCAGCAGGCGCTAGCTGCAGTTGAAGCCGGTACATCTTCCGTTCTGGTTCAGACGCCGTACCCGTTGCTGACAGAAAGGCTGGCTGAAGACAGCCGTTTCCCGCAAATTGAATTTCGGGCCACTGAAGCACGCGCTCTCCTGGCAGAAGACTGTCCGGAACCCTGTCAAAAGCCGGAGCAGAATTTTGACAGGATTCTGGTTGCAATCGAAAGCTCTGCCCCGGTCGGCAGCACAGGCATGGATCCATTAAAAACCGATCAGTTGATGAGCCTTGAAGGTATGCAGTCCTTGCTGAACCGCCTGGCACCCGGCGGTTGGCTGGCTGTGCACCGTTTTCTGCTTCCGCCTCCTCGCGGTGAGATGCGGCTGCTGGCCACCGTTATCACTGCAATGCGCCGTCAGGGTTGGAAACCGGACCAGAGGCTGGGAGTGTTCCGGACACTCAGTACCTTGATGGTGCTGGTTTCACGGGAAGCCTGGACACCTAAAGAAAGCAGTCGTTTCCGCGAATTCTGCCTCAGCAGAGGGTTCGCTCCAGTTTATTATCCGGACATGCCTGAAACAGAAAGGAATAGTGTAATCCAGCTGCAGGAACCAGTTTATGCACTAGGAGTGCGGGAACTGCTGGCGGATCCTCCAGCTTTTCATTCAAGGACTCCATTTGACCTGCAACCGGTTACCGATGACCGGCCATATTTTGAACTCTTCCTGGACTGGAACAGGCTGGACGATATTCGAAAGAGTCTCGGCGGCAAGTGGGAAGGTCTGGTTGAAGCCGGCCTGCTTGTTCCCCTGCTGTTTGCCGCAGTGAGTCTGAGTGCGCTGCTGCTGATTGGCATTCCGATTCTGCCCCACCTGCGCAGGATGGAAAACACCATTTCGGTTTTATTCTATTTTGCCGGTATCGGTTTGGCCTTCATGCTGGTGGAAATCGCATTGCTGGAAAAACTTACCCCATTTCTGGGACAGCCGGTATATTCCTTCGCCCTGGTGCTCAGTGGACTGCTAACGGCTTCAGGACTCGGTTCTTTCCTCAGCAGTAGGTTCTCGAGAACCGGAATACGATTTTATTTTTTGCTGCTGCTGTTCGGTTTGTTCTTCTGCTTCCGAAACCTCCCGGACTTGCTCAGGGAATTGTCCGGCGAAGAATGGATTATACGGCTGCTGTGGGCCTGGTTGGCGGTTAGTGCGAGCGGGCTGCTGATGGGTATTCCTTTCCCGGCAGGACTGAAGCATTTTTCGGTCTTTGGAAAGCATACTGAGGAAAGAAGAATCCGGGTGGCCATGGCTTGGTGTGCCAACGCCTGCGCTTCAGTGGCGGGAGCGGCCGGCGCAGTATGGATCGCACAGTTGGCCGGACAGTCGATTCTGTTTCTGCTGGGTGCGTTGGCTTATGGAACCGCGTGGTTGGCCCTGGAAATTCGGGGAGGGTGAAGGAGGGAACGGCTATTCCTGTGCCGCTCCGACCATCGGCACAAAACGGACTTGTCCGTGCTGCGAAGTACGCATTTTGCCCTGTGAGTCTTTCTCTATCAGAGTCATGTTTTGAGAGTAACGCACATTGCCGAGGGGCAGGATCAGCTTACCGCCGGGTTTTAGCTGGTCGAGCAATGGACGCGGTACATGATTGGCAGCCGCGGTGATGATGACTCTGTCAAAGGGTGTATGCTCATTCCAGCCGTAATAACCGTCACCTTGACGCACCTCCACCTTGTAACCAAGTTTTTTCAGCCGAATTTTGACCTCACGGGCAAGGTTCGGTCTGATTTCCATGGAATAGGTTTTCACTCCCATGGCCGCCAGCACTGCTGCCTGGTAACCCGAACCCGTTCCGATTTCCAGCACCTTCATGCCTTTTTCGAGCTCCAGCAGTTGAGACATCCAGGCCACCACGTAAGGCTGGCTGATGGTTTGTCCCTCGCCTATCGGCAGGGGACGGTCGGCATAAGCCAGTTTGCGAATGTGCTGCGGTACGAATTCGTGGCGCGGCACCTGTTTCATCGCCTTGAGCACGGCAGGGTTCCAGATTCCCCGCGGTGTGAGGTGCATGTCGATCATCTGCGTTCGTTTGGACACCCAATCAACTGCCTGTACGGAATTCGAGAGAAGAACGAGTACTGAAAGAAATGCAGAGAAAACAAATAATCTCTTCATCCTGAAATTTTTTATGAAGGTTAACATCACTTTTCCTGTTGCAGGATATAATACATCGATGCTTTCAGGTTTTCTGCCGAAATGGATAACTCGTCTGCATCCTGCTTGTTCAATTCTTGCTGAAAGTGTTTTTCTTCATGCCTTTAATCAACATATTCCTGTTCAAATATCCGGCGGGAGGGCCAATGCAGTCCGCTCAAAACCTGACCCCGAACAGTGTCTATGCAAACCGCATGTGCTGATTCAGGCCGGATCATGAACCTTGTATCGAAAAAATGAGCCCGGACGTAACGGTAGCCGTTGTGACCGAATACCTGGAAATATCCGTCACGGGGAACAGGGTCTTCCCTGTTCCATATCACACTCTGATCAAGAGGACTTAGTTCAAGGTGGTCTTCAGAAGCAATATCCTCCAGGCTCCAGCGTTTGTGAACAGGTGCATGAGTCACAAGCAGTCCGTCTCGGATCAGCAACAAGGGGAGTGATTCGAGGAAATCCTGCAGTATTTCAGGCAGGGAACCCGAGCGCTCCAGTCCCAAAGAATTCAGGGTTGCATCTCCGCTGTTCATCAGCCAGAGACCAGGCATGTAATTTCCGCTGTCACAGAAATAATCGAGCATCATATGCTCGTGATTTCCCAGCAACGCCTTCCCGTGATTCCGGAAAAACTCAAGCACTTCCATGGAGCGCGGCCCGCGGTCAATCATGTCTCCCACCGAAACAGGATCATCGTCCGGCATCTGCTTCAGCAGTGCCAGCAGAGTCCGGTAATTCCCCTGGATGTCTCCGATCAGGTTCATTTATTATTTTGGTCAGGATGCAGTTAAACGAAATCACCGGCTGCATCGAAAATCAATTTACTTCTTGACAAGATGAACCAATAATATATAACTTCAACCAGATATATGCGAGGAAGAATTTTAAGGAAACGATTTAAAATCTCTGATGTAATCCAAAAAAAACGATCAACAACAAACTATAAAAAGAAAGGCACCATAATGTCAGCTAAAACAATCAGCCGCTTCCCGGTTCCTGAACTTAAAGAATTGCCGGAAGACATCCGGGAAAGGATCCTGGCAGTACAGGAAAAGTCCGGATTTGTTCCAAATGTTTTTCTGGTACTTGCTCATCGTCCGGATGAGTTCAGAGCTTTTTTTGCATATCATGATGCCTTGATGGAAAAAGAGGGAGGACTGACGAAGGGCGAGCGCGAAATGATTGTTGTTGCAACTTCTGGTGTCAATCAATGTATTTACTGTGTCGTAGCACACGGTGCAATTTTAAGAATTCGAGAGAAAAACCCGCATCTAGCAGACCAGATTGCAACTAATTACCGCAAGGCTGACATCACTCCAAGGCAAAAAGCAATGCTTGATTTTGCAGTCAAAGTTTCAATAGAGTCAAGTGATCTGGACGAATCTGATTTTGAGGAAATGCGTCAACACGGTTTTTCTGATGATGACATTTGGGACACGGGTGCAATTTCAGGTTTTTTTTCCTTATCCAATCGAATGGCAGATTTAACTAACATGCGGGCAAATGATGAGTTTTACCTCCTGGGACGTATTCCAAAAAAATAGCCGGAAAAGCTCCTGCATAAGTACGCCTGATATGGAAAATAACAAATTTCTTCGTTTGGCGAAAAAGATTCTGTGGCTGTTTTTTGCATTCTTCTGGATGATTCAAACGGCATCCGGTGAAACAATTTTGCAGACAAGCAGAGGTGGCGTAACATTCCAGATAAATACAATCGCAAAAGGACTTGGTGTTCCATGGGGTATGGTCTTTATCAGTCCGGATCAAATCTTATTTACCGAACGTAACGGGAAGATTGGAATTCTTGCTCCTGCAAGCGGGAAAATAATCCGTATTAGCGGCGGACCGAAAGTAATGCGTACAGGACAGGGTGGCCTGCTGGATGTAGCCGTTCCTCCTGATTATACGTCGGGAGACTGGATTTATTTTACCTACAGCAAAGAACAGAAAGGCAAGGGAGTTACCGCACTGGCACGAGCCAGAAGAAAAGGCAACCGTCTTGTAGCATTAGAGGACCTACTCGTTACTCGTTCTGCAAGCAGCACAGGAAGACATTTCGGGAGCCGCATTGCATTTGATGGAGCAGGGCATCTATTTTTTTCAGTTGGTGACCGAGGTGTACGTCCCAATGCTCAGAATTTGTCCACACATGCCGGTTCAATTCTGCGTTTGGACTTGAACGGCAATGTGCCTGAAGACAATCCATTTGTGCATCAAACGGGCGCATTGCCGGAAATATGGAGTTATGGACACCGCAATCCACAGGGAATGTTCTATGACAGAAATCAGCAGCGTCTCTGGTCAATTGAGCACGGTCCCCGCGGAGGGGATGAAATCAATCTAATCCTGCCGGGATTAAACTACGGCTGGCCGATAATTTCCTATGGAAAGGAATACTGGAACCCTTTACCAGTAGGAGAAGGAACTGAAAAAGAAGGCATGGAACAGCCGGTCAAATTCTATGTTCCATCCATTGCCCCCGGAAGTTTGCTTGTCTATTCCGGGAAAGCCTTTCCGGACTGGAAGGGAAATTTGTTTGCAGGCGCCTTAAAGTTGACACATCTGAATCGTGTGGAAATTGATAACACCGGAAGGGCAATTACCGAAGAACGACTTCTGGTGGGGCTCAGAGAACGCATACGTGCTTTAGCCGAAAGTCCGGAAGGTTGGCTTTATCTGTCAACTGACAGCGGAAAAATCCTGAGAATCAGGCCGCAATAAAAATCAATGATTGTAGAATGTTTGTTTAAAAACCTGAAAAGACAAACAAATGCGGCATTATTATTTTACGGTTTAAACAGAAAAAGTTTTTAATTAATGTCAGTAGAATCTGAGTAGATAAAAAGAGGTTATGTGAAAAAAGCAGTCATCATCGGAGTTGGAACAGAACAGGGACTTGGAGCTCAACTGGCTAAACGTTTTGCCTCGGAAGGACTTCATGTTTTTGTTGCCAGCAGAACTCAGTCCAGACTTGATGCGCTGACAGTTGAAATTGAACAAGCAGGAGGTAAGGCAACTGCTGTTTGCGGGGATGCAACCAACGAAGAGCAAGTGATTAAGCTTTTTGAAAAAGCAGGCAGCGGGCTGGACTTGGCAATCTATAATACCGGCAACAATTATCCAGGTCAAATCATCGATATGGATGCAGAATATTTCAAGAAGAGCTGGAAATCATGCTGCTTTGGAGGTTTTCTTTTTGGCCGGGAGGCTGTCCGTCACATGGTCAAGTCCGGTAGGGGGACTCTGCTATTCACTGGTGCAAGCGCTTCACTGCGTGGACGCGCCAATTTCGGTGCCTTTAATTCAGCAAAGGCAGGATTGCGCACACTTGCTCAGGCGATGGCCAAGGAATATGGTCCGAAGGGAATTCATGTAGGGCATGTTGTAATTGACGGTGCCATAGCCGGAGACAAGATTATGCGTCATCTGCCTGAACTTGCTAAAAAACTAGGAGAAGACGGTATGATAAATCTCGAAGGTATTGTTGAAAGTTATGTTCATCTTTTTCGTCAGTCAGCGGGAGCTTGGACATTTGAACTCGATCTTCGTACCTCCATAGAAAAGTGGTAAAATGAAAAATCTTTTCCTGAGTGCCACCGTTTTCTTGCTGGTTTTTAACTGGACTGGGATGCATCAAATTTTTGCAAACGATTCCAAAGAAATTCAAAATGTATTGGAACTTAAACGGCAGGGATGGGAAGTCATCGAAAAACAAAGCCGTGTGGAATCCCGTCCGGGACTGAAACCTTACCAGAACCTGAAACGAGAAGTTCAGGTGGTTAAATATCGGCTGAGCAAAAACGAGCAGTTTTATTTCTGTCTTGTTGAATACGATAGCCAGTTGGATACCATCAGAGAATCCTGTGCTGACAGTGAAAAGGAGGCGAGAGAGCACCTTGGCCGATAGAGTGGTCAGGACGGCATCAGGTAGCAGTCTCATCAAAAAGTTCCCGCCCAATCAGCATCCGCCGAATTTCGTTGGTACCTGCTCCAATATCATAAAGTTTAGCATCACGCAGCAGTCGTCCAGCCGGATAATCATTTATGTAGCCGTTTCCCCCTAAAGCCTGAATTGCTTCCAGTGAAACTTTTACTGCATTTTCTGATGCGAATAATAAGCAGGAAGCGGTATCTCTGCGTGAAACCTGGTTATTTGCGCAATTTTCTGCAATGCGATAACAAAAAGCTCTGGCAGATTGCAGTGAAGTATACATATCCGCAAGCTTTCCCTGCATAAGTTCAAAAGTGCCAATCGGCCGATCAAACTGCCAGCGTTCATGGACGTAAGGCAACACCAAATCCATTGCTGCCTGCATGATTCCAAGTGGTCCTCCGGAAAGCACAATCCTTTCTAAATTTAGTCCACTCATCAGTACCTTTACTCCATGATTGACCCCATGGATTATGTTTTCGTTTGGAATTTCACAATCTTCAAAAACAAGTTCACATGTATTGGAACCGCGCATACCGAGTTTATCCAATTTCTGAGCCGTTGAAAAACCTTTCATTTCTTTTTCAACGATGAAAGCGGTCATTGCTTTTGATCCCTGATCTTTAGGAGCAGTGCGCATGTAAACAATCAGCACATTGGCGTCAGGACCATTGGTGATCCACATTTTTGAACCATTGGCGATCCAGTAGTTACCATGCTTTTCTGCATGACAAGCCATTGAACCTACTACATCCGAACCTGCTCCGGATTCAGACATGGCCAGCGCACCGACATTTTCACCGGTGCAAAGTTTTGGTAGATATTTTTTCTTTTGCGCGTCACTGCCGTTCAGTTTAAGTTGATTTACACACAAATTCGAGTGTGCTCCATAGGACAAGCCGACCGAAGCAGATGCTCTTGAGATTTCCTCAACTGCAACCAAATGAGCTAAATAAGACATTCCGGAGCCTCCATACTCTTCCGGAACAGTAATACCCAGGAGTCCCAGTTCACCAAGCTCCTTCCACAAATGCTGAGGGAATTCATTGTTGCGGTCTATTTCATCAGCAATCGGTGCAATGCGTTTTTCAGCAAATTGCCGGACTGTTTCCCGCAGCAGATCTACTTCTTCATTAAGTTGAATATCCCAGTTCATTTTGATTTAACTGTCTTTTCGTTTTTCAATTCCCGGAAAAAGCAGTTCGGCGCACCTGTATGACACGCAGGTCCGGATTGATGGACTTTGTAAAGCAGAGTATCATTATCACAATCCACCAGCACTTCCACAATTTTCTGCAAATGACCAGAACTCTCACCTTTTTTCCAAAGCACATCACGTGATCGTGACCAGTAGTGTGCATAACCAGTTTCCTGCGTTTTTTGCACTGCTTCCCGGTTGGCGTAAGCCAGCATCAAAACTGCTCCGGAACTTTCATCTTGTGCAATCACAGGAAGCAGCCCGTTCAATTTTTCAAAATCTAAATCTGCAGGAGACAGTTTGGCTTCAGGAGTTTTTAGCTTTTCGGACATATTTTTTGACATTATGTCTCCTCACGATTCAGGACGCATGGTTGGAAAGAAGATAACATCGCGAATTGTCAATTGTCCGGTAAGCAGCATTACTATCCGGTCAATTCCAAAACCAACTCCACCCATCGGCGGCATTCCATATTCCATTGCCCGTAAGAAATCTTCGTCCAGGGGTTGAGTTTCTTTTTCACCACCGCGTCCCCGCTCGACTTGTTCCTCCATCAAACGGCGCTGAATCACGGGGTCATTCAGTTCCGAATACGCATTAGCAATTTCCCAGCCGTAGATGAAGGCTTCAAACCGCTCAAGCAGCTCCGGATTTTCACGATTTTGTTTACAAAGCGGGCTGGTTTCTTTTGGATGATCGGTAATAAAAATCGGCTGAATAAGCTGAGTTTCACAAGTTTCTTCAAACACAAGCTGAGTTGCCAATCCCCGATTATAATCACCATCAAGCTCCCATCCGTTTTCTTTAAGTAAATTTTGGACTTCTGCGTCACTCATTTTTGAGAACGAAATCCCACCCAATTTTTCAATTGCATCAAGCATGCTTAAACGCGGCCACGGCGCTTTCACATCTATAGTATGCCCTTCATATTCAAATTCAGTTCTGCCGTTGACCGCAAGCGCGCAGCGTTCACAAATATTTTCTGTATGACGCATTATTTCGTTGTAATCAACATAGGCCTGATAAAATTCCAGTGCAGAAAATTCCGGATTGTGGGTCCTGTCGATACCCTCGTTCCGGAAATCTTTGACAAATTCAAAAACTGCATCAAAGCCTCCTGCAATGAGACGTTTCAAGTACAACTCATTTGAAATCCGCAAATAAAATTTTTGATCCAGTGCCTTGTGATGTGTAACAAAAGGAGTAGCATTGGCGCCGCCATAGACTGATTGCAGTGTCGGTGTTTCTACTTCCAAAAAACCTTCTTCCCGTAAATAGTCACGAATAGTCTGGTATATCAGGGTACGCTTTTGGAAAACTTCTGCTACCTGTGGATTCAGTATTAAGTCAACATATCGCTGACGATAGCGGAATTCTTTGTCTGTAACTTCATCGTGAACAATGCGCTCTCCATCCTTTTCCTCTACCTTTGGCATCGGAATTGGCCGAATTGATTTTGAGAGTAAAGTGACAGTGCTCACCCTCAAAGTCAGTTCTCCGGTTTTAGTGTGCATCAGTGTTCCTGAAAGACCAAGATGATCACCGATGTCACACAGCTTAAACATTTCGAATTCTGAATCTCCGATTTCATCCTGACGTACATATATTTGTATACGCGTGTGCTGGGCTTGAATGTTGCCAAAACTGGCCTTGCCCTTGCCGCGTACCGCAAGCAGGCGGCCTGCAATGGTTATTTGCTCCTGCTTTTTCAGCAGTTCTTCTGCCTGTTCGATAATATCTGGAATTGTATGGCTTCTTTGGAATGAATATGGGTAAGGTTCTGTTCCCAAATCACGAATTTTATTCAGCTTACCAAGCCGGATTTGTTGTTGATCTGCTTGTTGTTCCATCTATAAAATTTTTCTGTTTATAAGCTGTTTTACTTAATAATATTAATATATTGAGAGAATGGTGCTATATGGTTAAAGGAAAAGACCGCTCCAATTTTTAACATCGAAAAATTAAAAAATTAGCACTACTCATTGTTGAGTGCTATTTTTTACTTGCGTTGAATTAATTATTACGCTAGAATTATTATCCTGAATCAAGATTTGAATAATTTTCGAAAATTTAAGATTCACTTAAACGGCTTAGCATACGCTTATCGTTGTTGAAGCTCAATTTATTTAATTAATTATAATCCTAAAAGGAGAACTATGATTCGTCCCTTACAGGACCGCGTGCTCGTACAGCGCGTCGATGCAGAAGACATGACAGCTTCCGGTATTATTATTCCGGACACAGCTAAAGAAAAGCCTTCAGAAGGTAAAGTGGTCGCAGTTGGGCCTGGCAAACGCCTTGACAATGGTTCCATTCAAGAGATGGGAGTAAAAAAAGGTGATAAAATTTTATTCAGTAAGTATGGCGGCACCGAGGTAAAAGTCGATGGCGAAGATTATATGATTATGCGTGAGGATGACATCCTAGGCGTTATGTAAATTTAAACACTTAATAAAACATTAACAATTTAACAATTAGAGATATTATGGCAAAACAAGTTATTTTTGCGGCGGAAAACCGCGAAAAACTGCTTAGAGGCGTAAATGCCTTATCCAATGCAGTTAAAGTTACATTGGGACCAAAAGGCCGCAATGTATTAATAGATAAATCTTTTGGTGCACCACTGGTAACTAAAGATGGCGTAACAGTTGCCAAAGAAATTGAACTGGAAGACAAGCTGGAAAACATGGGTGCACAGATGGTTAAAGAAGTTGCGTCTAAAACTTCAGATGTTGCCGGTGATGGAACCACCACTGCTACTGTGTTGGCACAAGCTGTTGTGACAGAAGGTCACCGCAACCTGGCAGCAGGCGCAAATCCAATGGATCTCAAGCGTGGAATTGATCAAGCAGTTGCTGCTGCAACTGAGCAGTTGCACAAAATGTCCAAGTCGGTTTCCGATTCCAAGGAAATCGCTCAAGTGGGTAATGTATCAGCAAACAATGATTCCACAATTGGCGACATTATTGCTGAATCCATGGAAAAAGTAGGTAAGGACGGTGTGATAACCATTGAAGAAGCAAAGACTACTGAAACCAGTTTGGAAGTTGTAGAAGGAATGCAGTTTGACCGCGGCTATCTTTCTCCGTACTTTGTCACTGATTCAGAACGGATGGAAGTGGCTCTGGATGAACCTTATATTATTCTGGTGGAAAAGAAGGTCAGTAACATGAAGGATATTCTTCCTGCAATTGAGCAAATCGCAAAGACAGGAAATCCTTTCTTGATCGTTGCGGAAGACATTGAAGGGGAAGCATTAGCAACACTCGTTGTCAATAAACTACGAGGTACCCTGAAGTGTGCAGCTGTAAAAGCTCCAGGTTTCGGTGATCGTCGTAAAGCGATGCTCGAAGATCTTGCGATTCTTACAGGAGGAGATGTCGTTTCCGAAGATATGGGGATGAAACTCGAAGACCTGACACTTGCTAAACTTGGGAAAGCCAAGTCTGTGGTCGTTGACAAAGACAACACTACTGTTATTGACGGTGGTGGTGATAAAGCCAGCATCAAGTCCCGCATCAATCAAATTCGTGCTCAGATCGAAGATACATCTTCTGATTATGATCGTGAAAAGTTGCAGGAGCGTCTTGCTAAATTGGCTGGAGGTGTAGCTGTGATTAACGTTGGAGCTGCAACTGAAATCGAAATGAAAGAGAAGAAGGCTCGAGTAGAGGATGCTCTGCATGCAACACGCGCTGCGGTTGAAGAAGGAATTGTTCCTGGAGGCGGAGTTGCTTTGCTGCGTGCTATTGAAACTGTCGAAAAGACTGTAAAAGGCATAAAACAGCATGACCAGAAAGTTGGTGCTGAAATTGTTCTTAAGGCACTTGAAGCTCCTTTGCGTCAGATTGTAGCTAATGCAGGACTCGAAGGCGCACTGATTGTCGATAAAGTAAAAGCAAGCAGCACAAACGAAGGTTTTGACGCTGCCAGCGAAAAATATACCGACATGATTTCTGCCGGAATTATTGATCCGACTAAAGTCGTTCGAACTGCCCTGGAGAATGCAGCATCTGTAGCTGGATTGCTTTTGACTACTGAAGCTGGTATTCATGATGCTCCTGAAGAGAAAGCAGCCGGTGGAATGCCGGGTGGTGCTCCTCCTGACATGGGCGGAATGGGAGGCATGGGAGGCATGGGCGGAATGATGTAATTTCCGTTCAGAATCCTGTCTGAATAAAAAAAGGTGAGTCGGCTCTGAGAGCTGGCCCACCTTTTTTGTTTTTGGATTATTTTAAAAGAGGAATTAACTTTGAAGATTCTAAGGCGGAATCAGTTATTATTTTCTACTGCTTCCAGGGATTCTTTGCAGATTATACAATAAGTGGTTACAGGTCGAATGAGCAATCGCTTTTCATCAATTTCCTGACCGCATTCTTCACAGTATCCAAATGTTTTCTTTTCTATCCGTTCCAGGGCTTCTTCAACCTTACCAAGTAGTTTGCGCTCCCGGTCCCGAATTCGTAAATTATTGATGTGTTCAGTTTCCAGTGAGGCCCGATCATTGGGATCAGGATAGAGCGTACTTTCTTCCTGCATGCCGTGTACGGTTTCATCAGATTCACCAATAATTTCCGTTTGCAATTCTTCCAAACGTATTTTGATTTTTTCCAGCTTTTTGTCCAGCATTCCTGTTCCCTCCATATAGAATGCGTTTTTTATTCATTAATTTGTTACCACCCATTTTACAGTTATTTAAAAATCTTGAAAGTCTTTTTTTGAAAAATTTAGCACTATGTGTCAAGGGTCATTGAAGTTAAAAAAGTAAATCTTTAACTAATCAGTAACTCGACAGTCACGACAAAACTCATGACTCACGCGTATATATTACGACTAAATGATTTCAGTGGATAAAAATGTAAAGGAAGGCTTTAAGTGATTTGGTCGAGGTGAGAGGAAGAAGGACTGTCCCTCTCAACGAGACTATTTCTAAAATTACCTCTAATTATATCAATATCTTATAAACTCCATTTACCCACCTCAACGAGACTGTCTATTTGAGAATGGGACTACAACTGGGACAATTCTATGTCCCTTCCTCAA